>OJJJ01000590.1_pt1 | contig 15722 bp, 10 predicted proteins | sample 1596311 | NCBI WGS metagenome assembly OJJJ01 (sample SAMEA4350140, study PRJEB24818) | metagenome | biome: human; feature: gut; material: faeces | place: Denmark | collected 2013-09 | reverse complement strand
TGCACCGCGCGCGACAGGCGCGCTGTGATATCACCTTCCCGCAGAGTGGGTTAATAATCGGGGGGGGCGATGTCGCCATGGTTTTCGCCAGACCGCTAAAACTCCCCGGCTGCCCGTCATTTATCTGTGTCGCTCGTGAAGAATTAGCTGAATTTCCCGCCAGTGACAAAGAGTTTACCAGCACGCAGGCATTAGGCGTGTCGATCATCGACGGTTTTACGCCGGTAGCTGTTGCCGGAAATAAAGTCACCTTTAAACACGTGCGTCTGCCAGGGGAACTCTCTCTTGAAGCCGAGCATATTATTCTCGCCGTCGGCCAACACGCGCAGTTGGATGCGTTTCACGCGTTAACAGCGCAACGTAATCTTATTGAAACCCACAATTATCAAACCGCCGATCCGGTTATTTTCGCCGCTGGCGATATTGTCAAAGGAGATAAAACCGTGGTGTCTGCCGTGAAAACCGGTAAAGAAGCCGCTCAGGCAATTCATCACTATTTAGAGGGGGCTTACTCATGTTAACGAAAGATCTTTCTATTACCTTTTGCGGCGTAAAATTCCCCAACCCGTTTTGCCTCTCTTCTTCACCGGTAGGCAACTGCTTCGAGATGTGCGCCAAAGCTTATGACACCGGCTGGGGCGGCATTGTGTTTAAAACAATTGGTTTTTTTATTGCCAACGAAGTCTCCCCACGGTTTGACCATCTGACAAAAGAAGATACCGGCTTTATCGGCTTCAAGAATATGGAGCAGATTGCCGAACATCCGCTGGAAGAGAACCTGGCCGCTATTCGTAAACTGAAACAACATTACCCTGATAAGGTGCTGATTGCGTCAATCATGGGCGAAAATGAGCAGCAATGGCAGGAGCTGGCACGACTGGTTGAAGAAGCCGGTGCGGATATGATTGAGTGCAACTTCTCGTGTCCGCAGATGACTTCACATGCGATGGGTAGCGATGTCGGGCAAAGCCCGGAGTTGGTTGAGAAATACTGTCGGGCAGTTAAACGCGGTTCCTCCCTACCGATGTTAGCCAAAATGACGCCAAATATCGGTGATATGTGTGAAGTCGCTCTGGCGGCTAAACACGGAGGCGCTGACGGTATCGCGACCATTAACACCGTAAAATCCATCACCAATATCGACCTGAAGCGGAAAATCGGCATGCCGGTGGTCAACGGGAAATCCAGTATTTCTGGCTATTCCGGCAAGGCGGTAAAACCCATCGCACTGCGCTTTATCCAACAACTGCGTTCGCACCCAGAACTGCATGATTTCCCGATTAGCGGCATTGGCGGTATTGAAACCTGGGAAGATGCTGCCGAATTCTTGCTGTTAGGCGCAGCCACGCTGCAGGTCACCACCGGGATCATGCAGTACGGCTACCGTATTGTGGAAGATATGACCAGCGGACTGTCGCACTATCTTGCCGATCAGGGGTTTAACTCACTGGAAGAGATGGTCGGTCTTGCCAATGCCAATATTATTCCGGCTGAAGATCTTGACCGTAGTTACATCGTCTACCCCCATATCAACCTCGAAAAATGCGTCGGCTGCGGACGCTGCTATATCTCCTGCTATGACGGCGGACATCAGGCGATGGAGTGGGATGAGCAGACCCGTACACCGCACTGCGACACGGAAAAATGCGTCGGCTGCTTGCTGTGTGGTCACGTTTGTCCGGTCGCCTGCATCGATTTAGGCGAGGTCAAATTCAAAACAGGTGAGAAAGCACATGCAGTAACGCTGTAACACAAGTAACAAAAAGCCCGGTGCAGTCATTTCTCTGCCCCGGGCTTTTTGTTGTCTATCGTTACTTCTTACGCGCGTATTTCAGTGAGTCCAGCGCCACGGCGAAGATAATAATGCCGCCTTTAATGATGTACTGCCAGTAAGGGTTCACGCCGATGTAGGTCAGGCCATAGTTGATGACGGTGAAGATTATCACACCGGTCACTACGCCAAAGACGGTACCGACCCCACCACTGAACGACACGCCGCCCACGACACAGGCCGCAATGGCATCAAGCTCATACATAAAGCCGAGGTTGTTGGTTGCCGAGCCGATACGCCCTGCTTCCAGCAAACCACCGAAGGCATAGAACACCCCGGACAGCGCATAGATAATCAGCAGGTTCAGCGCAACGTTAACACCCGACACTTTCGCCGCTTCCGGGTTACCGCCAATGGCAAAAATGTTTTTACCGAAGCGGGTCTTGTTCCACAGTACCCAAACAAAGGCCACCGCAATCAGCGCATAGAAGGTGATGTAGGAGAGTCGGAAACTCCCCAGCGCAATAAAGCCCTGCGCAAAGGTGGAGAACCCGCTGTCAAAGCCAGAAATAGGCGATGCTCCAACGAAGTCGTAATACAGTGAGTTGATCCCGTACACGATGATCATCGTACCAAGGGTAGTGATAAACGGCGTCACGTTCAGGTAAGCAATGATGATACCGTTCACCAGGCCGATAATGGCACCGATGGCACAAACAATCAGAACCACCACGATGATCGGCATGGTGGCCATTTCCGGGAACACCTTGTTGGCGTTATCCATCGACTGCAGCAAGGTCGCTGCCACCACGGCAGCCAGGCCGACCTGACGCCCGGCAGACAGATCGGTCCCTTGAGTGACAATTAGACCAGCAACGCCCAGTGCGATAATAATACGGACCGAGGATTGGGTCAGGATGTTACTCAAGTTCAGTAAACTTAAGAATGTGGGGTCCTGGAAAATAATAATGGCCAGCAGAACTAAAAGAACAACGTAAATCCCGCCTTCTTTCAGGTAAGTAAGAAAACTTTTCTTATTTAACGCACTCATGAGGAGCCCCTAATCTTAAAGGTGCAAAGACGCAAGACGGAGGATTTCGTTTTGCGTTGTTGTTTTAGTGTCAACAATTCCAGCTACAAGACCATTGCTCATAACCAGAATACGATCGGTAATACCCAGCAGCTCCGGCATTTCAGAGGAGATGATGATAATCCCCTTCTCTTTTTTCGCCAGTTCAGCAATTAACTGATAAATTTCAAATTTTGCACCAACATCGATTCCTCGCGTAGGTTCATCCAGCATCAGTATCTCTGGCTGCGTTAACAACCAACGACCAATAACCACCTTTTGCTGATTACCGCCAGACAGTGAACCAATTTGCGTACGATGGCCCGGGGTTTTCACCCTCATTGAGTCAATAACCCATTGGGTATCGCTCTTCATGCGGGAATTATCCAACAGACCCACTTTGTTTTTATAGTTCTGAATATTGGAGATTAACGAGTTAAATCCAATATCCAGATAGGCATAAATACCGGTTGAACGGCGCTCTTCCGTGACCAGCGCAAAACCATGGTTAATGGCTTCATTGGCGCTGTGGTTATTAATTTTTTTGCCGTGGAGCGTAATCGTACCCGATGATTTTTCACGAATACCAAAAAGGGTTTCAACGATATCCGTGCGTTTTGCGCCGACTAAACCGGCAATACCGAGGATTTCCCCTTTATGCAGATCAAAAGAGATATCACGAATTGACGGTTGACGTAACGACGTCAGATTGCGTACTTCAAGAATCACTTCACCAGGCGTGTTCTCTTTGTCCGGGAAACGTTGGTTCAGCGAACGTCCCACCATCATGGCGATGATCTTATCCATATCCAGCCCTTCAAGCGGCTGAGTGGCAATCCACTGACCATCACGCAGGACGGTGATTTCATCGCACAACTGGAAGATTTCTTCCATCTTGTGAGAAATATATACGATACCGCAGCCACGTTCTTTCAGCTTACGGATGATGGTGAACAGATGATTAACCTCTTTTTCGGTTAACGATGAGGTCGGTTCATCCATGATGACGATTTTGGCGTCATACGAAAAAGCTTTGGCAATTTCTATCATCTGCATTTGTGAAACCGATAACGTACCGACACGCGCACGCGGATCAATATCAATATCCAGCTCATCAAATATCGCTTTGGTATCACGGTACATTTTATCCTGGTCGACAAACATGCCTTTGGTGGGATAACGCCCCAGCCACATGTTGTCCATCACAGAACGTTGTAAAACCAGGTTTAATTCCTGGTGTACCATTGAAATACCGTTTTCAAGCGCTTCTTTAGCAGAATGAAAATCGATTTCTTTACCCTGAAATAAAATACTGCCGGAATCTTTTTGATAGATCCCAAAAAGACATTTTAATAATGTCGACTTTCCAGCACCATTCTCGCCCATCAAGGCATGAATAGAATGTGGGCGGACTTTTAAATTAACATTATCAAGAGCCTTAACGCCCGGAAAGGACTTGTTGATGCCGCTCATTTCCAACAAGTATTCGCCTGACGACTGAGTATTAGTGCTGACCATAATTATACCTTGTTGGCCTTGCAAAGCGTGTTATTAAGGGCGCAACCAAATTGCGCCCACAGACGGAGTATTTATTTGTTGGTGAACTCTGCCAGATTATCTTTATCGACGCCGACGTAAGGAATACGAACGATTTTATTCTCGATTTTCCAGGTCGTGCCATCCGCTGCGCCTTTGCCGGCCGCCAGGTTTTTCGCCAGATCGAAAGTCGCTTTCGCCTGGTTGTTAGCATCGTTCAGCACGGTACCGGCCATTGCGCCAGATTTAACCAGTGCCAGTGCTTCTGGCAGTGCATCCACGCCAAATACCGGTACGCTGGTTTTGTTGTGTGCTTTCAGCGCTTCTATCGCACCCATTGCCATAGCGTCGTTGTTCGCGATAACGACTTCAATTTTGTTAGCATTTGGACCGGACATCCACGCATCAACTTTATCTTTCGCCTGAGCGGTATCCCACATAGCGGTGTCTAACTGCAACTGCTCAGTTTTAATGCCTTTGTCGTTCAGCTCTTTAATCACGTAGGTGGTACGTGCTTCAGCATCCGGGTGTCCCGGCTCGCCTTTCAGCAGAACAAACTGAATTTTACCGTCTTTGTTCAGGTCCCAGTTCGGGTTTGCCGCCCAGTGCTTAGCAATCAAATCGCCCTGAATGATGCCGGATTCTTTGGAGTCAGTACCGACGTAGAAGGCTTTGTCATAGCTGTCCAGCGCTTTACGAGAAGGCTCTTTGTTGAAGAACACGATAGGAACGTTCTGACCGCGTGCTTTCTCAATGACCGTGCCCGCTGCTGCCGGGTCAACCAGGTTGATCGCCAGAGCTTTCACGCCTTTTGCCAGCAACACATCAATCTGATCGTTTTGTTTAGACTGATCGTTCTGGGAGTCATTCATCAGCAGCTGTACATCTGGCGCCGTTTTGGCATCTTTTTCGATTGCTTTACGTACCACAGACATAAAGTTATCGTCATACTTATAAATCGTCACACCAATACGGGTATCAGCAGCGTGCGCAGCCGCACCGAATAACATGCTTGCCATTACAGCAGACAGGGTCAACACCTTCTTATTCATGGTATCTCCGGTTTTATTATGCAGGGTAGTACTTGAGATAAATGCTCGGCGGGACAGAACGTTACTAAACTGTTACTGAACGCCGAAGCTCACTTTTAAAAATATTTCTTCCGTGTCTGGCAACGCTCCAAAAACAGGCTTTAATTGTTGTTTAAGACGCCCACACCTCGATGAAAGTGATTATTCAACGTTACATAGTAGTTACAGCGCAACAAACAGTGTCATCATAGCTATCGTATTGTTAAGATACTGTGAATTTACTCACAGATTGAAAGCGGTTACATCAGGTGACATTATCAGTTAGTGATCGGTGCCGCATTCTGTCGCAACGCCACAGAATGACGTCGCACCAACGTCGGCATAAAACAATGCGTTGCCGCCGGATCCAGCGTACCCGCCGCCCCTTGTAGCGCAAGCTCTGTCGCCATTTTCGCCATTGACGCAATGGGGTAGCGCACGGTGGTCAGTTGAGGGTCAGTGTAACGGGCAATCGGGATATCATCGAAACCAATGATAGACAGGTGTAATGGAATGGCGATGCCGTTGTCTTTTAACGCCGTCAGCGCTCCGGCAGCCATGTTGTCGTTGTAGGCAAAAACCGCCGTCAGTTGCAAATTGCGCCCCAACAACTCCACCATGGCTGATTCGCCCCCCGGCATATCCGGTGAACCGGTACCTACCCAGCTTTCCGCTGGCGTAATACCGTGTTCCTGCAACGCGCTCATCCAGCCCTCTTTACGCATCGCATCATCTTCAATTCGGTGGCTTGACGCCAGGTAGCCAATACGTTGATGACCGTTATTGAGCAGCATGCGGGTGGCCATTTTAGCTCCGCTGATATTGTCCAGGCAGACACAGCGATGGGCGTAACCCGGCACAATGCGATTGATGAGCACCATCCCCGGGATGTGTTCCATAAACTCGCCTAGCTCGCGATCGCTCAGCGCTTTTGAGTGGACAATCAAGGCATTACAACGTTGGCGGATCAGGACTTCGATGGCATGACGTTCTTTTTCAGCTTCATGATAACTGTTGCCAATCAGCACATATTTCTGGTGCTGCTGAGCCACCAGATCCACGGCTTTCACCAATGCACCAAAAAACGAATCTGATACATCCATCACCACGACCCCAATGGTGTCGCTCACCTGCGTCGCCAGCGCTTGCGCATTGGCATTGGGTCGATAGCCTAACTGTGTCACAGCCTTCATTACCGCTTCACGGGTGTCAGGACTCACCAACGCACTGTTATTCAGTACGCGGGAAACCGTCGCTACAGAAACGCCAGACTGCCGTGCCACATCACGTATGGTTACCATATTCACTGCCCTGTTTAAGATTGCGGTTGCCCACGGACACCCCAGGCTGGGTATTTTGTCAGCACGAGGTACAGGACTGCGTGAGTCATGTCACAGGAATGAAAACGGTTACATCCATTTTGTTAATGAATGTGATCCAGATCGTTATCTGGATGTTCGCGGCAATGATATCCCTGAAGCACGCAGGGTTAATTGACGCCATAGCCACTCCACCGGGCCCTGCCGGTAAAAACGCAGCCAAATGACGGAGAAAAGCAGGTTAACAGCCCAGACGGGAATAACGAAAAACAGCAGCGTCAGCCGGTCGAATTGCATAAACAAACCGAACTGATAAAACAGCGTGGTGCAGATAAGCGTCTGCAGCAGATAATTAGTCAGCGCCATGCGTCCTACGCAGGCAATAGCGATAACAATCTTAACGCGACTCAGTTGCGGCCAGAAACCAAACATCAACGCAGCGTAGCCGATGGTCTGAAACGGCGCGCTCAGTTCACGCGGGGCTTGTAGCAGGAAAGCACACCAGCGGTAGGCCCAGTCGAGATGCCACTGCAGCATAATCGCAGGCAGATTGATTGCCATACCGGTCACCACCAGCAGCATGCCTGTACGTCGATAATGCGACAAACTGTACTGCCCTTTCAGCCAGCCACTGCGCATTAATGCGGCACCCAACAGCATCATCCCCGCCAGTTGCCAGCCGTATTGCGCCCCCAGCGCCAGCAGGCTGTTTGACAGCATATCCACGCGGTTACTCACCGCCTCCATGCCGCCATTAATCTTCCAGTACTTTTCATACAGCAACGCGGAGGCATCCGGTGTCCAGGCGCGACTGGTTTCCCCCCCAGAAATCGAACCCAGCAGCAGCAGTACGCCGATCCCCACCAGATACAGCAGAGCACCGGTGTTAAACAGGCTTTTTACCGATGGGGCATCACGAATCAGCCGCCAGCCGATCAGGCCGATTAAGCCATACGCCAGCAGGATATCGCCATCCCAGAATAGTAAGCCGTGAATAAACCCCAGTAAGACCAGCAGCGTGAGTCGCGACTGGATCCAGCGTTTTCCGCGGGGCAGCAGCATTTGCAGGCCCGCGCCGAAGAGCAGAGCGAACAGCGTGAGGAATTTTACCTGTGCGAAGAGATCAAGCACCGCCCAGGTCCAGGCATCCGATAAAGGAATGCTGCCAGACCAGGCCGGATTGAGGTATGCCGCCTTTGGCAAACCAAAGGCGCTGATATTGAGAAGCAGGATCCCGAGGATGGCAACGCCACGAATAAAATCCAGCGTGACATTACGCTCCATGGTCCTGCCCTTGTCAGTTGTGGTGACGTACAGCGCGCAGGAATTCCTGACGCGTATTCTGGCTGGATTTAAATAATCCGCCCAGTGAGGTGGTCGTAGTGGCGCTGGTCGCATCGCGAATACCGCGCGCTTTCACACAGTAATGCACCGCATCAATCGACACCGCCACATTATTGGTTCCCAGCAGGGTTTGCAGTGCGGTCAGGATTTGTTGGGTCAGACGCTCCTGTACCTGCGGACGCTGGGCAAAGAATTGCACGATACGGTTAATCTTCGACAAACCAATCACGGATTCTTTCGGGATATACGCCACCGTCGCTTTGCCATCGATAGTGACAAAGTGATGTTCGCAGGTGCTGGTCAGCGTGATATCACGAACGGTGACCATTTCATCAACCTTCATTTTGTTTTCAATGACGGTGATTTTGGGAAAATTGGCGTAATCGAGACCGGAAAAAATCTCATCGACATACATTTTTGCGATGCGATGCGGCGTTTCCATCAGGCTGTCATCGCTCAAATCGAGATTGAGCAATTGCATAATCTCGGTCATATGGCCGGAGATAAGACGTTTGCGCGTTTCGTTATCCATCTCTTGCACGGGCGGGCGCAGCGGTGTTTCGAGACCACGCGCAACCAGCGCTTCATGAACCAGGGCCGCTTCTTTACTGAGTGATGACATTTATTCTTCTCCTGCAGGTGTGGCGCCTCTGCCCTGCGTGGGGCAAAGTTTTTAGGCTGTGTCACAGCCAGAACATTGTGCGTGAGGCGGCGCACATAATCCAGTATTCACCGCGATAATTATTGAAATTGGCACCGCCTTTCAGCGTGTGACTTTCATGCACCGCTCGATCGGGTCGATACGGAGTGTTAACGCGAGGTTATATAGATGATGATGTATGTTTGCCCATTGCGGAAGTGAAAGTTACTCACGGCATCATGAATTATCTGTATTATGGTGAATTCGCAAACATATTCAGATTCAACACAACAAGGAGCCGTGCATGGAAATGCTCGAAGAGCACCGCTGTTTTGAAGGCTGGCAGCAACGCTGGCGTCATGATTCCGCCACTTTAAATTGCACCATGACCTTCAGCATTTTTCTCCCACCGCCGCGCGAAAATACGCCGCCTCCGGTACTGTACTGGCTGTCGGGCCTGACCTGTAATGATGAAAACTTTACCACCAAAGCGGGTGCGCAGCGCATTGCGGCTGAGTTGGGGATTGTACTGGTGATGCCGGACACCAGCCCGCGCGGTGAACACGTTGCGAACGATGACGGGTACGATTTAGGCCAGGGCGCCGGCTTTTATCTCAATGCTACCCAGGCCCCCTGGGCCGCGCATTTCCGCATGTATGATTATTTGCGGGATGAGCTGCCGCAGCTTATTCAAGCGCATTTTAACGTCAGCGAGCGCTGTGCCATCAGCGGACACTCGATGGGCGGTCACGGCGCATTGATTATGGCGCTGAAAAATCCCGGCAGATACACCAGCGTTTCGGCCTTTGCACCGATCGTTAACCCCTGTCGCGTGCCGTGGGGCGTGAAGGCGTTTAGCGCCTATCTGGGCGAGGATAAATCGACCTGGGCCGAATGGGACAGCTGCGCATTAATGTTAGCCAGTAAACCGGAAGAGGCAATTCCAACGCTTATCGATCAGGGTGATAGCGATCAGTTCCTTGCCGATCAGCTCCAGCCCGCCGTACTGGCGGAGGTAGCCCGCCAGACCGCGTGGCCGATGACGTTACGTATCCAGCCAGGCTTTGATCACAGCTATTACTTTATTGCGTCGTTCATTGAAGATCACCTGCGCTTCCACGCGCAGTATCTGCTGAAGTAACCCCCCGAGGGCGCAAGCCCTCTTTGTTTCTCCATCATTCCTTCACTTTTTCTCCTTTTTTATTTAACAGCTATCTCTTTGATTTTATAAACACTTCCCAGAATACCATATCAAACACAAATGATTTCTATTATCATTTGTGTTTACAAATATTCATACTTTTGTACAATCCCTCCGCTTCTTTACTGAAAAGAGTCCTTAAAAGACAAATACATACAATTGTCATGGCCTTTCACATGACACGCAGTTAGATTCATTTAAATGGAATGATACAAATGACTATACCTCACGTTAAGGCCGTTGCTGCCGCAGTATGCGTCGCCAGCCTCCCATCACTCGTCTATGCCGCTGACCAGGATACCGTAGTGGTCACCGCGACCGGTTTCGAGCAAAAGATTCAGGATGCCCCCGCCTCTATTTCTGTGATCACCAAGCAGCAAATTGAGGATAAAGCCTACCGCGATGTCACCGATGCGCTCAAAGATGTGCCTGGCGTCGTCGTCACGGGTGGCGGTAGCAGCAGTGATATCAGCATCCGCGGGATGGCCTCGCAGTACACGCTCTTCCTGGTCAACGGTAAGCGGATCAGCACACGCGGCACGCGACCGAACAGCGATAACTCCGGCATTGAACAAGGCTGGCTGCCGCCGCTGGAATCCATTGAACGCATCGAAGTGATCCGTGGCCCCATGTCATCGCTGTACGGCTCCGATGCAATGGGCGGGGTGATTAACGTGATCACCAAAAAAGTATCGAATACCAAAGGCTGGAGTGGTTCTCTACATGGTGACGCCACCTTCCAGGAAGACCGTGACTCCGGCGATATTTACCAGACTAACGCCTATGCGTCCGGGCCGCTGATTGACGGATTACTCGGCGCAAAAGTCACCGGGTTATTCTCTCACCGTGCCGAAGATGAAATCGTCAATGGTTATAACGAACAGCGTATGCGTAATGGGGGATTAACCCTGAACCTTACGCCGGATGATAAAAACGACATTGACTTCGATTACGCCCGTGAACTGCAAGATCGCGACAGTACGCCGGGTAAATCCACAGCAGAAGAAAGCTGTCGCAACGGAAGCTGTAAGCCAAACAGCAAAAGCGAAAACAAGTATGTGCACACGACCTATTCATTAACCCACAGTGGTTACTACGACGACTTCAACACCACCAGCTATGTTCAGCAGGAAGAGACCGATAACCCGGGTCGTCAGATGAAGTCCTATAACACTATTTTTAACAATCAGAACCAGATTTTCCTCGGGGCGCATACCCTGACGGCAGGCGGACAGTACCGTTATGAAAAACTGCGCGATAATGGTAACCAGTTGGAAGCGGCAGACGGTCTGAACAAGCTGACCCGCTGGAGTTGGGCGCTGTTTGCTGAAGATGAATGGGCCGTAACCGATACCTTCACGCTGACCGGCGGCCTGCGTATGGATAAAGATGAAAACTACGGTGATAACTGGACGCCGCGCGGCTACGGCGTATGGCATCTCAGCGATCACTGGACCCTGAAAGGCGGCGTGTCTGCAGGCTACCGCGCGCCGGATCTGCGCCAGTCGTCAGCAAGCTGGGGACAGGTGACCGGCGGTGGTCGTCTGAATGGCATCATAGTGGGCAACCCGGATCTGAAACCGGAAAAGAGCCTGAGCGAAGAAATCGGCCTGCTGTGGGATAACGGCAACGACCTCAACGCGGGCGTGACGCTGTTCAACACCGACTTCAAAGACAAGATCACCGAAGTTCGCCGCTGTAACAGCAGCGCCGATCCGGCCTGTACCATCGGCAGCACCCACTACGATTTTGTCAGCGATCGCGTTAACGTCGATGAAGCCAATATGCGCGGCGTAGAATCCACCTTCGGCTGGAAAATCACCACCGATCTCAACTGGACGGCAAACTACACGTTCACCGAATCTGAACAGAAAAGCGGTCAGTTCTCCGGTCAGCCGTTAAACAAAATGCCGAAGCATATGTTTAACACCACGCTGGACTGGCAGGCCACGCAGGATCTCGGTTTCTGGAGCCGTCTGAACCTGCGCGGGAAAACCTCTGAGTATCTGAGCCGTACCTCGATGGCTCAAGGGACACCGTCCTATACTCAGGTCGATGTTGGTGTGCGTTACTACGTGAGCAAGGATATACTGGCCACCGCTGGCGTGTACAACGTGCTGGATAAGCAAATCGATTACGAGACCTATGACACCATACTCGATGGTCGCCGTTACACGGTTGGCCTGACCTATAACTTCTAAGTTTGGCGCAATAAAAAACCCCGGCATTTACCCTGCCGGGGTTTTTTGTTATTTCCTGCCAAAATGCTTAAGACGATTTCTTCACGCGATCCGGGAATTGCATTTCGCTGTAACGCACGAAACGCGTCCCTCTGGTCAGCTTATAGCCGAACCAGATAATCAGGAACAGCGGAATACCAATATAGGTCGCCATCACGCCGCCCCAGTCAATGGTGTCTCTCAGGAACGCTTCGTAGTTTTGCCCCAGGGTGATTATCAGGCACAGCACGAACGCAAAGATCGGTCCCAGCGGGAAGAAGCCTGAACGATACGGCAGATCGTTTATATCACGCCCCTGCATCACATAACCGCGACGGAAGCGATAGTGGCTGATGGCAATCCCCAGCCAGGCGATAAAGCCCGTCATACCGGAGGTGTTCAGCAGCCACAGGTACACGGTCTGGTTGCCAAACATGGAGGTCAGGAAACACAAACCTGCCACCACTGTGGTCGCATACAGCGCATTACGCGGGACGCCGCCACGAGACAATTTGGCGAAAATACGCGGCGCTTTGCCGTCGCATGCCAGGGTGTAGAGCATGCGCGTTGAGGCATACATACCGGAGTTACCCGCCGACAGCACCGCGGTCAGGATCACAGCGTTCATTACCGCAGCCGCAGAAAGCAGGCCCGCGTGCTGGAAGACCAGCGTAAACGGACTGACGCTAATGTCTTTCACATCGTTACGCAGCAGGCTTGGATCGGTATACGGAATAATCAGACTGATAATCAGGATCGCGAACACATAGAACAGCAGGATTCGCCAGAACACCTGACGCACCGCGCGCGGAATGTTCTTCTCAGGATCTTCAGATTCACCCGCCGCAATACCGATAAGTTCAGTACCCTGGAAGGAGAAGCCGACGATCATCGCCACACCAATCATGGCCGCAAAGCCCCCGGCAAAAGGTGCATCTCCCGTGGTCCAGTTGCTCCAACCCACTGGCTGAGCGCCTTTGAAGATGCCGAAAATCATCAACACGCCAACTGCGATGAAGATAATGACGGTGGTGACTTTGATCAGCGAGAACCAGTACTCTGCTTCACCAAAACCGCGAACAGAGATGTAGTTCAGCAGGAAGATGACGCACAGGAACAGCGCACTCCAGATCCAGCCTGGCGTATCCGGGAACCACCAGCTCATCACCAACTGAGCAGCGACCAGGTCAACGGCAATGGTGACCGCCCAGTTGTACCAGTAGTTCCAACCCAGCGCGAAGCCAAAGCCTTCTTCTACATAGTTCTGACCGTAGGTGGAGAACGAACCGGAAACCGGCATATACGCAGCCAGTTCACCGAGACTGGTCATCAGGAAGTACACCATCAGGCCAATCAGAATATAGGAAAACAGCGCGCCGCCTGGACCCGCCGCAGAAATGGTTGCACCAGATGCAACGAAAAGACCTGTACCGATGGAACCGCCAATGGCAATCATCGTCAGGTGACGCGCCTTCAGTTCACGACGTAGCGTGGGCGCTTCTGTGGTTTTAGTTTCGGAAACCATGGGAAAATGCTATCCATCCAAAAAATGAGGCGCGATTGTAGCAGACGAAATGGCATTCTTCCGGCACAAATACGCTGTTATAAGAGACCTTCATGACTGGCCGTGGATTATAAGTAAAGCCGAAAATAGTCGGCATGCTGCCTGAAAAAATATCGCCGCCCTACTGCTGGTCGCTGTAGCGTAAAAAGCGCAGCAGCGCATTAGAGAGATGTTTTTGACGGTGATGGACACGCCAAAGAGTACGGACTAAACGCGGTAACGGTACAGGCACTTCACTCAGCGTTCCCGCCTGTAGCTGCTCCTCAATCACCCGACGTGACAGGCAGCTAATCCCTAATCCATGACGCACAGCATGCTTAATGGCCTCGGAGTTACCCAACTCCATGGCCATCTGAAATCGCGGCAAATGAGATAACAGCAAGTAATCCACCAATTCACGCGTACCGGACCCGCGTTCACGCAGGATCCACGGTGAAGCCGCCAGTTGTTCCAGCGTAACGGGACCGTTTACCAGCGGTGACGTCGGCGCAGCAAACACCACCAGCTCATCCTCCAGCCAGGGTTCTGAGATGATTTCTGTACTGTGGCACGGCCCTTCTATCAGTCCAATGTCGACCCTAAAATCCAGTACGGCATTAATTACGTCCAGGCTGTTCCCCACGCTCAGTTCCAACGGCAGATCGGGGAAATCATGACGATAGTGGGCAATCATGGCAGGTAAAATGTAATTGCCGATGGTGCTGCTGGCATAGACGCGAATCGCCCCATTATCTTCCCGGAAAAGCTGTTCTATCTCGGCCGTTTGCTCAAGCAGCGCCAACGCGCGGGGATAGAGTAAACGCCCGTGCTCATTGACCACCAGACGTTTACCTACGCGATCAAACAGCTGTACGCCAAGCTGGCCTTCTAAATCTGTCAGCGCTGCGCTCACTGCGGATTGCGACAATGACAGCATGACAGAGGCCTGGGTTGTCGAGCCACTTTTCAGTACCTCGGCAAACACTTCAAGTTGTCGCAGGGTGATATGCATGGTCGTTTTCCTCTAGATGGCCCGTGTTTACCACTTATTCAGATTAATTATAAATATATAATCAATTTTATTTTTAAACCACTTCACCTTACTATTTTCTCCAAGAAATCATTCCATTGACAGGAGGGGTTATGACCGAACTCGCCCTACAGAATCATCGACGTACAGTGTGGCATTTTATTCCGGGGCTTGCCCTGAGCGCAGTCATCACCGGAGCCGCGTTATGGGGTGGTTCTATCCCCGCGGTTGCGGGGGCCGGGTTCAGCGCCCTCACCTTAGCCATTTTACTGGGGATGGTCCTCGGCAACACCGTCTATCCGCACATCTGGAAAAGCTGTGACGGCGGCGTACTGTTTGCGAAACAACATTTATTGCGACTGGGGATCATCCTTTACGGCTTTCGTCTCACCTTCTCGCAGATTGCTGACGTTGGCGTCAGCGGGATTGTGATCGATGCGTTGACGCTGACCAGCACCTTTATGCTTGCCTGCTTCCTCGGCCAGAAGGTGTTTGGTCTGGACAAACACACCAGCTGGCTGATTGGTGCCGGGAGCAGTATTTGTGGTGCCGCGGCAGTACTGGCAACAGAGCCGGTCGTGAAAGCAGAAGCCAGTAAAGTGACGGTCGCTGTCGCCACCGTGGTCATCTTCGGTACCATTGCTATCTTCCTGTACCCGGCGATGTATCCGCTACTGGCGCACTGGTTTAGCCCTGAAACCTACGGGATTTACATTGGGTCAACCATGCATGAAGTCGCACAGGTTGTCGCTGCCGGACATGCGATTAACCCGGATGCAGAAAACGCAGCCGTTATTGCCAAAATGCTGCGCGTCATGATGCTGGCTCCGTTCCTCATCCTGCTGGCGGCACGCGTGAAACAGCTGTCTCCGGCTAACGGCGGCGAAAAGAGCAAAATCACCATTCCGTGGTTTGCCATCCTGTTCATTGTGGTGGCGATATTTAACTCGTTCCACCTGCTGCCGCAGTCTGTAGTGAAC
>OJJJ01000588.1_pt1 | contig 15735 bp, 11 predicted proteins | sample 1596311 | NCBI WGS metagenome assembly OJJJ01 (sample SAMEA4350140, study PRJEB24818) | metagenome | biome: human; feature: gut; material: faeces | place: Denmark | collected 2013-09 | reverse complement strand
ACCATTTCAAGGAGAGTTTTTCGAAAAAATTCGTACTATTATGAATCAAACAGATTCTGTGGAACTTAGAGCGACCATTTTAGATTTTATGAAACGTTATGTGGATATGACTTGTGGATATCATTTATTAAAACAAATGTCCTATCATCTAACAGAAATTCAAAAATATATGTTTCGTGCGGATAAAGAAAGGCTTGAATTGTTAAAGCAACAGCTGAATCAAGAAGCGCCATTAGGGGATACAAAAGGGAATGAACAAATATTAAAAAGAGCCATCCTTCCATTTTTGGGAGTATATATTAAAAAGACACATGATTTTGGAGCGATACGAGAGCAAATTTCATTATTGATGATTCAAGTAGCGCGATATGAAAATGGAAATAAAGATGAATTATTAAAAGTTTTTCAAACACTAAAAGCATATCGAGAGTTTTATCAAGTGTTTGGCGACTTAGACGAAGATACTTTGTTTTCTTTTTTATGTGAGAAAGAAAGAGAGCCATTAGGACAGATGCAATCTCAATTTTTTTCTGTATTAAGTGAAGGAATAAAAGGTGCAGGAGGGATGGAAAATCGTCACATATTTGAGTCTCTTATGGAGTCTTTTTTATTAAATGAAAGTGTTTATATGCCTCTTATTCACGCTATGATACCTGTTGAAATGTTTGGAAGAAAAATGGTATCAGAGCTTTGGATCGATCCCGATGAATTAGGAAATGGGGCACAGATAAAGGAGCGACAGATAAAGCTGTTACTAAAGTTTTACATAGAAGATTTGGGAGATGTTCATGCTATTTTACTTTATAAAAATAATACTATTTGCGCAGAACTTCTTTGTCCAGAACAGTTAAAAGGAGAAGAGAAAAAAATACATGATGAAGTCTTATCTATTTTAGAAAAAAATAATCTTTCTATTCAAAGTTTTCATGTATCATATGGACAAAAAGGGCAAGATATAATAAAGGTATTTCAAAAATTATATGAAAGGAATAAAGGAATTCATGTCAGAGTTTAATAAAGTATTAAATCAAAAAGCAGTTGCTTTAAAGTACGATATGGAGAAAAATCAGGCTCCTGTTATTGTAGCAGCGGGAAAAGGGCATTTAGCAGAAAAAATAGTTGAGACAGCGGTGGAAGCAGGAGTACCTGTTTATGAAGATAATTCACTAGCGACTACTCTTGCTCAATTAGAGTTGGGAAGTGAAATTCCAGAAGAACTATATGAAACAATCGTAGAGCTATATCTATATTTCTTAAAGTTTCCAAATACTTAGGAAGAAAAAAGAGGAAAAAAAAGAGGAAAAAACTCTTGTTGGAAATAAGAAAGTGTAGTACAATATATGGGGTATATCAAATAGAGAAGGTAGCATATGTTGTGTTAAAAAAACAACGATCTATAGTGAAGATATACACCAACTGAAGGTTTTAGGAGGAAGGTTTATTATGCAAACATTAGAGTTAAAAAAGGATTTTTATTGGACTGGAATTGTCGATGATACACTTCGTGTATTTGATATTATTATGTATACAGAATTTGGTACAACTTATAATTCTTATATATTAAAAACAGGTGATAAGACAATTTTATTTGAAACAGCCAAGGCAAAATTTTTTGATGAATATTTAGAGGAATTAAAATCCATTACGGATATAAAAAATATTGATTATCTTGTTGTCGAACATACAGAGCCAGATCATGCAGGAAGCATTGAAATGTTACTTGACTTAAATCCAAATATGAAAATTCTTGCAACAAGTTGTGCAATTGGATTTTTAAAACAGATTGTGAATCGGGATTTTTATAGCATTCCAGTAAAAGATGATCAAAGAATGAAAATTGGAGATAAAACACTTCGTTTTATGCATGTTCCAAATCTTCATTGGCCAGATACAATGTTCACTTATATTGAAGAAGATAAGGTGCTTGTCACTTGCGATTCTTTTGGTTCTCATTATGGGTTTCACGGGATTTTAAGAAGCAAGGTGACAGATGAAGAAGGTTATATGCGTGCCACAAAATATTATTTTGATAATATTTTAGGACCATTTAAACCATATATGTTAACTGCTTTACATCGTGTAAAAGAACTAGAAATCGATATGATCTGTACAGGGCATGGTCCTGTTCTCGATACAAAAATTGAGGAGTTAATGGGAATTTATGAAGAATGGTGTACCGTTGTAAATCCAAATAAAGAAAAAACGGTTATCATTCCTTATGTAAGTGCTTATGGCTACACAGAACAATTAGCGGAAAAAATTGCAGAAGGAATTCGTGAAAGCGGAAAAATTGATGTAAGAAGCTATGATTTAGTAGAAGCAGATATGGCAAAAGTTATGGAAGAAATTGGTTTTGCAGATGGTATCTTACTTGGAAGTCCAACTATTTTATGTGAAGCTTTAAAACCAATTTGGGACGTAACAACTTCCATGTTTTCAGGAGTTCATGGTGGAAAGTATGCCAGTGCATTCGGAAGTTATGGCTGGAGTGGAGAAGCAGTTCCACATCTGATTGAACGCTTAAAACAATTGGAAATGAAGGTAAATGACGAAGGATTCCGTGTGCGATTTAAACCAAGTGAAGTGGATTTAATGAATGCTTTTGAATTTGGATATAATTTTGGATGTCAAGTGCTTGAAAAAGAAAATCCAAGAAAAGTAAAAGGGCCAAGAAAACTTGTAAAATGTCTCGTTTGTGGTGAAATCTTTGATTCTTCCCTTGAAGTTTGTCCAGTTTGTGGTGTAGGAAAAGAAAACTTTGTAGAAGTAGAGGAAGATGAAGTGACGTTTAGAAGGGATACAAGTGAAGCATTTGTAATTCTTGGAAATGGTATTGCAGGTCTTTCAGCGGCAGAGGCAATTCGGGCTAGAAATAAAGCAGCAAGAATTGTTATGATTTCAAATGAAGAAGTACTCACTTATAATCGTCCAATGCTCACAAAATCTATGTTAGCAGGTTTATCACCAGAGCAAATTGCAGTTCATGATAAAAACTGGTATGAAGAAAATGAGATTATAACGATTTTAGGCAAAAATGTTACAAAAATTGATGCAGAAGAAAAAGTGATCGTTTTAGATGGAGATATGAAACTTCAATATCATAAATTGATTTATGCACTTGGTTCTGAATGCTTTATTCCACCAATTCAAGGAGCGGAGAAAGAAGAAGTAATTGCAATTCGTAAAGTATCCGATATTCAAAAAATTGGAGAACTTCTTCCAACTGTAAAAAATGTGGTTGTTATCGGTGGTGGTGTCTTAGGCTTAGAGGCTGCTTGGGAATTTAAAAAGTCAAAATGTGAAGTGGCTGTTCTTGAGTTAGCACCACAGCTTATGGGAAGACAGATTGATGAAACAGCAGGTCAGATGTTAGAGGCAATTGCTAAGAAAGAAGGCATTGAAATTCATACAGGAGTACAGATTGAATCCATTGAAGGAGGCGCTCATGTAGAAGGTGTCAAACTTTCTGATGGAACCGTATTCCCAGCAGATTTAGTAATTATATCCGCAGGAGTTCGTGCGAATACAGCTGTTGCAAAAGAAGCAGGAATCCAAGTGGATCGTGCTATTGTAGTAAATGAAAAAATGGAAACAAATATTGCTGATATTTATGCTTGTGGTGATTGTGCACAGTATGAAGGCATGAATTATGCAATTTGGCCAGAGGCTTCTGAACAAGGAAAAACAGCTGGTGCTAATGCCACAGGAGATCAAGTGGAGTACCAAGTGCCATCATTAGGTCTTTCTTTCCATGGAATGAATACCGCTCTTTACGCGATTGGAGATAATGGGAAAAATCCTGAACTTGCTTATCGAACAATGGAAATAAAAGATGATGCAAGAAAACAGTATGAAAAATACTATTATGTAAACAACCAGTTAAAAGGAGCAATTTTAATTGGAGATGTTTCTAAAATGGCTGAAGTAACAGAAAAAATAAAATAGATGATGAGCAATCGAAATTTATAATGGAGAAAGGGATATCAAAAAATAGAACGGAGCGTTTTTTGGTGTCCCTTTTTTCCCATCGTTTTATTGTGGAAACTACTGGCCTGTGACAAAGTGTGCAATGTATACTTTGGTTCTTATGATTAAAATATGAGAGAAAATAAAAAAGGATGAAATAAGAACTGCTGTTTGTTCATTATATAATTATAGACGTTCCTATAAAAAAAAGAGAAAAACAAAGGAGAGATCATATGATTTGTAAAAACTGTGGAACAAAGAGCAGTGGAAACTACTGTAGCAACTGTGGTATGCCATTAGAAAAAAATATAGAAAAAGAAGAGGCAGAGCAAAAAAAACAGCTACAAGAGGAGAGATTTCAAAGAGAAGAAGAAATAAGACGACAAGAAGAAGAGAAAAAACTGCAAGAAGAGACAGAACAAAAACAACAAAAAGAAGACAATAAAAAAAGAAAAGAAGTACAAATCGTAAAGAAGCAGGCAAAGAAATCGCCCACCGATTATTCGAAAAAGATGGGAAATGGTAAGTCAAAACCTTCAAATCGAAAAAAAACCAAGAAAAAGAAGATAAAAAGAAAGGGAGTATCGGGATTATTATCAACAAAGGTTATGCCTGTTAAGGCAGTAAAAAAGACGATTTCAAGAGCGTTACAAGGAGTTTCTGTGTTGCTGATGTTAGGGATTGGTGCGGTACTCGGCTTTGCTTTTTGGAAAGAAAGAAATACATTGGGCTTTGTTCAGACGATGGTGGGAGAGAGGAACTATCCGTTGGCCTTTTTTATAGCACTTATGGTTTGTATGATAGGATTTGTCTTTCTCTCTAGTATTTGGATTTTTTCAAAAAGGAAACTAGCCAGTGAAGATCGGATTAAATCCTTTGACTCAGGACGAGGATTATTGCCGTTTCTTTTGATTGCCATTCTTGTTTTATTAGCACCTGAATTACAAAGAGTAGTTCCAGAAACCCATGAAGTGATCAAAGGATTTTTATTAACAATGGAAATTTTAACAGAACATCAAAAAGTGATTGGAACGTGTGCAGTGTTTGGATTCGTTGCATGTTTATTCCGAAAACTTATGCGAATTTAGAAGGGATTGATTACGGATTGAGTATTTCTTGACTTTTAATTATAATTGTTCTATGATTAATATAACAAAGATATTTGTGGGATTAGAAAGAAAGGAGGAGTCCTTATGGCAATTGAAGAGATACAAATTGACTTTCAAAGTGGAGAGGCAATCTATTTACAGCTTAGGAATCAGATTATTATTGCCATTGCAAAAGAGGAACTCCAAGAAGGAGAATCTTTGCCCTCCGTTCGCCAGTTAGCTGAATGTTTGGGTGTTAATATGCATACAGTGAATAAGGCATATTCTCTATTAAAGCAAGATGGTTATTTGCAATTGGATAGAAGGAAAGGGGCAGTGGTATCCGTTTCCGTACCGTGTGATAAGCAGTTAGAAGTACAAGCAATCTATGAGAGTATGGAAATGATTGTTGCCGAAGCTATTTGTAAAAATATTAGTAAAGAAGATATTTATCAAATTGTAGACAGCATGTATGATATTTTTGGAAAATGATGAGAAATATGTAAAATTAAGAAATAAAAAAATAAAAAATAAAAAGATAAAGGGAGGAACGAATGAGTTTTCAATTAGATTTATTTACTGAGAGAGCGCAAAAAGCAATCTCTCTTGCACAAACATTTGCAAAGAAGTTAAAGCAAAATTATGTAGGAACTGAACATTTAATCTATGGATTACTAAAAGAGAAAACGGGAACTGCTGCAGAAATTTTAGTAAGAAATGGCGTAGAAGAAGAACGGGTACAAAAAGCCATTGGCAGTTTTTTAAGCGAAGAAGAAGGAGTAAAATCACCTGTTTTTAGTCCGAAATTAGAAGAAATTTTAGAAAAAAGTGTGGTAGAATCCAACAAAGATAGGCTTTCAAAAGCAGGAACCGAACATTTGTTACTTGCCATTATTGTAGATTTTGAAAATAGTGGTTGCCGTTTATTAGAGCAAATGAATATCAATGTTCAAAAAGTCTTTTTGGATTTAATAAAAACTCTCGGAAGAGATACCAATCAAGCAAAAAATGATTATTACTTGAAGAGAAAAGCAACACAAGCGAAAAAGAAATCTACAACTCCTATGTTAGATCGTTATAGTAGAGATTTGACACAAATAGCCAAAGATGGAATGTTAGATCCTGTGATTGGGAGAGAGTATGAGATTCAACGCCTTATGCAGATTTTGAGTCGAAGAACGAAAAATAACCCTTGTTTAACAGGAGAACCAGGAGTTGGTAAAACGGCGATTGTAGAAGGATTAGCGCAGATGTTAAGCCGTGGTACTGTTCCAGAAACCATTGTAGGAAAAAAACTATTATCTCTTGATTTATCCGCTATGGTAGCGGGAACGAAATACCGTGGAGAATTTGAAGAGCGTATGAAGAAGATGTTAGAAGAACTTCGTTCCAATGGAGAAGTGCTTTTATTTATTGACGAAATTCATACAATTATTGGAGCTGGTGGAGCGGAAGGTTCTATGGATGCAGCTAATATTTTAAAACCAGCCCTCTCAAGAGGAGAAATCCAAATTATTGGTGCTACTACGAGAAATGAATATCGAAAGTACATTGAAAAAGATGCTGCGTTAGAAAGAAGATTTCAGCCAGTTGTGGTAGAAGAGCCGAGTGAAGAACAGGCGATTCAAATATTAGAAGGATTATATCCACAGTATGAAAAACATCATGGAGTAAGAATCTCCAAAGAGGCGATCAAAGCCGCGGTAACATTATCAGAACGATATATTAATGATCGTTTCCTTCCAGATAAAGCCATTGATTTGATGGACGAGGCAGCCTCTAGAAAACGCTTGCTTGTGTTAACTCCACCAACGCAATTGTTAAAATTAGAAGAAGAATTATCGACTATTGAAAAAGAAAGAGAGAATGCGATCGAAAGAGGAGAATTTGAAGAGGCATCTCTTTGGAATGAGAAGCAAGAGAAAAAACAAAAGCAATATGATCGTGCGTGGAAGCGATATGAAAAAGAGAAGAATTCAGCAGTGGAAATAACAGAAGATGATATTGCATCAGTTGTTGCTATGTGGACAAAAATTCCAGTAGAGCGCTTAAATGAGAAAGAGTCAGAACGACTTCTTCATTTAGAAGATACATTACACAAAAGAGTGATTGGTCAAAAAGAAGCGGTATCTGCTGTTTCTAAAGCCATTAAACGAGGAAGAGTTGGGTTAAAAGATCCGAATCGTCCCGTTGGTTCTTTCTTATTTTTAGGGCCTACAGGTGTGGGAAAAACAGAACTTTCTAAAGCACTTTCAGAAGCAATCTTTGGTACAGAAGATTCGATTATTCGAATTGATATGTCAGAATATATGGAGAAGCATAGCGTATCAAAAATGATTGGTTCTCCACCAGGATATGTTGGATATGAAGAAGGTGGACAGTTAAGTGAAAAAGTTCGTCAGCATCCATACTCTGTTGTATTATTTGATGAAATAGAAAAGGCACATGAAGATGTATTTAATTTATTGCTACAAGTATTAGATGATGGTCATATTACCGATTCACAAGGACGAAAAGTTGATTTTAAAAATACTGTTATTATTATGACATCAAATACAGGGGCAAGCACTATTGTAGAGCCGAAAAAATTAGGATTCAAAACAAACTCTGATTCGAAAGTGGATTATGAAAATATGAAGTCTAATGTTATGGAGGAATTAAAACATTCCTTTAAGCCAGAATTTTTAAATCGCATCGATGAAATTATTGTATTCCATACATTAGAACGCCAAGAATTAATGCAGATTGTAGAATTGTTATTAAAGGATTTAAAGAAACGCGCCTTTTTACAGATGGGAATTTCATTAGAAGTAGATATTTCTGTGAAAGAATATATTTTAGAAAAAGGATATGATGAAAAATATGGAGCAAGACCTCTTAGAAGAGCCGTGCAAACAGAGCTAGAAGACTTATTAGCAGAAGAAATTTTGAGCGGACATATGCAAGAAGGAAATGTTATCTTAGTGAAAATGGAAGAAGGTAAGGTACATTTTGAAAGAAAAGAAACGGTAGAAAAAAAATAAGAGTCATTTTGTCGGATTTCCATTTGTTTTACTGGAAATCTGATGAAAAATAATATATAATATTAGTAAATCAAAAGATATAGTTATGCATATTTTAGGAGGAAATAAAATGGCAGTTGTACAAGAATTAATTCGAGCAGAACAAGATAATAGTTTAAGTTTCGGGAATTATGAGTTAACAACGAAATCAAAAGTCTCTGATTTTGAACATGAGGGAGATTTATATAAAGTGAAAACGTTTCAGGAAATTACAAAATTAGAAAGAAACGGAATGTTTGTATACGAATCTGTTCCAGGAACAGCTGTTCATAATTTTAGAGCAAGTGATCGTGTTGTAAGTTTTTGTGTAGAAGCGAAAGAAGATGCACAGATTACGCTTGAATTAGAAGCAGAAAAAGAATATAAGATTTTCATTGATGATATTAATGTTGGTAAAATGAAAACAAATTTAGGTGGTAAGCTTCCATTAAGCGTAGAACTTGGAGATAAGGAAAAAGCTACTGTAAAAATTGAGAAATTATAATCTGTGTAGAAGGCATTTTAACAATTTTTATTTTTGGTCTATTACATAGAAAAAGAAAATCACAAAGAAAAGTGCGTACAAAAGAAAATGGACGCACTTTTTTGTATGATAGGAAATTGTGTTTTCTATCATACAAGCTAGAAATAACTTAAAGTTATGAAGGGTGTGCAACGCACACTTTGTATCATGGAAAGGCATAAGTTAAGCAGCCAGTAGAAGAGACAAAGAAAGGAAAAGAAAATGGCAAAAGCAAAGCAAATTTTTTTCTGCCAAGAGTGTGGATATGAATCATCGAAATGGATGGGGCAGTGCCCAGCATGTCGTGCGTGGAATACTTTTGTAGAAGAAAAGGCAGTGACTACACCAAAGGGAACAGTAAAAAAATCTAAGTTAGAAAGCAAAGAGCCTACCAGTTTATTCGAAGTATCGTCAAAAGAAGAGGAGAGAATTCGTACTGAAATTCCAGAATTAGATCGTGTGCTAGGAGGAGGGATTGTAAGAGGTTCTCTGACTTTAGTTGGTGGAGATCCAGGAATTGGAAAGTCTACATTGTTATTGCAAGTATGTAGAAATTTGGCAAATAAAAAGAATAAGGTTCTTTATATTTCTGGAGAGGAATCATTAAAGCAAATTAAAATGAGAGCAGAGCGACTTGGAACGTTTGAAGAAGAGATGTATTTATTATGTGAGACCAATATAGAAGTATCTTGTGAATCCATTTTAAAAGCGAAGCCAGATATGGTAGTCATCGATTCGATTCAGACAATGTGCTCTGAAGAGATTAGTTCAGCACCAGGAAGTGTATCACAAGTACGAGAAGTAACTTCTCAACTGATGATGCTTGCAAAACAAACGGGTACGGCGATTTTTATTGTAGGGCATGTGACGAAAGAAGGCGTTGTTGCAGGGCCTAGGACATTGGAGCATATGGTGGATACGGTGTTATATTTTGAAGGAGATCGCCATGCATCTTATCGAATTCTTCGAGGAGTAAAAAATCGTTTTGGTTCTACGAATGAGATCGGAGTATTTGAGATGTTACAAAACGGTTTAGAAGAAGTGCCAAATCCATCGGAAGTGATGTTAAATGGAAGACCTCTTGATAGTTCCGGTTCTGTTGTCGTTTGTTCCATTGAAGGAACAAGACCTATTTTAATTGAAATTCAAGCACTTGTGACGGATACGAATTTTGGAATCCCAAGAAGGACAAGCGTTGGAATTGATTATAATCGAGTTAATTTATTATTAGCAGTTTTGGAAAAAAGAGCTGGATATCAATTAGGCGGATGTGATGCCTATGTAAACTTAACAGGAGGAATGAAACTAGGAGAGCCTGCCATTGATCTTGGGATTGTGATGGCACTTATTTCTAGTTATAAAAATAGAGCGATAGATTCTCATACATTAATTTTTGGAGAAGTGGGACTGACAGGAGAGGTTCGAGGTGTGAATATGGCAGAACAAAGAGTTTATGAAGCTCAGAAAATGGGGTTTACAACTTGTATTCTACCAAAGACGAACTTTGATAGTTTGAAAGGAGAATATAAAATAAAATTGATCGGTGTATCCAATGTAAAAGAGGCCATTGATTTATTTTAATATCTGGAATAAAGGATGTATTGCCTATCACTTATGACTTTGTTCTTGGATAATAATGGATACCGATAGAAAATGTTTTGAATTTCTTATGTAATTCGATAATATAAAAAAGCGATTGTAACAAAAAAGTACCTAGAAATGAAGAAAAGGATACTTGTTTGTTACATCGCCTTTTATTTACACAAACACAATGAGCCATGCGAGAGCATTTATGCTCTTTAAGAAACCACCGAATTAGAAATTATGCTTATATGAATTTGAGGCTATAAAAGTATAATTCCATGGTTTGCACATTCTTCTGCAATTTCATCAGGCCAAATAGAGGCTTGAATTTCTCCAATATGAGCTTTTCTTAAAAAGAACATACAAAGTCTAGACTGTCCAATACCACCACCGATTGTATAAGGAAGTTCTTGTTCTAAAATTGCTTTTTGGAATGGAAGGCTAGCGCGCTCTTCACAGCGGCTTAATTTTAATTGTTTCATAAGGCTTTCTTCGTCGACACGAATTCCCATAGAAGAGAGTTCGAGCGCAATATCAAGAACAGGATAGTAGACAATAATATCTCCGTTTAATTCCCAATCATCGTAATCAGGTGCGCGTCCATCGTGTTTTTCACCAGAAGCTAATTCTTTTCCAATTTGCATAATAAATACAGCACCTTTTAACTTAGCGATGTTATATTCTCTTTCTTTTGGTGTCAAAGATGGATACATATCCTCTAATTCTTGGGAAGTAATAAAGAAAATATCTTTTGGAAGAATTTCTTCAATATAATCGTATTGAATCGCCATATATTTCTCTGTTTTTTTCAGGCAACTATAAATAATTCGAACAGCCTCTTTTAAAGTATCTAAGTTACGATCATCTTTATGTATAATTTTTTCCCAGTCCCATTGATCTACATAAAGGGAATGAATGTTATCCGTATCTTCGTCACGACGGATGGCATTCATATCCGTATAAAGACCTTCTCCCTGAGAAAAACCATATTTTTTTAGAGCAAAACGTTTCCATTTCGCAAGGGAGTGAACAATTTCGGCTGGAGAATCATTTTGTTCTTTGATTCCAAAAGAAACTGGGCGTTCATAACCATTTAAATTATCATTGAGACCTGATTGTGGTACTACGAATAATGGTGCTGTCACACGAAGTAAGTTAAGTTGTTTTGTTAACGTCTGTTGAAAGAAATCCTTCACCGTTTTGATAGCAATTTGGGTGTCATAGAGATTAAGTTCTGAATGATAGTCTTTTGGTATAATAAGATGTTGCATATTTGATCCTCCTTCTTTCTTTGAAAATACAATTTAAAATAAGTTTTTAAAATATGAAACGATTTTAACATTAGTTTGATAGTTTTGTAAAGTGATAACTTGTTAAAAATAAAATAAACAGGGAAAAATGTAACGAAAAACAGGGAATGAAAAATTTATATTGGAAACGGAATGCACAGAAAGTCACTTGAAACTTGGCAATACTTGTTGTTATAATGATAAAAAAAATCAAATGAATAAGAATTATTGGGGTGATATAGATGAAAATCGAGATATTAGAGTATTTGAAATTAGTTGTAAATAGTCATAATGTGGATATGAAAATTATTCCGAAAGACGGAAGACTGTGGCTAGGGGAAAGTTTATATCCAATGATGGTTCAAAGAATGGAAATCGAAAGGGAAATTGAGCAAGGGATTTTATATTATGCATTAGGATTTTTTGAAGAAGAATATTGTATTTTTCGAATACCAGAAGGGGAAGAGAAGGCATTTCATTTTGTTATCATAGGCCCTTATAAAAAAAACGTTTTTGAAAATTATGAATTCCATCAATTGTTAAAAAATTATCAAATCACCCCTTCCTCATATAAAGAGGTAGAAGAATATTATAATTCGATTCCTATCATAACAAACGATAATGCATGGTTTACTATGCTTTCTTCCACGTTAAAATTGTTATATGGAAAAGAGCAGATAAAAATCCAATTCCTAGAAGGGATAAGAAAAGAAGGAGAGAGTGAATTTGCTATTCCTTACACACAAGAAGACAAGGCGCTATCTTTTCATCTATTAGAACAGCGATATCAAATTGAACAGGAAATGCTTTTAGCGGTTTCACAAGGAAATACAGAAAAAGCGTTAGAGTTTTTAGGGCAATTAAATAAATACCAAATTTCAAGAAGGTATAAGGAAAAAAATCGAAATTATCGGAATTTATTAATTAGCTTTAATACACTTTGTCGAAAATTTGTCGAATCTTCTTGTGTACATCCTGTGTATATCGATGAGTTATCGGCTAAATTTGCAAAGCAAATAGAAACCATTTGTTCCGAGAGAGAAGCTGGCAAATTAAAAATGCAAATGATAAGGAAGTATTGTATTCTTGTGAAAAATTATTCTTTAAAAGGATATTCTCCGTTTATACAAAAAATTATAAATTATATTGAAATGAATTTAGATGCGGAATTAACATTAAAAGCCATTGCAGAAAAATTTGCCGTTAATGCCAGTTATTTATCCGATATTTTTAAAAAAGAGGTGGGAGAAACGTTAACTTCTTATGTGAATCATAAACGAATCAAGCAAGCCATTTTTTATTTAAATACATCACAAATGCAAGTGCAAGAAATTGCAGGTGAAGTGGGAATTGTAGATCCAAACTATTTTATCAAATTATTTAAAAAAATAGTGGGAAAAACACCGAAAGAATATCGAAATTCTATTTTACTGAAAGCATAAATCTGTTATTTTTACTATTTTGTCCAAAAATTATACCCTTAAATTAATAAAAAATATGGTAAGATCGTTTTAAACGACGGCAAGTATATTTTGTACAGTTGATTACGTTTGTGATGGAGGAAATGGCAAATGAAGAAGATTTTTATTTCGGGTTTCTCGGATGAAATTAGTTCCGATTTTAATGAACAGTTACGAGTAGTAACAGAATTGGGGATGGAGTATATTTCTTTGAGAAGTGCGGACAGTAAAGGGATTGCAGACTACACAGTAGAAGAAATCAAAGAGACAATATTACCTAGATTACAAAAAGCAGGTGTGAAAGTATCTTCTCTTGGCTCACCGATTGGAAAAATTAAAATTGATGAAGAAGAGGAGTTTCAAACACAATTAAAGCAATTAGAAGAGTTATGTAAAATATGTCATGTACTAGATTGTAAGTATATTCGTATTTTTAGTTTTTATATGCCAGATGGGAAAAATCTAGATGATTACAAAGAGGAAGTCATTAAAAAATTAAAAAAATTTGATGAAATTGCAAAAAAATATGACGTTATTTTGATCCATGAAAATGAAAAAGATATCTATGGTGATACAAAGGAACGATGTAAAGTGATTTTGGACGCATTAGGAAGTGAGCACTTCAAAGCCGCATTTGACTTTGCAAATTTTGTTCAGTGTAAGGAAGATCCAGAGCAATGTTTTGAAATGTTAAAGGAACATATCGCTTATATTCACATTAAAGATGCCGTTACAAAGGAAAAAGAAAATGTGCTATGTGGAACGGGAGAAGGAAAGATTCCAGAGCTTTTAGATCGGGCAATTAATGAAGAAGGATATGAAGGATTCTTAACATTAGAGCCACATCTTGTTATCTTTGACTCTCTTCAAACATTAGAAGTAGAAAATGCAGAAAAGATTATTAAGGAAAATAAAGCAAAAGATGGTGCAGAAGCCTATGCAATGCAATTTCATGCCTTACAGGAAATATTGAAAAAAATAGAAAAAAACGATTAACTATCGATAAAAATAGAAAATAATGTCATTGAAAAAGGAGAAGAGAAAATGAAAAAAGTTCGTTTTGGTTTAATTGGGATGGGAACACAAGGAAGTGCTTATGCAGGTTTTTTAACAGGAAAAGCAGGGATGGCGGGAATGCCAGCACCAGAATGCCCTCCTCATTGTACAGTAGGTGCATTATGTGATATTGATCCAGAAAAAGAAGCAATGTGCAAAGAAAAGTATCCAGAACTTCCATTTTTTAAAGATTGGAAAGAATTGGTGAATTCAGGAACTGTAGATGCCGTTATTACAACAGTACCCCATTATTTACATACAGAGATTGCTATCTATTGCTTAGAACATGGAATGAATGTATTGGTAGAAAAACCAGCTGGTGTTTATGCAAAAGAAGTGCGTAAGATGAACGAATGTGCAGCAGCTCATCCAGATGTGGCATTTGGTATTATGTTTAATCAACGTACAAATAAACTATATCAAAAAATCAAAGAAATTGTAGAATCTGGAGAATTAGGAGAAATTCGCCGTTCTAATTGGATTATTAATTCTTGGTGGCGTCCAGATAGTTATTACCGTCAAAGCGATTGGCGTGCAACTTGGGGCGGAGAAGGTGGAGGAGTCTTAGTAAACCAAGCTCCACATCAACTCGATTTATGGCAGTGGATCTGTGGTGTGCCAAATAAAGTATATGCAAAATGTTTATACGGTTGTCATAGAGATATTGTAGTAGAAAATGATGTAACAATCGTGACAGAATATCCAAATGGAGCAACAGGAAGCTTTATTACTTGTACGCATGATCCAAATGGAACAGATCGTTTAGAAATTGATTTGGATAATGGAAAAATTGTGGTAGAGGGAAGTAAAAAAGCTACCGTATATCGTTTGAAAAAATCAGAAGATGAATTAAATCGCACCATGTCTATGATGGAATTAGCAAAAATTACATCTGGAAACTCTGCTGGAGGAGAAGGTTTATACACAACGGAAACATTTGAAAATACAGATGGATGGGGTGTGCAGCATACGACAGTTATGGAAGATTTTGCGCTTCACATTTTAGAAGGAACACCATTATTAGCTCCAGGAGCGGATGGAATCAATGGAGTAAACTTAGCAAATGCTACATTATTATCAAGCTGGTTAGGAAAAGAAGTAGAATTGCCAGTGGATGAAGATTTATATTTAGCAGAACTTAATAAGAAAATTGCACAAGAAGGTAAGTTTCCAACACGTTAATGAGAGGGAGAATCGCATTAACAGCAGGCAAACAATGGGAGGAAGCATATGAAAAAGGCAGCAGTTATCGGCTTAGGCGATGTTTCTCATGTTCATTTAGCAGCGATTGAGAAAAATCCCAATATCGTTTTATGTGCAGTTTGTGATAAAGAGGAAGCTATGAAGGAAAAAGCTCCCATAGGAATTCCCTATTATAAGGATTATAAAGAGATGGTAGAAAAGGAAAATCCTGATTGTGTCCATATCTGCCTTCCTCACTATTTACATTATCCTGTGGCAAAAGAATTAGTGGAAATGGGAATTCATGTATTTTGTGAAAAGCCAGTTGCTCTTCATACAAAAGAAGCAGAAGCTTTTGTAAAATTAGAAGAAGAACAACAGGAAGTCCAGATTGGAATTTGCCTACAAAATAGAAGAAATGAAACTGTCGAAATGCTGAAATCTATGATTGAAAGCAAAAAATATGGTGATGTAGTGGGGACAAGAGGTATTGTTCCATGGTATCGAACACTTTCTTATTACACAACAAAGCCTTGGAGAGGAAAG
>OJJJ01000587.1_pt1 | contig 15743 bp, 13 predicted proteins | sample 1596311 | NCBI WGS metagenome assembly OJJJ01 (sample SAMEA4350140, study PRJEB24818) | metagenome | biome: human; feature: gut; material: faeces | place: Denmark | collected 2013-09 | reverse complement strand
TATATATACTTATTAACCAATTAGTTGTAAATAACTACACAACTATTATATTAGGAGAATAATATGCTACAGAACAAAAAAATAAGATGTAAAATATTAAAATCAAAGGTAGATAAGTTGGAAAAGGATATATTTTTAGAAAATGAAGTTGAAAAATTTTATTCAGTTGCGTTTTATGTTCCAGAAGAAAATGATTGTGTTATATGTGTTTCATCACAAGTTGGGTGCCCTGAGAAATGCAGATTTTGTGCAACTGGTGATAAGGATTTTGTGCGTAATCTGACACAAGATGAAATCTTTCAGGAAATAAAAATAGGTATTTCTATGATTGAAGATATGGTAGATAGTACGGCAGATAAACAAGTATCAGTTATCTTTGAAGGAATGGGAGAGGCTAGTTATAATGTTAAAAATTGTTTTTCGGCATTTGATGTCTTCACTAAGCGAATTTCATTTAATGTCTCACTCGTAATTCCATTAAATTTAGCCAGTGCATCTTGTCTCATGTGTCCAACTTTTGTTCCAAAACTCAAAATTGGGAACATAGCAATTACTACGATAGGAACAACAGCAAGCATCGCTACGCACATATGCCAATCCATACGAATCATCATATAGACAGAGCCTAATACTAGGATGAGACTTGAGATCGTTTGTGGAAATGTAGTGGCAAGTAACTGTTTTACTTGTGAAGTATCATTGACGAGGCGACTTGAAATTTCGCCTGCTTTTACAGTATCAAAGTATTTTACTTTTAGTGTTGTTAGTTTTAACCATAAATTTTTTCTTAAGTTTTGAATAATGTTCTCGCCAAAAATCCCTAGTATCGTTCCACCTACTGCTGAAATAATTGCTGAAGATACAAAAAGTAGTACAACTTTTGCTAATAATGGATAATCGATGCCTTTTGAAAAGTTGTTGACTAATGATGATGCTAATTTAGGCACATAAACTTGTACACTAGAAGAAGCAGCTGATAATAAAATTCCAATAACTAAAAGATAGTATTTTGGTCTTGTGGATTGAATCAGCTTAGAAAATTGCTTAAAAGAGAACTTAGTTCCGTCCTTACGGACATCTCCAGTTCCAGATGATCTTCCTCCACCCATTATTTACGCCCCCTTCTAAAAAAGTTCATATCTCCGCCGAATCTTTCATGAAAAGCTTCATGAAATCCTCCACCAAAACCTCCACGGAACTCGTCACCAAAACCATGGTGTTCTAGCATTTGTTCTCTAGCACGACCGAAGTGAGCAGATATTTTACTGAAGTGTTTCCAAAGCTCATCATTACCAAAAATGGCATTTAATTTTTCATGAAACTCATCGCTTGAGATATTTTCATTAATACGGGATAAGTATTGATCAAGGGTTTCTAATTCTTCTTCTGTAAAGTCTTTGAACACTTCTTCTTTCAAACTAGAAGAAATTTGTCCTTGCTCATTGATACTTGTTCTGCCTTTATCCGTTAACTCTACAAAAATAACACGAGCATCAGCCTCTGATTTCACACGTTTAGCGGTTCCAGATTCTTCTAATTTTTTAATGATTTGTGTAACACTAGAAGGCTTGATGTCCAAATATTCTGCAATACGTCCAGCAGTAACATTTTCTTCTTTTGCCAGTAATCTTAGGGTTTCAAAGGCATTATCGGGTTTTTCACCTACTTTATATTCAAAAATGAAAAACGGCTGATATGCAATCTCCATTAATTTATTTAATATAATATTCTTATTCATGTCATTGACCTCCATAATTATTTATTTAGTTTTGATTGAAACTAACGAAATAAATTATAGAGAAATTTAGTTTGTTTGTCAATATCAAAACTAAATAAATATTTTTGTTTTCTCCAAAGTAACAAAGTGTGATTCTCATAGTAGTTTTTAGGAAATGATAAAAAATGCTGAGAAAGTGATAGCTGGTATGACTTTTGCTACACCAGTTATTATTTTCTCAGCATTATAGTTTTATTGTTAAAGTTTTTTATTATAAATTCACGATATTAATTGGATTTCCCTCCATATAGGAAGTAAAGTTATGAAGGACCAGTTCCATAAAATGCTCTAGTGTTTCTTTGGACGCCCAAGCGATGTGAGGGGTTATAAGAACATTTGGAGCTTTTCTTAATGGATTATCAGAAGAGATTGGCTCTAGTGTAATGGTATCGGTTGCATAACAGCCAAGTTTTCCATGAATTAAAGCGGACTGAACATGGGACTCTACAATAAGACCTCCTCTAGCAGTATTGATTAAGTAAGCCCCATCTTTCATCAAAGAAAGGGTATCTTCATTGATGATCTCTTTTGTTTCAGGTGTGAGAGGGCAATGAAGACTAACAAAATCCGAATATTTTAAAACCGTTTCTAAGTCAGTAAAGTGTAACGTATCCTGTTCCAGTTCATGATAAATCGTTCGGTTATAGACAAGAATATTCATGCCAAAGGCAGTGGCTAATTTCGCCACTTTTTGAGCGATTGCTCCAAATCCAATGAGACCTAACGTTTTGTTTTTTAAATCGAAGAGTGGATAGTTCCAATAGCAAAGACCTTTCTCTCTTGTCCATTCGCCATTTTTTACGGAATCTGAGTGTGCACCGATATGATGGCAAATTTCTAACATCATAGCAAGTGTAAACTCCGCTACAGAGTCTGTACTATAAGACGGAACATTAGAAACTAAAATATTGTGTTCTTTTGCCGCAATGATATCGACCACATTATAACCAGTTGCAAGAACACCAATATATTTTAAATTGGGACAGTGTTCCATAATCGTTCTTGAAATAAGAGCACGGCAAGTAAAGACACAATCCGCATCATGAATCCGTTGTTCGACCTCTTCATTTTTTGTCATTTCATAAATGGTTAATTCTCCATATTGACGGAGAGGTTCAAAGTTTAATATGTCTAAGCTGCCATTGATGCAGGCATCTAATACAACAATTTTCATAAAGAAACTCCTTTCCAATTGTTTTTGTAGTTTTAGATAAAGAAAAGATAGAGAACGATAAGACAAAGTTGGCAAAATAAAATCAGTGGTAGCCCTAATGAAAATTTTTTATGTAACGTTTTATGGTGAAAAAAACGCATTCCTAAAATAGAGCCAATACTTCCGCCAAATACTCCAATGAGGAGTAATGTTTTTTCTGGAATTCGATATTTTTTATGTTTTGCTTTCCATTTATCAATCCCCATACTACAAAAACCAAAGAGCGATAAAATAAGAATATAAATCATAAAAATTTTAAATCCGTAGTTAATAAAAATCAAACTCCTTTTTTATAGAAAGTAGAAACCACTTTTTTCTTTTTTAAATAACAAGAGTTATGAAAATGAAAAATAGGTATTTCGTTTTTTATTTTATCATAAATTTTGTGGGAAAAGCAAAAAACGCTAAAAAAAAGAAAGGGGATACGGAAACAAAAAAATAAATACAAAATATAGTATGTACAAAAGTAATAAAATACTATATTATGTATAAATAGTGGAAGTGACAAGGAATACCTTTTGCAAGTTATTACAATAGAAATGCAAAAAAAGTGTATACAAATTTCCAATATATGATAAAATAAGTAATAATTATACCGAGAATAGAGGAGGAAGTTTTGAATGTTTGATTTTGATGAAGTGAAGAATTTTGATCCAGAAATTGCAGAGGCGATGGAAAAGGAACTAACAAGACAAAGACAAAATTTAGAGTTAATCGCATCTGAAAACCTTGTTAGTAAAGCGGTTATGGCAGCTATGGGAAGCCCATTGACAAATAAATATGCAGAAGGTTATCCAGGAAAGCGCTATTATGGTGGCTGTGAATATGTGGATATTGTAGAGAAATTAGCAATCGAACGTGCAAAGAAATTATTTGGTTGTGATTATGCCAACGTACAGCCACACTCTGGAGCGCAGGCAAATATGGCCGTATTTTTTGCAGTATTAAATGTAGGGGATACTTATATGGGTATGAGCCTTGATCATGGCGGACATTTAACTCATGGAAGCCCAGTGAATATGTCAGGGAAAAATTATCACTGTGTTCCATATGGGGTAAATGAACAAGGAGTTATTGACTATGATGAAGTGGAAAGAATCGCATTAGAATGTAAACCAAAATTAATCGTATGTGGTGCTAGTGCGTATGCAAGAGAAATTGATTTTAAATGTTTTAAAGAGATTGCTGATAAAGTTGGAGCAGTTTTAATGGCAGACATTGCTCATATCGCAGGGCTTGTAGCAACAGGACTTCACAATAATCCATTCCCATATGTGGATATTGTTACAACAACAACTCATAAAACGCTTCGTGGACCAAGAGGTGGTATGATTCTTTGTAATCAAGAAATTGCAGATAAATACAATTTCAATAAAGCAATCTTCCCAGGAATCCAAGGCGGTCCATTAATGCATGTAATTGCAGCGAAGGCTGTTTGCTTTAAAGAAGCGTTACAACCAGAGTTTAAAGAGTATATGCAACAAGTGAAGAACAATGCACAGGCTCTTTGCAAAGCATTACAAAAGAGAGGATTTGATATTGTTTCCGGTGGAACAGATAATCATTTAATGCTCGTTGATTTTAAAAATCTGAATATGACAGGAAAAGAAGTGGAAAAACTTCTCGATGAAGTGCATATTACAGCGAATAAAAATACAGTGCCAAACGATCCACAGTCTCCATTTGTAACAAGTGGAATTCGTTTAGGAACACCAGCAGTAACATCAAGAGGATTAAAAGAAGAAGATATGGAACAGATTGCGGAAGCAATCAAAGCTGTTGTGCTTGAAAAAGATAAAGAAAAAGCACTTTCTATCGTAAAGGGCTTGACCGATCAATATCCAATTTACGAATAGTGAATAAGGAAAAAGATGAGAAACGAACAAATGTGGTTTCTCATCTTTTTTATTGTTCCAGTATAGATTTTTTTGTCGATTTCTGCTAGAGTTATGGTGAGATATGAGAAAGTTTTAAGAGAAAAAAGGTAGGAGATAAACAATGAAAAAGTATTTGCGTTTTTTGACCCTATTTTTGTTATGTTTCGCCATGACGATGGGGCAGTATGTAACGGCAAAAGCGGCAGGTCTTTCTATTACCTATAACGGACAGACCTATGACTACACGAATAAACAATTAAGTGTTATTTGTGGTGGAAAGAAAGTAGACTTAAAAAAAACACCAGGGATTTTAGAAGATGGGTATGGCTTATTGCCATATGATGTATTTCAGAATAGTTCCTTAGGAGTGACCGTAACGTATGCTTCTAAGAAAAAGACGATTACTTATCAATATGCGAAGAAAAAAGTTGTTTTGACATTAAATAGTAATGTCATGAAAGTAAATGGAAAATCACAAAAATTGCCGATTGTGCCTAAGCTAGTGCGATATAATGCGGTAAAGGTAACAAAACCTCTTGTTCCAAGCAGAAATGTAGCAGAAGCACTTGGTCTTGACTATTCTTATGATAGTAAAACAGCAACGATTTCCATGAAGCAAAAAAAAGGAATGAATGTAACAGCACCAGAGGACACAAAATCAGGTTTATCCATTACATATAATGGAAAAACTTATGATTATAATGGAAAACAATTAAGTGTCATTTGTGGTGGAGAAAGCGTAGATCTAAAGAAAAATCCAGGAATTTTAGAAGATGGATATGCACTTTTACCATATACTGTATTTCAACAAGAAGGGTTAGATGTAAAAGCAACGTATCAACCGAAGAAGAAAACCCTTACCTTTCAATATGGAAAGCAAAAAGTGGTTGTAACATTAAATAGCAATACGATGAAGGTGAATAGTAGTACTAAAACTTTACCAGTGACTCCAAAATTAGTGAAGTATAATGATACAGGAGTAACAAAGCCTCTTGTTCCAAGTAGAAGTGTTGCAGAAGCGTTAGGGCTTGATTATTACTATGATAGCAAAACGGCTACGATTTCCATTGGACAAAAATCTAGTAATCAATCAGGAGCAGAAAATAATTCCAGTGATAAAAACGATCAAAGCTCTGAAACAACTGGAAGAAAAGTGAAATATGATGGAAAAGTAGTAACCATTACAAAACGTGATGTAACAATTAAAACAGAAGGTGTGACAGTAAAAACAGCCATGCCAGGTATTATTCTTAATAATACTTCCATGCTTCCCGCTTATAATACGTTTAATAAAAATAAATATTTAGGTAGTACCTATAAATATGATGCAAAAAAACAGCAAGTGACTATTACGGGAAATGGCAATAAAATTGTATTGACATTTGGAAAGAAAACAGCGCTTTTAAATGGAAAAAGTATTTCATTAGCCGAGCCAGCTTGGTTAATGACGAATTTAGAAAATAATAAAAATTATTGTATGATTCCTGGACAATCCGTAGCGGAAGCCCTTGGATATGTTTATATTTGGGATAATTCAAATGTTGTTTCTATGATAAATAAATCCGATAATTCAAAAGAACCAACAGAGGATGAGACGACAGAAGAACCAACAACCGAAGAACCAACAACCGAAGAACCAACAACCGAAGAGCCAACAACGGAACAACCGAGTACAGGAGATCAAAATTCCAGTAAGCCGAGTGATTTAAAGGAATTTGATATTTCAATCCCAAGGCCATCAAGTAAGGTGAAATGGAGCGATTGTGAAGTGGAAGATGATTATCACAATCGAAGATTTATTATCACTCTACCAGCAAATTATAGTAGTTTTTATAATAAAAACAAAATTTCTTATAACACAAATGGTTTAGTACAAAGCGTTGTAGTGAGCGCAGACAGTAAACAAAATACACAGATTATTATTACGACAAAGATTATTCAAGCACTTGCCTATAAGGAAACTACAGATAGTTGGATGTTAGGGATAAAAGATCCGACGGATCTTTATGACAAAGTCATTGTACTTGATGCAGGACATGGCGGAAGTGATACGGGAAGCATCTCTTCTAAATATGGTGTTGTAGAAAAAAACGTTGCCTTGAATATTATTAAAAAGACGCAAAAATACTTTGCAAATGATTCGGATTTAAAAGTGTATTATACAAGGTTAGAAGATTCACAAAATGGAATCACATACGGTGATGGGGTTAGTACCACAACGGTATCCGTAATCAATCGTGCCCAGTTTGCAAATGATATTGCGGCAGATTTATTTATTTCTGTTCATTGTAATTCCGTTGATTATGAATCAGCAAGAGGAACAGAAGTTTTATATTCTAGTAAAAATACAGCTGTGACAGAAAGTGGATTGACCTCAAAGAAATTTGCTGACATTGCATTTCCGTATTTATTAAATGCGGTAGGAAGTACAAAGCGTTCTGTAAAAGATTCTCCAAACTTGATCGTCTGCAAAAGCACAAAGATGCCAGCTATTTTATTAGAAACTGCGTTCTTATCCAATAAACAAGATGCAGACATTTTAAAAGATGAAAAGAAATTAGACGATATTGCTAAATCTATTTATGATATGGTTCATGCAACCTTTGATCAGTATCCAGCAGAGCGATAAAAAGGATTTTAAAAATAACATTCTGATAGTCCTTTTCAATTCTGATAATGTATGTTATAGTATATGGTAATGAAAACTATGTTATATTATAGTCCATACTAGGAGGCAACTATGAGTTATAAAATTGTTGGTGACAGCTGCTGCGATTACACAACAGTCGAGAATAAAAAAGATACTTTTATCCAAATTCCATTGACATTAGATGTAGATGGATTTCAGATTCGAGATGATGATACATTTGAGCAAATAGAGTTTTTAAAAAGAGTTGAGGTGAGCAAAGAATGTCCACGTTCTGCTTGTCCAGCTCCGGAAGAATATATGAAGGCATATGAACAAGCGGATGATATTTATGTGGTAACGCTATCATCAGAGTTAAGCGGTTCTTATAATAGCGCTGTTTTAGCCAAAAATTTATACGAAGAAGAGCATGGTACAAAAAATATTCATGTATTTAATTCAAAATCCGCATCTTCTGGACAGCTTTTAATCTGTCGTTTTATTGAGGCCTTAGCGGAAGCAGGAAATCCATTTGAAGAAGTGGTAGAGCGAGTGGAGAAGTATATCGAAGGACTTCATACTTACTTTGTGTTAGAAACATTAGATTTTTTAAGAAAAAATGGTCGTCTTTCAAGAGTACAGGCTATTTTAGCAGGTGCTTTGAACATAAAACCAGTGATGGGATCGGAAAATGGAACAATTATTAAGCTAACTCAAGTGCGCGGCATGAAAAAAGCCATTAGCAGTATGATCGATTATGCGATTGCAGGTTGTGAGAACAAAGAAGAAAAAGATTTAGTCATTGCTCATTGTAATTGTTATGAAAGAGCGGAAAAAGCAAAAGAAGAAATAGAGAAAAAAGCACAGTTTAAAAGCATTACTATTGTTGATACAAGAGGTGTTAGCAGTTTATATGCAGGTGATGGAGGAATTATTATTGCCTGTTAATGTTTGCTTTTTAGAAAGAGAAAGGGTACTTCATGAAGAAAATGAAGTATCCTTTTCCTTTATATGAAGGTATTGGATAAGAACCAAACTGGGAAGGTAGTATGCAAAGAAGGAGGACAATGAGAGCAATATGGAGATAATAAAAAGACAAAGAAAATTTTATAAAACCAATAAAACAAAAGCGTTAAATTTTCGATTACAAGCACTGGAGCGGTTAGAAAAGGCAGTAAGAAAGTATGAAGGGGAATTGGAAGTTGCTCTTTATCAAGATTTAAAAAAGTCAAAAACAGAGAGCTTTATGACGGAGATTTCCCTTGTGTTATCAGAAATTCGTTATGTGAAAAGACATTTAGAAAAGTGGGATAAAGACGTATGGGTGCCACCATCTCTTATGCAATTTCCATCAAAAGGAAGAGTTGTGAGAGAATCTTATGGATGTGTGCTTATTATTGCTCCGTGGAATTATCCAGTCTTATTGACATTACAGCCACTAATCGGTGCGATTGCTGGAGGGAATTGTGCCATTTTAAAACCTTCGGAATACGCACCTCATACATCCAAAGTATTAAAAAAATTGATAAAGAGCATATTTTCGGAACATTATATTTGTGTGATCGAAGGGGATGTGAAAGTAAGCCAGCAGTTGTTAAAACAACGCTTTGATTTTATCTTTTATACAGGTGGAGAGAGAGTTGGTAAAATTGTATTAAAAGAATCTGCAGAGTATTTAACTCCAACAATTTTGGAGTTGGGTGGAAAGAGTCCTTGTATTGTAACAAAAACTGCTAACATATCTTTAACAGCCAAGCGAATTGTATTTGGAAAATTTTTAAATAGTGGACAAACTTGTGTGGCACCTGACTATGTCCTTGTCGAAGAAGAGGTAAAGGAGGAGTTGGTTGGTAAAATAAAGCAATATATAAAGAAATTTTATGGAAACGATCCGTTACAGTCAAAGACGTATTCTGCTATCATTAATGTAGGACACTATAATCGTTTGTTAGCCTTATTAAAAGATGCCAATAAAAATCCAGTATGTAAGGAAGAAACATTACAAATTGCACCGACTATTATTGAAGAGGCAACAGAAGAGATGGCGGTCATGAAAGAAGAGATCTTTGGCCCAATTCTTCCTATTTTATCGGTGAAATCTTTGGAAGAGGCAAAAGAGTTTGTAGAAAAAAGAGAAAAGCCATTGGCGCTTTATCTTTTTACAGGAGATCAAAAGGAAGGGCGAAAACAGATGAAACAACTTTCTTATGGAGGAGGTTGTATCAACGATACGATTCTGCATATTGCTGGGGAAAGATTGCCTTTTGGAGGGGTTGGAAATAGTGGAATGGGAAGTTATCATGGGAAATATAGTTATGAAGCCTTTACCCGTGAGAAAGGAATTTTAGAATCTAGTTCTTGGTTTGATGTTCCATTAAGATATCCACCTTATACCACAAGAAAAGGAAAAATAATAAAAAAATTCCTTGACAAGATCTGACTTTTAAAATAAAATAAATCAATAGCTAGACATAGAAAAAGGCAATGAAAAGAAGAGTAGTAAGCGGATACTTTTACAGAGAGTTCCTAAAAGGTGGAAGGGAATAAAGAGAAGTTTATGAAGATGGTCTTAGAGCCTCATGTTTGAAAGGGTGAGTAGAACATGACGGGAGCGCCCGTTATAGCGATAGAGTATAATCGGAAACGTGTCTTTCATCGTTTTTGACGTACTTCATGAGGCTTTGATGTGTGAACATCAAGCGAAGTTAGGTGGTACCGCGAAGAAGTTTATGACCTTCGTCCTAATATTGACTTACAGTATTAGGACGGAGGTTTTTTTATATGATTAGGAAATTTCATTTCCTATCATATAAAAAAGCACTACGCGCAAATGATACATAGCTCGCGAAAGAAGAGGAGGAAACTATGATTCAGTTACAAAATGTAAGTAAGACATTTCATACAAAAGCAGGCGTTGTAACTGCGGTAAAAGATGTGAATCTAGAAATTAAAGATGGTGAAATCTTTGGAATCATCGGATTCTCAGGAGCAGGGAAGTCAACACTTGTTCGATGTATTAATTTATTAGAGCGTCCAACCGAAGGAAAAGTAATTGTAGATGGACAAAATCTAATGGAGTTAAAGGAAAAAGAGTTACGAGATGTGAGAAGAAAAATTGGAATGATTTTTCAGCATTTTAATTTAATGCGCTCTAGAACTGTATACCAAAATGTTGCATTTCCGCTAAAAAAGAGTGGATTGTCAAAAGAAGAAAAGGATAAAAAGATTTTATCGTTATTACAATTAGTTGATTTAGCAGATAAAAAAGATGCATATCCTTCCCAGTTATCTGGAGGGCAAAAACAAAGAGTAGCTATCGCAAGAGCATTAGCCAATGATCCGGATGTTCTTTTATGCGATGAGGCAACCAGTGCCTTAGATCCACAGACAACTCAATCTATTTTAAAACTATTAAAAAAGGTAAATGAAGAATTAAATATCACGATTGTATTAATTACTCATGAAATGGCAGTTGTAAAAGATATCTGTGATCGTGTGGCCATTATGGAACATGGAGTTGTTGTAGAAGCAGGAGATACAGTAGAAGTCTTTGCAAGACCAAAAGAGGAGATGACAAAGCAGTTTATCGATACCGCCAGCAATTTAGGAAAAGTACATGAATTAATCGAAGAGGGAAATGAACTTCTTCAGTTGACCCATGGAAGTAAAATGATTTTACTCACTTATTCTGGGGAAAATGCAGGTCATGCGTTAATTTCTTATTTAGCAAAACAATACGATGTAGAGGCGAACATTCTTTATGGGAACATTGATTTCTTAAAAGGAAAACCTCTTGGAAAATTAGTTGTTGCACTAAATGGAGAAAAAGAAAATTTAGAAAACGCCATTGCTTATATTGATTCCATTGGCGTGGAAATGGAGGTAATCAAAGAATGAGTTTTATTTATTCCATCGCTCCCCATTTAGAAACTCTTGGCTCAGAGTTATTACAATGCATGGTTCAAACATTGCAGATGAGCCTGATTTCTGGTGTCGTGGCATTTATTATCGGCATTTGCTTTGGAGTCGTTTTAATTGTAACAAGAAAAGGCGGTATTTTTCAAAATACTGTAATTTACACAATTCTTGATAAAATAATTGATATTTTACGTTCCATTCCATTTATTATATTGATGGTACTTTTAATTCCTGTAAGCCGTGCAATCGTTGGAACAGCGTTAGGAGTAACAGGTGCTTGTGTGCCACTGATTGTTGGGACTGTACCATTTTTTGCAAGACAAATCGAATCTGTTCTTGCGGATGTAGATAAAGGATTAATTGAAGCAAGTGAAGCCATGGGATTTTCACCAGTGGAAATCGTATTTCATGTTTATTTAAAAGAGAGTATTCCAGGAATTACTCGTGTTACGATGATTACGTTTGTAAGTTTAATTGGATTAACAGCCATCGCAGGAGCCATTGGTGCTGGTGGACTTGGCGATTTCGCAATTCGCTATGGATATCAATTAGGATATCAAGATATGATCTGGATTACGGTACTTTTAATTTTAATTATTATTAGTGTTTTCCAGTTGATTGGAAACATTATTGTGAAGAAGACAACCCATTAATAATAAAAAATTAGTGATAGAAAGAGGAGAAAAAATATGAGAAAAATATGGAAAAAATCATTCGCAATTGTAGCAACGAGTATTTTAGCAGTATCTGTATTAGCAGGATGTGGTGGAAACAAATCTAATGTGGATAAAGACGGCGTAACAACTGTAAAAGTAGGGGTAGTTGGAGAATATAACGAACAGTGGGATACCATTAATCAGTTATTAGAAAAAGATAAGATTAAAGTAGAGCTTGTAAAATTTTCTGATTACGCAATACCAAACCGTGCTTTAAATGATGGAGAAATTGATTTAAATGCGTTCCAGCATAAAGCATTTTTAGAAAATGATATCAAACAAAAAGGATATAAGTTAGAATCCATTGGAGATACCGTGATTGCACCATTATCCATCTATAATAATAAAGATAAAGTTTCTTCCGTAGAGGAAATTAAAGATGGCGATATTATTGCGATTCCAAGCGATTTAACAAATGGTGGACGTGCGTTAAAATTATTAGAAGCAGCAGGTCTTATCGAATGTGATCCAGAAAAAGGGTATGTTCCAACAAAAGCGGATATTACAAAATATAATGTAAAAATTGAAATCAAAGAAGCCGAGTCAGCAACACTTGCAAAACTTCTTCCAGACTGTACAGCAGCGGTTATCAATGGTGGAAATGCATTTACAGCAGGACTTGATCCAACAAAAGATTCTATTTTTACAGAAGATGTGAATCCAGAAAATAATGAAGCAGTGGAAAGTTTAGTCAATGTTATTGTAGCAAGAAGTGAAGATAAGGATAATGAAATTTATAAAAAAATTGTAGATGCCTATCATACAGATGAAGTGAAAAAAACAGTGGAAGAAATGTATCATGGAGCATTTCTTTGTGTGTGGTAAAATTTCTTTTCGTATAGAAAGGTGGTAAGCATTATGGGTTTAAAAGATTATGTAGTGAAAAATAGAGAGTATATTACGGAAATGAGACGTTATTTTCACGCGTATCCAGAAGTAAGTTTAAAAGAATATAACACTTGTAAGAAGATTGAAGAAGAACTGGATAAAATGGGGATTCCTCATAGAAGAGTTGGAGAAACAGGTGTATATGGCTGGATCGATGGAAAAGGAAATGGTGGAAAAGATAAAGTCATGGTGTTAAGAGCGGATATTGATGCCCTTGCCATGGAAGATTTAAAAGAGGTTTCCTATTGTTCTAAAGAAGAAGGCGTTTGCCATGCTTGTGGACATGACGCTCATATTGCCACATTACTTGGAGCCGCTAAAATTTTAAAAGAAAAAGAGCAAGAGTTTGGTGGGCAAGTTCGTTTATTTTTCCAACAGGCAGAAGAAATCGGACAAGGAGCAAGAATCTTTGTAAAAGAAGGTTTGATGGAGGGGGCGACAAGAGTATTTGGTGCTCATGTATCCAGTAAATTGGATAGTGGGACGGTTTCCCTTACCGCTGGTCCACAAAATGCTAGCTGTGATTATTTTAAGATTAAAGTAACGGGAAAAGGCGCTCATGTGTCTACACCACAGTTAGGAATCGATGCCGTTTATGTGGCATCTCAAATTGTGGTAGCATTACAGTCCATCGTTGCTAGAAATACGGATCCATTAGAAACTGTTGTGGTAGGGGTTGGCGTGTTACGAGCAGGAACCCAATATAATATTGTAGCAGAACACGCAGAAATCGAAGGAACAACGAGAAGTTTTTCTAAGGCAGTTCGTGAGTTCACCAATGAACGTGTAAAAACAATCGCAAAACAAACAGCAGAGCTTTATGGTGCTGAGGCAGAGGTAGAGTTTCAAGGATTTGCCAATCCATTAATTAACGATGAAGAGGCAGTAGAAGAGGTAACAGAAGTAGCAAAGCAAGTGATTGAAGAGAAAAACATTATTTCTAATTTCGAAAAAATGTTAGGAGCAGATGATTTTGCAGACTTTTTACAAGAGACAAAAGGAATGTATGCCTTTGTAGGAACGAGAAATAAGGAAAAGCCAAATACAGCGTCTGCTCATCACCACGGATTATTCGATATTGATGAAGAAGGATTGTTATTATCTTGTAATCTCTATGTAGATTACGCCCTACAAGTATTGAAATAAAAGAATGAAGAGAAGTCCTTTCTAAATGGGGAGTTTTTAAAACCATTTAGAAAGGGCTTTTTATCTTTTCATAAAACCAATCAGTCATTTTAACATGAACAAGTTATTGTAAGTCAAGAGTATGCTCTAACATTAAGGAGTTACTCGATGAATATTTCTAGGAAATAACGTAGCATAGCGAACATTCTCATATCCTAATAGTTTGGCCGTAAAGCGTTCTAATCCAAGTCCAAGCCCACCATGAGGAGGTAGGCCATATTTATGTGCGTTTAAATAGCTCTCAAAACAAGAAATATCCATATTTCTCTGTTTCATTTTAGCCACTTGTTCTTCATAATCATGGATTCTTTGACCGCCTGTTGTAATTTCAATTCCACGGAAAAATAAGTCAAAACTTAAAGTTTCTTCTGGACAAGTTCTATCTTCTTTCGCATAAAATGGACGTTTTTTCGTTGGATAGTGGGTGACAAACACAAAGTCAGAGGCCGTTTTTGTTTGAATCCATTGGCTTAATAGTTTTTCTTCTTCTGGTTCAAAGTCTTCAAAATCTTTGATCTCCCTTTGGTATTCCCTAGCAATGATTTCTTTTGCTTCTTTAAATTTAAGGACAGGAATTTCTGTTATTTCTGGTAGGTTTGTATTTAATAAGGCAAGTTCCTTTGCGTAATATTCTTTTAAATAATGGATGGTAAAACGGAGCATAGCAGTTTCCATTTCCATCAATTCTTCAAAGCTATTTAAATATCCCATTTCAAAGTCCACACTGACATATTCATTTAAATGACGAGAAGTATCATGCTTTTCTGCGCGGAAAACAGGAGCAATTTCAAAGACTCGTTCGTAAACACCAACAAGCATTTGTTTATAAAATTGTGGGCTTTGTGTCAAATAAGTAGGATTCCCAAAATAATCCAAACGAAAAATATTAGCACCGCCTTCGGCTCCTTGGGATACAATTTTAGGAGTATGAACTTCTGTAAATTTTTGTTCTGTTAAGAAAAGGCGAAAGGCTTTTACAATTCCTTCTTGTATTTTAAAAATAGTCCGCTCCCGTTCATTTCTTAAAGTAAGTTGTCGAAAGTCAAGAAGGGTATCAAGAGAAGTAGCTACGTTTTTTTGATTGATCACAATAGGAAGTTCTTCCATCGGTTCTGAAAGCACTTCTAAAGAAAATAAATGAAGTTCCCAGCCTGTTTTTGAGCGTGCTCAGCTACAATCTCAGCAGTTATGACAACACAGCTTTCTTCTTTTACTGCATGAAGATCAAAGTCACATTTGGTCGGCTCATAGATGCATTGGATAATAGAATCTTTTGTTCTAAGAAGGAGAAAAGAAAATCCACGCATCTTTCGTATTTTATATACACTTCCATGTAAGGAGATTTTTTCTCCAATGTGAGAAAGAAATTCCGATGTTTCTTCTAGTGATAATAAGGTAGTGCCAGTCATTGTTTTCATAAAATAACCTCCTAAAATTAAATTTTTTGTTAGTTAGCAAGCATAGTTGCTAACTCCTTGTCTTCATGTAACGATGAGAAGCAAAAAAAGAACCACATCGGTAAATTTATTCACCAATGTGGTTC
>OJJJ01000586.1_pt1 | contig 15775 bp, 9 predicted proteins | sample 1596311 | NCBI WGS metagenome assembly OJJJ01 (sample SAMEA4350140, study PRJEB24818) | metagenome | biome: human; feature: gut; material: faeces | place: Denmark | collected 2013-09 | reverse complement strand
CTTAATATCATCTGTTGAAAATGTAATTTTGCTCATAAGAGTTCCTCCGTCTTACTAAGAGTATACAAAAAAGTACCCATAGATTAAACACTTTTTTTCTAGTGTCTATCCTATGGGTACCATTTTACATTATCCTCCACTTTAATTCTTTCCAACAGAAATTTTTTTAGCTTGCTTTCTATGGATTAAATAAATAATTATTTTCTACTTATTATGTAAAGTTAAAATTATAAAAAATCTTGTTTTTCATTTATGTTACATGAAATAAATTTATGACTTGGTTTGGCTGTTTTTTACTGTTAAGATCAAAGCGCAAAAAACGAGTGGAGAAGCAGCATATAAATAAGTTTACATACTGTTTCTCCACTCGTTCTTTGTTATACCCGCCCAACTGAATGAAGTTTTATCTATATTACTATATATAAAAATTCCAATTGTTCTTGTCAGATTATAACTTACTTACATTCGCTGCTTGTGGTCCTTTTTCGCCTTCAACAACTTCAAATTCAACAGCTTCGCCTTCTTCAAGAACTTTGAAACCATCCATGTTTAAAGCTGAGAAATGAACGAAAACATCGTTTCCTGCTTCATCAGAAAGAAATCCAAAACCTTTTTTTGCATTAAACCACTTAACTGTACCCTTTTTCATAAAAAGTGCCTCCCAATAAAACTGTTAAAATATGTACTTTTAAAATTATCTTATAGATAATCTACGTCTAATCTACCATAATATTTATTTTATGTCAATTTATTTTGTAATATTTTACATATAAATTGTAATTTTGTTACATTTTAATAGATTATAAAGTTATATGACAGAATTTAAATTTTTTTATCTGAATTTATTGTTATAAACAGATAAAATAAGGCTTGTCTTTCCTGTTTATGAAGGAATTCCGTATGACAATTCTTTCAATATATGGTATAATGAAAAACGGAATGAGCATGCGATTGGAGTAACAAGACCATGAAATGCATTTCTTCATGGTATAATAATCAGCACAGGCTAATTTAACGTTATTAAAAACGATACATATTTGAATGAAGTAAATTGGAAAAAACATAGTTTTAAAGCATAAATATAGTGAGTCAGTGAAATAATGGTTTTAGATTATAAGAATATTTTGATAATAGAAAGGAATTTAGTATAATGGAAATAGATAAGAAATATACCATAGATTTTAATCAATTAAGTGCCTATCAATTAGAGTACCAAGAAGAGTTAAAAGACACAAAAAGTTTAGGCTTTGTGTTTCGACATAAAAAATCAGGAGCAAGAGTGTGCGTGATTTCCAATGACGATAACAATAAGGTATTCTCAATTGCCTTTCGTACACCGCCAAAAGATAGTACGGGAGTTGCACATATCATAGAGCATACGGTTTTGTGTGGTTCTAAGAACTTCCCAGCAAAAGATCCATTTATTGAACTTGCAAAAGGTTCGTTAAATACATTTTTAAATGCGATGACATATTCAGATAAGACAATGTATCCTATTGCAAGCTGCAATGATAAAGATTTTCAGAATTTAATGCATGTATATATGGATGCAGTATTTTATCCTAATATTTATAATAAAAGAGAGATATTTGAGCAAGAAGGTTGGCATTATGAACTTGAGAGCAAGGACGATGAATTAACCTATAATGGTATTGTTTATAGTGAAATGAAGGGGGCTTTTTCTTCTCCAGAACAACAGCTTTATAGAGAAATTCAAAGTAGTTTATATCCAGATACTGCATATGGTGTAGAATCTGGTGGAGATCCTGATTATATACCTGATTTAACCTATGAAGATTACCTTGATTTCCATAGAAAATACTATCATCCATCCAATAGCTATATCTATTTATATGGGGATGTGGATGTGGTAGAAAAGTTAACTTGGCTAGATGAGGCTTATCTTCGTGAGTATGATACCTTACAAGTGGATTCCAAGATTCAAACTCAAGAAGCGTTTGGATGCAAAGAAATCGAAAGTTTTTATTCTTTAAGCGATAGTGATAAAGAAGAAAATAATACCTATTTAAGTTTTAATGCGGTTATTGGAACTTCATTGGAAGTGGAACAATGTATTGCATTTCAGGTGATTGAATCCGCGATTCTTTCTTCTCCTGGTGCACCACTAAAACAGGCTTTAATTGAAGCTGGTATTGGTAGTGATATTTTAAGTAGCTTTGATAATGAAATTCTACAACCGAATTTTTCAATCATTGCCAAAGGTGCAAACAAGGATCAAAAAAATGATTTTATAAATATCATTCAAGAAACATTACAAAAGATTGTGAAAGAAGGAATCAATGAGAACTCCCTTCGTGCAGCAATTAATGTTTTAGAATTCCGTTATCGCGAAGCAGATTTTGGTCAATTTCCAAAAGGTTTATTATTAGGAATTCAGATCATGGGAAGCTGGCTTTATGATGATTCAAAGGCCTTTGCTTATATGCATGGAAATGAAATATTTAAGCAATTAAAAGCTAAGATTGGAACGGGTTATTATGAAGAGTTAATCGATCGTTATTTACTTCATTCAAACCATGTAACTCATTTTACACTTTCACCAAAGAATGGATTAAACCGCGAGAAAGAAGAAGCTCTTGCTAAAAAGTTGGCGGCTTATAAGGAATCTTTAAGTGAGGATGAAATTGATGCTTTGATTACTTCTACAAAGCATTTGCAAGAATATCAAGAAACGCCTTCTACCAAAGAAGAGTTGCTTAAAATACCCATGTTAAAGCGCGAAGATATTAGCAAAGAAGCGCCTGCGTTATACAATGAGGAAAAAGAAATTGCTGGAGTTCCAGTACTTCATCATGAGGTGTTTACCAACGGTATTGCGTATATTAAGTGTTTGTTTGATATCAGTGATATTGACGAAGAATTATTACCATATATGAACTTATTAGCAGCAGTACTAGGGTATATCGATACAAAAAATTATAGTTTCTTGGAATTATCCAATGAAATTAATATGCATACTGGAGATATGAGAACTGATTTTACAGTATTTAATAAGAAGAATGACCCTGAGTATTATCGTCCAGTATTTTATTTTAGTACGAAATTATTGTATGATGAGATGGCAAAAGCCTTTGAATTAATGCAGGAAATTATCTTTGAGTCAAAGCTAACTGACTCAAAAAGATTGCTTGAGATTTTAAAGGAGATTAAGTCTAGATTGCAAATGAAGATGAACTCCAGTGGGCACAATGTTGCTGTGGATCGTGCGCTATCTTACATCTCACAAAGTGGATATTACAGTGATTTAACAAAAGGAGTACGTTTTTACCGTTTTGTAACGGACTTAGTGGATAACTTCGATGACAAGAAAGAGCAATTTTCGCAAAATTTAAGTAAGCTTACAAAAATGATTTTTAATGAAATGAAGTTGGTGGTAAGTATTACTGCAGAAGCAAATGGATATGAAACTTTAAAACAGGTTCTTCCTAATTTTGTGAATGCACTTAATGATGGAAATGATTCTTTAAATCCAGTAATGAATGGCACGAAGAGAACCGTAAATGATGTTTTAAAACCAGCAAAGTATAACTTCCCAGTAGAAAAGTTAAATGAAGGTTTCACTTACTCTGGGCAAGTTCAGTATGTTGCAACTTGTGGTAATTATATAAAAGCAGGATTTAAATCAAGTGGTGCGCTAAAAGTATTAAAAACTATTTTAGGTTATGACTATTTATGGAATAAAGTACGTGTAAAAGGTGGCGCATATGGCTGTATGTGTAGCTTTTCAGGAATAGATGGTACGTCTTATATTGTGTCTTATCGTGATCCTAATTTAAAAGAAACGGTAGAGGTATATAAAAATACGAAAAATTATATCGAAAACTTTGAAGTAGATGATAGAGATATGACAAAATACATCATTGGTACAATGAGTTCTGTGGATACACCGTTAACTCCAATGATGAAAGGCAGTCGCTCTTTAAATGCATATTTGTGTGGTGTAAGTCATGCTGATATTCAAAAAGACCGCGATGATATTCTTAGTACGACAAAAGAAGATATTAGAAACACGGCTGTGATTATAGATTCTGTTATTTCAGAGAATAATTTATGTGTCATTGGAAATGAGAAGAAAGTTGCCAATCACAAAGAGATGTTTTATAATGTAAAGCCACTGCTAAATTAATTTCTTATTTGTTATCGTTATTTAAAGTTATGATATAATGAAGGCGAAATGCGCTATCACAAGCTCGCTTGTGCATAGCGATTGGAACAACAATGATCATGGACTGATTTTGTTCATGATATAATAACGGAACAAAATAAGGTTATGGCAATGACGTTATTGCTAAACGTAAGTGGGTAATAGAATCTACTTTGATAATATTTTAGAAATTAAGAACTACGGTACTTGCGTTCATAGAGTGAACTATGAATGTAAGTACCATGAAAAAGGAAAGGTTAAGGTAAAAGAATGAACCAACACAAAGAAGGCAATAAATCGGGTTTTGTTACCCTGATTGGACGACCAAATGTAGGAAAATCTACATTGATGAATCAACTTATCGGTCAAAAGATTGCAATTACATCAAATAAACCACAAACAACTAGAAATCGAATTCAAACGGTTTATACAGGGGAGCGTGGTCAGATTATATTCCTTGACACACCAGGTATTCACAAAGCAAAAAATAAACTTGGTGAGTTTATGGTTAACGTTGCAGAAAGAACATTGAACGAAGTTGATGTGATTTTATGGCTCGTAGAACCTTCAACGTTTATTGGTGCTGGAGATCAACTTATCATTGAGCAGTTGAACCGAGTAAACACACCAATTGTTTTAGTAATCAATAAAATTGATACTGTTAAGAAAGAAGAAATTTTAACATTTATCGATGCTTATAAAGAGAAATGTAATTTTGCAGAAATCGTCCCTGTATCAGCGTTAAAGGGTGAAAATAAAGAGAACTTAATTGAAGTTATATATAAGTACTTACCAGAAGGTCCAATGTATTACGATGAAGATACGATAACGGATCAACCAGAGAGACAAATAGTTGCAGAATTAATAAGAGAAAAAGCACTTCGCTTATTAAGTGATGAAATTCCTCATGGAATCGCAGTATACATTGATCGTATGAAAGATCGACCAGATGGAAAAATAGTTGATATCGATGCTACTATCGTTTGCGAACGCGATTCGCACAAAGGTATCATCATAGGAAAACAAGGTACAATGCTTAAAAGCATTGGTATGAAGGCAAGAAAAGAGATTGAAAACCTTCTTGATATGAAAGTAAACTTACAGTTATGGGTTAAAGTTAAGAAGGACTGGAGAGATAGTGATTTCCTAATTCGAAATTTTGGTTACCGAAGCGATTCTGATATTTAATTCGTATCTGTGTTGACTTGTCAAGGGTAATAAAAATAAATTTAATAGGATGAAATTATCAGTTTAAAATTTTGTGCTTCGGGAATGCTATTGGTGTAAGTGAATGAGTTACTAAGGAAAATGATTAGGTTCACAAACGCTAATTCGAAATTTCATTAAATCATTTAGGGGGCATAGATGATGGAAGCGCTAGAATATTGGAACATTTTTGAACAAACAGGTGATATTAGAGATTATTTGAATTATACCGCATGTACAAGCGAAGGTGAACACGTGTTGGAGCAGACGACGAGTCAGTGCGCGGTAACACGGGAGTGTGAAAGGGAGTCAGAACATGACAAGTTCTATTAGTGTGACTGGTATTGTACTAGCCACCATACCAGTAGGTGACTATGACAAACGTCTCACCATATTAACAAGGGAACGTGGCAAAATAACAGCATTTGCTAAAGGCGCTAGAAAACCAAATAGCGCCTTATTGGCGTGTAGCCAGCCATTTACTTACGGTGAATTTTTTTTATACGAAGGCAGATCATCTTACAATGTAATTTCGGTAAACGTACATAATTACTTTGGTGAATTAAGAGATGATATTTCATATGTTTATTATGGACTGTACTTTTGTGAGTTCGCGGACTACATGACGAGAGAAGGCAATGATGAAACACAGATCATGAAGTTGTTATATCAATCGTTACGAGCCTTACTAAATAAGAACATTGGAGTAAAATTGGTTCGTTATGTCTATGAGTTAAAAATCATTAGTCTTTCTGGCGAAGCACCTCAAGTGTTTGAATGTGTGAAATGTGCTGCATCCGAAGATTTATTACGGTTTAGCACGCAAGCAGGTGGAATGGTTTGTGACCATTGTAAGCATACTGCAAGCGATGCATTTTATATATCAACATCTACACTTTACACATTACAATATATCGTATCTTCAACGGTTGAAAAACTCTATACCTTTACCGTTTCGAATGAGGTATTAAGAGAGTTGAGGAAAGTCATGGATGCTTATCGGACTACGTATATCGATCATAAAATGAAAGCATTGGAGTTATTAGAAATACTGTAAAGTTGCTTGTTAAATTAGTGTAGTTTCTAAAAAAATCATACAATGTACACTTTTTAATGTAGGCTTGTGTTAATTACATATACTTTGCCTAAGATTATGCTTGAAAAGTAAAGCGTTTAAGGGTACAATATTAAAATTAAAGGAGCTACTGCAACAAGGCTATAAAAATGTAGGCGAAATGCTTACATGAAAAAGTACCTTGTGGTGCTATTATTATTGGAAATCTGGAGGAATGATTATGGAAAAGACAATGGAGAAGATTGTTTCATTGGCGAAAGCAAGAGGTTTTGTATATCCTGGTTCTGAGATCTATGGCGGTCTTGCTAACACTTGGGATTATGGAAACCTTGGTGTGGAACTAAAGAACAATGTGAAAAAAGCATGGTGGTTAAAATTTATTCAACAAAATCCATATAATGTTGGTGTAGATTGTGCCATCCTTATGAATCCTCAAACTTGGGTAGCATCTGGCCACCTTGGTAGTTTTTCGGATCCATTGATGGATTGTAAAGAGTGTCATGAAAGATTCCGTGCGGATAAAATTATTGAAGATTATGCTCATGATAATAACATTACATTAGAAGGAGCAGTTGATGCTTGGTCTCATGAAGAAATGGCAAAGTATATCGAAGAAAAAAATATCGTGTGCCCTTCCTGTGGAAAGCATAATTTTACAGACATCCGTCAATTTAACTTAATGTTTAAGACATTTCAAGGTGTAACTGAAGATGCAAAAAATACAGTATATTTAAGACCAGAAACAGCACAAGGTATTTTCGTAAACTTTAAAAATGTTCAAAGAACATCTAGAAAGAAGATTCCTTTTGGTATTGGACAGGTTGGTAAATCCTTCCGTAACGAAATTACTCCTGGTAATTTTACATTCCGTACAAGAGAATTCGAACAAATGGAATTAGAATTCTTCTGTGAGCCAGAAACTGACTTAGAATGGTTTGCTTATTGGAAACAATTCTGTATTGATTGGTTAAAGAACCTTGGAATGAAAGAAGAAGAAATGCGCGTTAGAGATCATGATAAAGAAGAATTATCATTCTACTCTAAAGCAACTACCGATATCGAATTCTTATTCCCATTTGGATGGGGTGAATTATGGGGTATTGCGGATCGTACGGATTACGATTTAACTCAACATCAAAATGTTTCCAAAGAAGATATGAGTTATTACGATGATGAAAAACAATGGAGATATGTTCCTTACGTAATAGAACCTTCTTTAGGTGCAGACCGTGTTACTCTTGCATTCTTATGCAGCGCTTATGATGAAGAAGAAATTGGTGAAGGAGATGTACGTACTGTACTTCATTTCCACCCAGCAATTGCACCAGTTAAAATCGGTGTTCTTCCATTATCTAAGAAATTAACAGAAGGCGCAGAAAAAATATATACAGAACTTAGTAAGTATTATAACTGCGAGTTCGATGATAGAGGTAACATTGGTAAGCGCTATCGTCGTCAAGATGAAATTGGTACACCATTCTGTATCACATACGACTTTGATTCTGAAGTAGATGGAGCCGTAACTGTTCGTGATCGTGATACTATGGAACAAGAGAGAATAAAAATTGAGGATTTAAAAGCTTACTTTGAGAAGAAGTTTGAGTTCTAAGATTTCATAATCTGGATATACTTGTAAAACAAATATATAATATCATATAAAACACATAACCTACTATAAAGTACGCTTGTTTAAGTACTCTATAGTAGGTTTTCTTATTTTCTGGATGTAGAAAATTAGAAAAGGAACAATAAAGCTCTTATAAACAATGCTTTGTTGATAGGAAGTTGTTGTTTTGAAGCAATTGGAACATAATGTGTTCATGGTAATACTATATATTTAGAATCTCTTAAGGAGTGAATACAATGAGTAGAAGGAAAAGGCTTATAGCACTCTCAATCTTGGTAGTGCTAACCATGCTTGTTAATCATCTTTCCGTATTAACAACCGTATTCGCGAATGAAGAAAAAGTATCTGCTATGAAATCAGCAGAATGGGTTACCGAAGAGGAAAAGGCGAAGGTTACTTTTATAATTAACGCAACCAGTGAGACGATACCTACGACTCAGATAGAAAAGACAGACATTGTTTTGGTTATTGACCGTTCAGGAAGTATGAGCGGGGATAAATTAAAAAATGCCAAAGCGGCTGCAAAACTATTTGTAAATTCCTTATTGATAAAGGAGTATAAAGAACTTGTTAAACTTGCAGTTGTCTCATATTCAGAGTCTGCAACTAAAAATACGAGCTTAACAAACAATACCGAAATATTAAATTCGGCAATTGATGGTCTAAAAGCAAATGGTGGTACGAATATACAAGCAGGTATTAAGGCAGCAAGAGAGCTTCTAAGTGTTAGTAGTTCAAAGAATAAATATATTGTACTACTTAGTGATGGAGCCCCGACGTACAGTTATGAAGGAACTTCTATTCAGACGGAGCCAACGGCATTAAATGATGGAAGCAGTACTTATTTATTAACCGCTTTTAATTATAGTAAGGTACATGGAAACGGCAACGATTATACCTTTAGTTCTTATAATATCAAGAATGTAATTAAAGTTCCTGTGACCTACTATGATAACTCACGGTATAAAGGTTGGTACGATAGCGAGTTTAATAAATACACTTCCTCCAAAGTAAAAGAAAAAACAAATGGTGATAAAGTTGGTTCTACTGGATATGTTGAAGTAGAGAAAGTTTCAACCATTTCGAACCATGGAATTCCAACCATTTCAGAAGCAAGCTTTGCAAAAGATGCTGGAATAACACTATATACAATTGCTTATGATGTAAAAGATAATAGCAATGCTAACTTTGTTATGGAAAACGTAGCTACAAGTTCAGCAAATTATTTTAGCTCTGCAAATAGTGAAGAAGCAATCCAAGGCGTTTTTGTTGAAATTAGTGAAACGATTGAAGAAACGGTAGCCAATGGTAAGGGAGCAGTCATTACAGATGTAATTCCAGAATATTTTAACATTGATTTAGATAGTTTCCTTCCGAATGATGATGGAGTACAGATTTCACCAGATGGAAGAATATTAACATGGACATTAGGAGATCTTGCAGAAGGTATTAATACTTATAGCTATACATTAACATTGGATAAAACAAAGTTAGATCCGAATGGAGTATTGCTTGGGGATTACAGTGGCTTAATAGAAGGTGGAAATAATAGAATTAAGACAAATGAATCGGCTGAGCTAACGTGCAAGGATGCCAATATGGAAACAATCCATATACCTTTTGAGAATCCAACGCTTCCATTAGCAACTTATCCATATCAAATTATTTATGAGTACGACGGTATTATAAATCCAGAGGAAACGATAACAGGTGTGAAGTTTAATGGTGATGTTGTCAATGTAATCGCGGATGCAAAAGACGGTTACTTGTCACCTCTCGTAGTAGTTGGAGTATTAGACATAACAGATATAAAAAGTTTTGTAATTCGTCCGAACCAAAAAAATGTCGTAATCGTCCGCTATATTAGCAAACCGATTTCACCAACGCCAACGCCAGAACCAACAGCGACGCCAGAACCAACAGCGACACCAGAACCAACAGCGACGCCAGAGCCAACAGCGACGCCAGAGCCGACAGCGACGCCAGAGCCAACAGCAACGCCAGAACCAACAGCGACGCCAGAACCAACAGCGACGCCAGAGCCGACGGCAACGCCAGAACCAACAGCGACGCCAGAGCCGACGGCAACGCCAGAACCAACAGCGACGCCAGAACCAACAGCGACGCCAGAGCCGACAGCAACGCCAGAGCCAACGAAGGCGCCAGAGCCAACGAAGGCGCCAGAGCCGACAGCGACGCCAGAGCCAACAGCGACGCCAGAGCCAACAGCAACACCAGAGCCGACAGCAACGCCAGAGCCAACGAAGGCGCCAGAGCCGACAGCAACGCCAGAGCCAACGAAGGCGCCAGAGCCGACAGCGACGCCAGAGCCGACGGCAACGCCAGAACCAACGGCGACACCAGAGCCGACTGCAACGCCAGAGCCGACAGCGACGCCAGAGCCGACGGCAACGCCAGATCCAACGAAGGCGCCAGAGCCAACAGCGACGCCAGAGCCAACAGCAACGCCAGAACCGACAGCGACGCCAGAACCAACAGCAATGCCAGAACCAACGGCGACACCAGAGCCGACAGCAACGCCAGAGCCGACAGCAATACCAGAGCCAACGGCAACACCTAGTCCGAGGCCAACAGAAACGCCAGACCCAGAGCCAACGCAGGAGCCAGAACCAACAGTGACACCAGAGCCGACACCAGCACCAATAGCGACACCAATTCCAAGACCGACGGCAACACCGATTCCAGAACCAACGGTGACTCAAATCCCAGAGCCGACGGAAGAAATTCCAGAAGAATCAATACCGGAGGGTACTCCAACGGATAATGGAAATCAAGGTGAGAATGTAGCTAATAATTCAAATACTGAAAACTTGCCAAAGACGGGTACAACAAATGAAATAATCTTATATTTTGCTGGTATGGTACTTGTTTTAATTGGCGGTGTTATTGTAAAGGCATCGAAAAAGGAAAAGGAACATTTGTAAAAGATGAGTGGACGCTTATAAAATATAAGTAATGTAGCATTTAAATTTTAATTAGTAGATAAAAGATAAAAGATAAAAGATAAAAGATAAAAGATAAAAGATAAAAGATAAAGAATAAAAAACCTCCCTTGTTTGTAAGTCTTTATGACTAAAATTAAGGGAGGTTTAATTTATAATTTTATTTGGGAATGTTATGAATGAAAGAATACATTCTTGATTGTGAATAATTATGGATACTATAATTTTATTATTAATAAATTGAAGATGAAAAAATATAAATAAAGATATTAAAAAAGATATAGACAAGATATTAATAAAGATATAGAAAAAGATGTTAATAAAGACATAGAAGAGGATATAGAAGATAAACATGAAAGATCCAATAAGTTATCATGCACAAGTTTCACCCCTTTTTTTAGACTTTAATTGAAAGTACTTTCAAATATTTTCCATATTTTTGTGCAAGCTGTTATATGAAAGTATTTACAAAAATTAACTTTTTAGTCTTTGTGCACAATGCACAAAAATACGACATTAAAAAACATTAAAACTATCACATTATTCAAAAAACTATTTCCAATATATAGAAACTGTGTTATAATTGTTAACGATGACTGTATATTGCGTCTTGCATTAGTGAAGTTACTACATATGGATGATCCGTACGGTCAAATACTTATTAGGAGGATTCGCAGACATGGCAAAATGGGTTTATTTATTCAAAGAAGGAAATGCCAACATGAAAAATCTACTTGGCGGTAAGGGAGCTAACTTAGCTGAAATGACTAACTTAGGCTTACCTATCCCTCAAGGATTTACAGTTACGACAGAAGCTTGTACCGACTATTATAAAAATGGCAAGCTAATAACTGAAGAAATCACTTCTCAGATTTTTGATGCGTTATCTAAATTGGAAGAGATGCAGGGGAAGAAATTCGGTGACACAGAAGATCCACTATTAGTTTCTGTACGCTCCGGTTCCCGAGCATCCATGCCAGGTATGATGGATACAATTCTTAACCTTGGTCTCAATGATATAGCTGTCGAAGGCTTTGCAAAGAAGACAGGTAATCCTAGATTCGCTTATGATTCCTACCGAAGATTTATACAGATGTTCTCAGATGTAGTAATGGAAATGAGTAAAACGTTCTTTGAGGGTATTTTAGATGAAATCAAAGAAGAAAAAGGCGCAAAATTAGATACAGATTTAACAGCAGAAGATTTAAAGGAAGTAATTGCAAAGTACAAAGCAATCTACCAAGAGAAGATGGGAGAGGAATTTCCACAAGATCCTAAGGTTCAATTAATGGAAGCAGTAAAAGCGGTATTCCGCTCTTGGGACAATCCTCGTGCAATTGTATATCGTAGAATGAATGATATCCCTGGCGATTGGGGTACTGCAGTTAATGTCCAAGCTATGGTATTTGGTAATATGGGCGACACATCCGGTACGGGCGTAGCTTTTACACGTAACCCATCCACTGGTGAACATGCAATTTATGGTGAATATTTAATTAATGCACAAGGTGAGGACGTTGTTGCCGGTATTCGTACTCCACTACCAATCACTAGACTTCATGAAGATATGCCAGATTGCTATGATCAATTTATGGAGATTGCAAATCGGTTAGAAGAACATTATAAAGATATGCAAGATATGGAGTTTACAATTCAAGAAGGTAAGTTATACTTCCTTCAAACACGTAATGGTAAGAGAACTGCACCAGCGGCTATTAAAATTGCATGTGATTTAGTAGATGAAGGTAAAATAACTCAAGAAGAAGCAGTACTCCGTATTGATGCTAAGTCGTTGGATCAACTGCTTCATCCAACCTTTGACCCAGCTGCACTAAAGGCAGGGAAGGTATTAGGTGCAGCGCTTCCAGCATCTCCAGGTGCAGCTGCAGGTAAAGTTTATTTTACTGCAGATGAAGCGAAGGAAGCTCACGATAAAGGTGAGCGAGTTATTTTAGTTCGTTCTGAAACAAGTCCAGAAGATATTGAGGGAATGCATGCTGCGGAAGGTATTTTAACGGTTCGTGGTGGTATGACTTCTCACGCTGCAGTAGTTGCTCGTGGTATGGGAACTGCTTGCGTTTCTGGTTGTGGAGAAATTAAGATTAATGAGGAAGCTAAGGTATTTGAACTTGGTGGAGAAAAAATCGTTGAAGGAGATTATATTTCCCTAGACGGATCTACTGGTAAGATTTATCTTGGTGATATTAAGACAGTTGAAGCAAGTGTAAGTGGATATTTTAGTAGAATTATGGAATGGTCTGATAAATTTAGAACATTACAGGTACGTACCAATGCAGATACTCCTGAAGATACAGTCAATGCAGTGAAATTAGGAGCAGAAGGTATTGGACTTTGTCGTACAGAGCATATGTTCTTTGAGCCAGAAAGAATTCCAAAGATTCGCAAGATGATTTTAAGTAAGACCGTAGAAGGAAGAGAGGCAGCTTTAGATGAGTTACTTGCATTTCAAAAGGCTGACTTTAAAGCTATGTTCGAAGCATTGGAAGGAAAACCAATGACCGTTCGTTACTTAGATCCACCATTGCATGAATTCGTACCTACAGATCCTGAGGATATTGCTGACTTAGCAAAAGAGATGAATTTAACAGTGGAAGAAGTAAAATCTACTTGTGAAGCTTTGCATGAGTTTAATCCAATGATGGGTCATAGAGGCTGTCGTTTAGCAGTTACTTATCCTGAAATTGCGAAAATGCAAACTAGAGCCGTAATGGAAGCTGCTATTGAAGTGAAGAACGAAAAAGGCTATGATATCATTCCAGAGATTATGATTCCTTTGGTAGGAGAGAAGAAAGAATTGAAATTTGTCAAGGATATTGTAGTTGAGACTGCAGAAGCGGTTAAGGCTGAAAAGGGTTCTGATATCGAATATCACATTGGAACAATGATTGAGATTCCACGTGCAGCTTTACTAGCAGAAGAAATTGCTGAAGAAGCGGAATTCTTCTCCTTTGGAACAAATGATTTAACTCAAATGACATTTGGGTTCTCTCGTGATGATGCTGGTAATTTCTTGGATGCTTACTACAAATCTAAGATTTATGAATCAGATCCATTTGCAAGACTTGACCAAAATGGTGTTGGACAATTGGTACAAATGGCTTGTGAAAAGGGTAGACAGGTTCGACCAAATATTAAACTTGGTATTTGTGGAGAACATGGTGGAGATCCATCATCTATTGAATTCTGCCATAAAGCTGGCTTATCCTATGTTTCTTGTTCACCTTACCGTGTTCCAATCGCAAGATTAGCAGCAGCGCAGGCAGCGTTGAACAACTAGGATCAATTGGAATTACTTCCTTTTGATAAACTTGGCAGGATATTAAACTAAGTGTATATTTAAATCAAAGAATAGCCTATATCTTCGGATGTAGGCTATTTTTTTGAGATACATAATTAATAGGAAAGATATGCTGAGGTGATAGATCCATTACTTCGATAACATAGTAATCGTTTCCTAAGGAGAATTTTCAATAGGAATGATATGCAAAAATTCATTTAACTTATGATTAACAATAGATTTAAGAAGAATCATTGTGCTAAAATTATTAAAATTATATTTGATAAGGAGCAGTACCTTGTTTTAATTTCTAGTATTTTTAAACAATAAATTAAATAAAAAGAGCTATTTTAGAACACTTATTTGATTTAATTATAGAACAGTTTGTTATATAATATTAGTATAGTTTTGATAGATTTGTACAGATTTTCATTAGTAAAGGACAAATGAGACGAATTTATTAAAATTGGTATTATTAACGTATCTAAAATAGGGAGGATATTCCAATGATTAAAATAGAATTTTTTCATGATGCTATTTGTAGTTTTTGCTTCCCAATGTCTGCAAGAATGCGCCGAATAGGGAAGGAATATAGTAATATAGAGATCATCCATCGCTCATTTGCCTTAGGATGGGAAGCTGAAGACTTTATACATACCTTTGGCTCACGAGAAGCAGTTAAACCAGAGGTATTGGGTCATTGGGCTCAAGCAAATAAAAATGATGATGAACATCGTTTCAATATTGAAGGAATGCGCAAAACAGATTTCAATTTCCCTTTATCAAAACCTGGCTTGAAAGCTGCAAAAGCAGCTGGTCTCATCGGTGGAGATAACATGTATTGGGATGTATTCGATAGAATACAAAATAAATTGTTTGTTGAAAATAAGAATATTGAAGATATCTCTGTATTAGAGGAAGCAGTGAAGGAAACGAGCATTTCTTTTGTGGATTGGAAAGAACAGTTTGAAAACGATGAAACAGAAAAAGCCGTATTAGCTGACTTACAGCTTGCACAAGCCTATGGTGTTAATAGTGCGCCTACCCTAGTTATTAATCAAAAGTATGCTATTGCTGGTGCTCTATCACAAGAGGAGATCGAAAAACTATTGACTAGAATCTCAAAAGATGAAGGGGTTCCATTGAATAAATTACAAACACTTCAAATGGAGGATACAGGTGGTACATGTTCTATTGTCGATGGTAAATGGAATTGTAATTAAATAGGATATTGCTGTATACTAAAAAACCAAAAGTGAGACGAATTCGAGAGAATTAAAGCACTCTATCATTACTTCAAAAATGATAGAGTGTTTTTTTATTGTATCGCAATGAAAATAAACCACCGGCTATGCCGGTGTGTCCCCAATTAGCTTTAGCTTCAAGTAAAAAACCTCCTATGTTATAATAAATGTGGGTTTGCCAACCACAAAAATTACAT
>OJJJ01000584.1_pt1 | contig 15788 bp, 12 predicted proteins | sample 1596311 | NCBI WGS metagenome assembly OJJJ01 (sample SAMEA4350140, study PRJEB24818) | metagenome | biome: human; feature: gut; material: faeces | place: Denmark | collected 2013-09 | reverse complement strand
TATCCCCGCTGGAGCAGTCAGGCTCCTCAAAAACGAAATTTTCTAAAGCCAAAACCGATATTTATCAGACTGTCACCAACAACATCATTGCAGCGCTTGAAGCCGGTGTAAAACCGTGGTCTTGCCCATGGCAACGAGTATCGGGCATATCTGGGTTGCCTTCCAACTTCGCAACCGGTATCGCGTATAGCGGAATGAATATCATGCTGTTGTGGTGCAGCGCGTCAAAACAGGGCTTTGGTGATTCTCGCTGGATGACTTACAAACAAGCACAAGCAGTAGGCGGACAGGTTCGTAAAGGTGAGCACGGTACTATAGCTATTTTCTATACAACCTTAGAGAAGGAAAACGAAGACGGCGAAATCGACCATATACCGATGCTGAAAACCTTCAACGTGTTTAACGTTCAGCAAATTGACGGCTTGCCTCTGACAACTGAAACAGTCAGCCCGGAAGCAACCTTTGACCTGTTGCCGGAGGCTGAAAATCTGTTCCAGAAGAGCGGCGCAAACATCATTGAGAAAGGACAAAACGCCTTTTTCCGCCCCTCAACTGATGAAGTCTGGCTGCCAGAGCGTTACCTTTTTTCTGATGCCGCCAATTTCTATGCCACTGCACTGCATGAGTTGGTGCACTGGAGTGGTGGTAGAGGTCGCCTGAATCGTGAGATGAAAGGGACATTTGGCAGTGAGGATTATGCTTTTGAGGAGTTGATCGCCGAGCTGGGAAGCGCGTTCATGATGGCGGGTCTGGGGATTGTCGGAGAGGTCCAGCACGAAAGCTATATTGCTTCCTGGCTGAAAGCACTGAAGAATGACAAACGATATATTTTCAAAGCCGCTAGCGCGGCATCAAAAGCGCATCGTTATTTAATGGATAAAGCTTGAGGGCAGGGTAAGATGCCGCAAAGGAATACGGCTTTGACCATATATTTCTGTGGGCGGAGTCGTGGTGGTGTTAAAGGTATAACCTCCCTGCGAATTTTTCGTGGCACGGTGTGTCAGGAAAAATTCGCAGGCTGCGGGGGCGGGCGGCAAAGAGCCCGCTCATCGCTTTAGATGTATTGGTTCAGACTAGATCTGGCCGTGAGAACACGATTCAGCATGACAGTCGGCAACCAGCGAAGAGCGGATCTTTCAGACACTGGTGCGTCAGATAGCGTGAAGCTGTTCAAAAATGAATGCAATGGACATTATTGCTGCGATAACATCCACTTGCTTCGATGGCGATCTAAGAGCTGTTTTACGCGGAGGAATAACTTCCAATTGGCAGAAACTTGATATAGTTCTACAAATGAGTGTTATGGATAATTGCTCCGCAATAAAAACTTGAAGCCTTAAAGCAAGGGAATAAAGTACTGATGCTGCAGATTTTAGGTGGTAGCCACTGATATTTCATGATTTAAGTGGGGAAAGGCATGGAGTTGACAAAGGAATCTGCATATCAAGCGATTGCAGAGTTTTTTACTGAAAAGCCGTTTGTTTTATTTGGCACAGGAACGTCATGTGCACTTGATCTAAATTTTGGGATGCCAGCACTAGAGCGTCACCTTCGAGACGAGCTGAATAGTGGCATGACAGATGCTCAGACACAACAATGGCAGCAAGTTGTATCTGCACTCGATGTGGGTAGCCATGATTTTGAATCCTCTATGGACTTCATAAAGGACGAGGCACTGACCACTCGAATAGTTGAACTAACTGCCAACTTTGTTGCTTATCACGACAACGTTCACGCTCATCAAATCATTTCAGGATTACGTGATTGGCCCGCTGGTTCATTACTGAAAAAGCTCGTGGAGACACTGCCCCAAGCCGATAAACAACTTCACGTCGCAACGCCCAATTACGATTTATTAGCTGAGTACGCCTTTGCTCGACACAAGATTCCATATATTACGGGGTTTTACGGGGGCTTTCTTCAACATTATGATTGGAATGAAGCGAAAAAGTCAGTTCAATCTATTCATAAAGGTTTAGGCAAGCCGAGACAACTACCAAGAATCGTTGAATGCAAACATGTTCGATTACACAAACCACATGGCTCGTTAAATACGTTTGAATGGGAATCTCACCTCATAGAGTGTAATAGCTGGATTCTCAACAAACCTGAAGGCGTTGTGCGGGCTATGATCACTCCTGGCACAGCAAAATATCAGCGACTGCACAAAGACAGGGCCCAGTTGGCTGAATACGATAACGCTGTCGGAAACCATACCTGTTTTCTTTTTTTAGGATTTGGCTTTAACGATTCCCAACTTGTAAATAACGCATTTAGGATAAAACTTGAACAAGATCAGTGTCGTGCATTAGTGATTACTCGGGATTCAAATCTAAGAATCGAGGAGTGGTTAGATAAATGCCCAAATATGTGGCTTATCTGCAAACAGATAAATTCAGATAAAAGCAGAATCTACAATTCAAAGTTTGAAAACTGGCTGCATATAGACGACAAGGAATTATGGCGTTTTGACGCCTTCACTAACGAGTTCTTAGGGGGGTAACATGGCTCTTTTTACTTTTAATGATGACAGCTACATACTTGGCAATATTCGTGAAGTTGACACCAGAAAAGTAACCATTCTGGTAAATAGTGATAAGGATCTGCGTAAGGCCAGAGTTGGGCAGCTTGTAACAGTGCAACTCAGCGGAGCAACAGAATGTTGGCTCATTGGCATGATTGATAAAGTTATCAAAGCAGTAGTCACACATCCCCTTACCCTAGAAGTGCAAGAAGATGATGCTGACGAGATAGACGCTTTTGAAGATAGCGTAGTCAATACAGTCAAGATTACGTTAATGGGCGGAGCCAGATGGGATGCAATTGCTCAAAAGTATAAGTTTTCAAGATCTCTAGATCACGTTCCTGAAATCGACTCAACCTGTTACATACTTAAAGACGCCCACCTAGAAGAATTCATGCGCGTGATTTCTGAATGTGGCAATGGAGAGGACTCGCTTGAATTGGGTTCTTATAAGCTCAATGAAAATGCACGCGCTTATGTTGATGGCAATAAATTATTTCAGCGACATGCTGCTCTACTTGGTAGCACAGGTTCAGGTAAGTCGTGGACTGTTGCTTCGATTCTTGAAAGAAGTTCGCGACTACCATCTTCAAACCTAGTGGTGTTCGATTTGCACGGTGAATATAAAGAACTTTCCTATGCGAAACAATTAAGAATACCAGGTCCGGATGAGGTTAACATAGATGATAATTCACTACTCTTCCTACCTTATTGGTTACTCAATTCAGAAGAGATTCAGTCATTATTCGTTGACCGAAGTGAATTCAGTGCGCATAACCAAGTTGTGGTTGTTCAAGATGCAATTACCGAGCAAAAGAAAGCTTTCCTGCAAGCGAATGGTAGAACTGATCTGTTGCAGTCTTTTACACTCGACAGTCCAATTCCATATTCTCTAAATCGTGTCATTGAAAAACTAAAATACTTAAATGAAGAAAAAGTCGATGGCTCAAGAGGTCCTAAAAATGGTCCTTTCAACGGCGAATTCTCCAGGCTGCTAGTTCGCATGGCAAGCCGCTTAAATGACCGACGCTATGGTTTCCTCTTTGATAGTCCTGATAAATTCAATCAATACGATTCGTTGAGCATGATTGCTGAAAAACTGATGGAATTTGGTGAGCAAAAACAAAGCATAAAAGTAATCGACTTTTCAGAGGTTCCGGCCGATATACTGCCAGTAATCATTGGGTTGGTTGCCCGTATCATCTATCAGGTTCAATTCTGGACTGATCCAAAGAGTCGCAGACCAGTTGCCTTTGTCTGTGATGAGGCGCATCTATACTTACCAAGAAAAGAAGGTAACCCAGTTGAACGCAGAGCGGTAGAAGCATTTGAAAAAATCGCTAAAGAAGGACGTAAATATGGCGTTGCGTTGATGATTGTAAGCCAGAGACCTTCAGATGTAAGTGCCACCATTCTCAGCCAGTGTAACAACATCATTTCTCTGCGTTTAACGAATGCGGATGACCAAGCGACAGTGCGTAAATTACTACCCGAAAGCTTGGAGAGCCTTTTAGAGGCACTCCCTATCATGGATGTTGGAGAAGCTATGGTTGTGGGTGATTCAGTGCTCCTGCCAAGCAGAATTAAAATTGATCCTCCTACTGAAAAGCCATTAAGTGCAACAATAGATTTTTGGTCTCGTTGGCAGGAAAATGTTACCAATACAGACTTTGCATTGGCAGTAGAAAACATGCGTCGACAAAATAGAACAAAGTTATAACCCGAAGCTGCCCCTCGGGAGAGGGGCTTTAGCCGGCTAGGTTTTTTCAAGTCCGTCTTCGGATGGTGTTGTATCCTTCAGAGTATTTTGTAAATAACAAACTCTGACAAGCCTTCCCGTTGATTAATATATTATGATGTCAGTAGCATCAGTTTCTGGCATGAAGCAGTCTACTGCAACATCAGCAGGCTGCTATGAGCGAATTGCGGAAGTTTACGATCACTTCCGCTGCTGATTGAGACTTTCCAGCTACCTCTATACCTTAATGAGTTAGGAGCAGATTAAGATATATTTTGAAGAATATGCTCTTCACATTGAAGGTCTAAACGCTACCTTCAATGTGATAATCTATTTATTATTGTATCTGCAGATTTGTACGTAAGGCTCCAGTAGATTCATCATATAGCTTAGATATGTAATTGGACATATCATGGTTACTTCGCACTTTTTTATTGAATTTTTTCAAATACTTATCAACTGTGGTACTAAGTAATCCTGAATCATCTGTTACGTGAGTTATCCCTAAATTAATCAAAACACCTAATTTATTATTTTCTACTAAACAATCAAATGCGGATTCATCTCCGAGCTCATTCAGTGTTGATGCTATGAAGAAACGTGCATAATCAATGTGCTCACCAATTTCCTCATATTGTTCAATTTGAACCGACAAATCTACCAACGCAGATTTGAAAAACTCATATGAATAATTGTTACTTAAACATTTTGTAAAAATGCAGAGAAGAGCTACTGGTGAAAACTCCTTTAGCGGTATATCAGTATTTCCCTTGAGAATATCAACATATAATTTACCTGCATCAATATATGATAAAAGGACTCCTCTTGTTATTTTGCTGTACGGTGTTAGATAAGAAGCCAAATAAAACGAACCATTATAAAACAGCCTTAAAAACCTTATTTTATCATTACTTGGTTTAAGTTCATTGATCTTATCAATAAGGTATTCATTATCTCTTAATAAACCGAAATAGAAGAAATAACTATTCGCCCAATAAATATCATAAATATTATCATTTATATCAATTACGCCACGTTTCCTGAGTCCTTCAGCGTAAAAATACTCCATGAATGACCTGTGCAAAAATGAGAATGTATTAGTTCTGACGTTAACTGTTGTTACTTCACTGCGATAAATTAGTCTTTTGAAAAGTTTATCCTCATCAACATTCAAGTTTCTTTTGGCCAAATATGTTAAAAACATATCCTGCACTTCAGAAATTGATATGCAGTTTAGAGAGTTATCCATCATAAACATTGCAATTTCTACTAATACATTACTTATCACATCATATTCTGTTTGCGATAACAACCCCTTAGATGTATCCCATCGGCCTAAAACTATCTCACTGTATTTTGAGTATAGCTCAGTCATGGTAGATGGTAGTTCTTTAATCTCATCAGAGAGTATTCTTGCCAGAAGGATAGCACTCACCGGAGTCCTAGGAATGAATTTAAATAGTGGAGTTTTTTCTATTCCATTCTTAAGTTTATTTGTGATTTTAATGTCATTGCATATTTTATCTACAAAATCAATTATTTGGCCTGTACTGAGCGGAATTATAGAGTATCTTGTAAACATCTTATCAATAACCTCATAGTCCTGAAGAGAGTCCATAACCCTTGATGCAACTAGCACCCGGATTTTATCATTCCTAGATACTCTCTCTACAATGCCCCTGAAGTTACCCTGTCTTTCCTCAAGCGATTCTTTGACTTCGTCTACAGAATCGATAATTAATAAAACATTCCCCTCATGCTGTATTTTGTACTTGTTCAATACACTTTGTGTTATATTTTCAACATCAAGTTCTTTTTCTAGAAGATCCTTGTATTGACAAAAAATGGGAAGAATGCAGTCTTTTTCGTAAGAATATTCTTCCTTTATTTTTCTAATTAACTGCTTCAACAAGGTACTTTTTCCAGAGCCAACTGGCCCTTCTAGAAAAATAAAACGTTCGGTTCTCACAACGCTATATAACTTCAACGGTTTGTGCCTGCGTTTTTTATGATTTTCCTTGCTAACATATCTATCAATAAGATTATTAATACCTACACTCCCGAAAAAAGAACTTTCAGGAGCATCACTAATAATTTGCAATGTGTCTGTTAAGTATTGCTCATAATTAATAGATTCAAAATCCCAAAACTCTGGGTAATACTTGCTGATTAAAGAGCATGTTTTTTCACCATCTACAAACTTTATATTTGTAGATTTGAACTTTAAGTATATTTTTTCTTGAGCATTGTTTGAGATGGATGAGTTGGTAATAACCCAAATTTCATTCAAATGTATGTTTTTAGATCCAGAATAAATAAATCGCGGAAATAATTGGCACTCCTCTATTTGTCGTTCCACCTCGCTATTTGACTGAGTTATTTTTCCAACCTTACAAATAACTCCAATATAAATTTCCTCATCTAATGCCTCATCTCTTTTAATTATGACAAAATCAGCACCCTTTTCTGTTGGTCCTTGCTTATATTCGACATGTGTAACCGTCGGCAAACGTGGTAGGAGCACTCTTAGCACTGGATGAAAATCATCAACTTCTCGATGCAATGATTCTATTTTTTTTAAGTATTCTGGTTTCATTTGCTTACCTTAAAAGTATTCAACAAAAATCAATTTATTACTTACTCTCAGTTTTCATGTCAGCAACAAATGCAAATAGTACACCAACTTCTGCTTCTGGCACAAAGTTGCCTGTCAGATTAGGTTATGGCCCTGAGCCATAAAAATGTTAGCTCATATCTTAGCTAACATTTTTAGAAGCAGTTACCCGACTTCAATTATCAATATACCTTTCTGCATCGCCAGAACGAGCCGTGGTACTACGTGCTGCCGCAATACGCCTGCGAGCAATTTTCACATAATTCTCTTCTCGGTCAATACCGATGAAACAGAAACCTTCCATCGCCGCAGCTTTGCCGGTGCTTCCACTCCCCATAAAGGGATCAAGTACAGTGCCGCCCGTAGGGGTAACGAGACGGCAGAGGTAACGCATCAGTTCAGTGGGCTTTACACACATATGATTGTTACCCTCACCACGGTCTTTTTTGCTGGCTTTTGCACAATAAAAGAACCGACTGGGGCCACTAATATCTGCCTGCTGAGGAGTATCCGGGAACATAGCAAGCACTGCATCACTGCCATCATGGATAAGATTGGCAGGCCATCGGCCATCGGGGTTTCCTTGCCTGGCGATTCCCCCATCACCTTTATTTCTGCCTCGCCACATGTGGTTAGGATCGGAACCGCCCGGTCCATTTGGATAATGATAGGGGGATTCCCCCTCGGCCAGAGGGATCCTGCATTCTGTGACATTCAGAGCGCCGGTACTATAAACGCGAACATTCGATGCCATGGATCCCCTGAATGGCTTACGGGCAAGGGTAATAGGCTCCAGAGCCGGTTTTAACGCGTGGTGAGATTTCGGAAAACCCGAGCCATATACCCAGCCCAGCATTCCGTCACGTCCAAATGCCGCATCCAGCAATTTGAGCTGTTCCGGTGACAAACTTTCAATGAGGATCTGAGCAGCATTACTGGTCTCGTAGAGAAATACAATCATGTCACGTATTTCAAAGCCCGCATCCTCAATACGCGCTGCCATTCGGTGTTGAGTACGGGATCCCGCGAAAGACAGCAGATGACCACCGGGTTTGAGTACACGCAGACATTCTTCCCAGATCGCCAGTGAAGGGACATCATAGTCCCACGTTTTTCCCATGAATTTAATACCATAGGGCGGGTCGGTCACAATGCTGTCCACAGAGTTGCCCGGCATATTGCCGAGTACGTCAAGGCAGTCGCCATGAGTCAAAATGTCATTCATGGCGTTCTCTCCCGTTATCGTCAGCAACTGATGAAGAGGGGGTACCCTGTTTATCATTGATATTTTCTCCCAGTTCATCAAGGGTGCGGAAGAGAAACATCTCGCGGTGCTTCGTATCAAACGGAACGGGAACACTGTTTCTCATCACCGTTCTGATGCTGTCAAACAGCCTGACCAGCGATTCTTTCGTTTTATCATCCGGCATAACATACATCGCATAGTGCCAGCGTCCGGCGTCGCTGGCGGCCAGATGACTGTTAATGATGCTGATGTAACGGGCGCGTGTTTTCATCGTTCGCTCTGTTTCCACCGCAACGATGGCACCGCTGCTTAAGGTAATAATGCCGTCCGGTCGGTGCTGGACACCTGTATATTGCGCTATAAACTCTCCCCGATCGCCGTTAAGCCAGCCCGTACCGCCTTTTTCCTCTAGTGCGATCCTGACCCGCTGGTTTAACAGGCGATGCTCCAGCGTCCAGTGTCTGAGTTTGCCCGGCTCAAAATAGGCAGGAAAAACCTTGTCATTAGCGCTAACCACCATCGCGAGTCCCTGCATGGTGATCCCCCACAATGATTTTTTCCCGGTCAACACCGGGTATTCGTGTTTATTCAGGAAGCCCGTCGCAACTGCTTTATTAAGCAGTTTATACATCGCATGGTTATGTTTTCCTTTATATCCGACAACTCTTTTTAAGGTCCGGAAATCAGAGAAGGTTTCTTCCTTGAGGAAATATAGCAATGCTCGCATTCTCCGTTTTGCGGCTTCATTTCTTTCAGCAACATTATGAACAAGCATTGATAACCTCATAGGTCAATGGAGGGTTTGTGGGTCTGACTTTCTTTTTTGGTGCGCAGGTTTTTTGTATGCTCAAACGAAATCAGGTCGATATATTTCTTTTTTGCCGGTATGTGGAATAGTTTGGTTGCCTTCGCCAGCTCATTTTGGGTGAAAATAAAACCAACAAATTGGGGGAGGTTAAGCAACATGTTGCTGTCTATATAATATCGCTCAGCCTGGCGGATCATCCTGTCAGTATCCATTTTCTCCGTCAGGGATATATCCGTTTTAACTTTCCTCATTTCATCGTCAACCAGTATAGATCCGGTCATTCTGGCGACCCAGTCGGCGGTATCCGGATCACGAAGGCGATAAACCAGCATAAACTTGCAGTTCTCAATCACCGAACCGGCAACGGCATCACCCTCCAGATCTGCCGGACAGTCATACAAATCTTTTACCGACTGGTGAGCCATGATGATGTGCACACCTTTATCCCTCGCTGCGCCAAGTCCTTCAAGCGCAGGGCGGGACAGGTGATACTTGAGTTCATCAAGGAAAATAGCGACCGGGCGAGGTTTGCCTTTTATTCGGTCACGGGTTTCGGCTATCTGAATCAGGCGGGTTAAAATCATTCGCTGGGCCGATATGATTTTCTGATTACGCATCGAGCCGATGATGTAGCAACATCCGCCTTCATCAAAAATGGTCTTTAAGGAAAATCCGTTGCGGGCATTAATGGAATTCACTAAAGCGATTTCTTCAAGCTCGCCATAAAAAGCAGGCACATCTTCTCTGAGTGATATCAAAAAGTCAGTGTTGAATAAGTCGCGTAACGTCATTCCTTTTTCATAAATAGCTGCCGTGTTTCTCGCTGCCCGACGATCGGCGATACGGTAAAAGTCAGCACCTTCGCCTTTTTTACCCAGGCTGAAACCGGCATTAAACAGCTCCTCCAGTTGTTCATGAGAAATATCAGCCAGTAAATCAAGCTGGAAATGAAGGTCATTCAGGTTAATAAGGACGAATTTTTTTCCCGCTTTCTGACAGGCTTCCCGCAGTACATGCGGTGCCCACTCATCATTTTTTGGGTCCTCTACAAATACGCCTTCACCTGCAAGTATTGCCTGATAAAGCAGCACACAGGCACTGACGCCTTTACCAGAACCTGTGGTGCCGATAAGGTCGGCGTGCTGAGTTTGAAATTCTTCGTGGGTGATATATTGCGGCTGATCATCTTTATCCAGCCCGATAAAAATGCCTTTATTCAGGTCAATATAATCCAGCGGATTATACGCAATGCTGTCAGGTAACATGTCTCTGATTTCGCGAACATCCGTTCTGACATTTCTTTCCAGTTTACTTTTTTTAATCATCCGGTGTTTCAGACTGTCAATTTCTCCGGTCAGCAATCTTCGGGCTGTAATGTGAAAAGCCAGACCGGCAAGCGTAAATCCGACAGTCAATATCCAGAGTGATAATCTGAGCAGAATGTTATTGTCGAGTACTTTGAAGAAAAAACTCAGCCCCTGAATGGTCAGCGGTGACAGGGTGCCGAATATGAAAAAGAAGGTGGATACACCCGCCACCGATTTTAACCAGAAGGGGGCGTTTTTTCTTTCTTCACGTGGCAGATGAAAGATAAATGGCAGCGTCAGCCCGGCCAATATGGACAGTATTACCGGGTTGTGTTGCAGCCACAGCAGAAAAAAAGAAAAGGCATCCGAAAAGGCATTCAGCCTTTGCATCAGATGAGTTCCCATTGCAGTGATCTCCGTTCTGATTTCGGTGTGACGGACGCATCACATGGGCGTCACCGATGGACGTTAAACCCCACGCCCATACGCGACGCCTATTGATGACGCCCATAAAAGGATGAAAAGCACTGAACGTCTCCGACGCTCATGCCCATGATCCGCGCTTTCAGAAAACAGCCGACGCGTGGTCGTCAGTCCCCTGAAACGCCCGAATGACGGGCAACGGCGTGTGACATTACGCTCGGGCTGGACGCTCTCACTGCATGTCACATGGGGGTAATGTCGTGGCTGGACGCCGCGCCAAAACCCCCAGGGTCAACGGCGGCACACCGTCGCACGCTACGCGCGACCAACCCCTTTAAGACGCGCGTTTCGCCTGTTTTTTCTCGCAAGCTCCAAAAAACGGGAACGCTGCTTTAAAGGGGTTGGTCGCGCCTGATCGGTAATATTCCCCGCTGGGGCGGGAAATATTACCTGGCTTGACGGTGTGCGGGGCAAGCCCCCCAAATAAACCGCTGTCGTGGGCGACAGCTTTTCGCTCGCTGGGGCGGCGAAATTTATTCGGCTCCCCCGGCCTGCTCAATTCGCTTTGGGCGAATGTTCGCAGGTGTGCGTGGTGCCTGAAAATTAACAATTTCTGCGAAATTGAATTTTCTGTCCGCGCTCCAGGTGCTTATTTTACGGCTTAGCAATTTCTCCGAAATTGAAGCCAAAAATAAGCACGCCTGAAACCCGCCGTCTGTCAGTCAGTGGCGTCATTCGATACATTATTAATGTTTGTGATTCACATCTGTTCGCGGGTTATTTCAGCCCGGCATTCCCGTTCAGCGTTTAATGCCGCATGGTGCGTTTCATCATCGATTTTCGTTCCCTGACTTTCGGCATACCGCCTGAGCTTCTCTGCGTCCGATTCATTAAGCTGTGATAGATGATGTCGCAATAAACCGATAAATCGGCTCTCATATATCTCGTAATAAAGCCCACAGCCCTGATGTGCTTTTTTTGACAGAGAATCATAGATATACGTGACAGATATTCTGTCGTGATACGTTGAGTGAATGTTGGAAATAAACAGGTCTTCTTTATCCACTTTTGTTTCTCCATGCAGAAAGTATATTAAGATAACGGCCAGTGTTGTATTACCCTCTGGCCCTGCCAAACCTGGACAGGATTTTATTCACCGCCTCCGGGTCAGCACTGGCGCATTCCCCCAGAAAATCTTTTCTGGCATTCAGCGTGTGGTTGGGTAAAAAACCGTGTTTATTCTTTTTAATCATATTGAAGAAAGCACGCTCCGCAGAAAGGCATTCGCTTCCTCCACTGTTTCCGGTTGCTTTACCGTACATACAAAGCACCACTTCGCACGGGTCGGCAGCGAAAGAATAAACAGGCGTCCCGGCAGCAATGCACAGCACTGCCGCCGCAATAGCGGAATATTTCATGATGACGTCCTTACGGTGAGGTGAATTTCAGGATGTGAGGGGAGGATTTAATGTGAAAAATAAATGCGGGTGTCGCTGCATGTCAGGCATCCAGAGACAGGCTGATATTCAATAACGCCTTTTGCGCCATATCGACGCAGCCAGTTTTTTGCAGTAAAGAATTCTGCGCCTGATGGTGCAGCAACAACAATACGCCCAGAATTGGCGACCGCGTAAAATAAGGCGGGCGTCCAGCGCGTCTCATTAAAATTCCGTGCATGAATGGATAATAACCATTTATCTTTAACCACCGGGGAAGAAATAATAACCGGGTTGTCTCGCCATCGCGGTAAACCGATATTGACTGACAGGCCCGGTTTATCCCATTCAACAGGAACCGGTGGCGGGGGGGAAGAACAGCCGGAAACTACCAGCGAAAATAGCAGCATATTGATAACCTTCATCATGCTTTCATCTCCTCAAAAAAGGCGCTGCGGTGCAGTGGACGGAAATAAATATCATTCATCCGGCGCACATTACCGTCCAGGTCGATACTCACGATAACGTCCAGACTGTCCAGTACCTTGCGTAACATAAAGGTGTAAGGGAGTCGGGCGCACTGCGGGTTTTCATAACAGCGGGTAATAAACCCGTCTACCGCTTCCATTGCCGAACCGGCATGGATAGAGGTCATACTGCCTTCATGGCCGGAACCGGTTATCTTGAGAAAATCCCAAGCCTCACCGCCGCGTACTTCGGTTAATAGTATGCGGTCGGGATTCATGCGGTAATTCCAGCGCAGCAGGCTGGCGGGCGTCACAATTGACCCTTTTTCATCTGCCGATTCCGACGGATAAAAAAGGTGGACGTAGTTTTTATGCATAAATAAGGTGATTTCCGGGTTATCTTCAATGGTCGTAATACGCAGATGAAGGGGGATATAACCAATCAGCATCTTCATATAGGTGGTTTTCCCAGTACTGGTTTCCCCGGCCACCGCAATGGTTTTACCGTATTCCACACATTTCTCCATAAAGCGCGGAATGTCTTTTGCGTTATATAAGGCCAGTAATTCCTGATCGTGCGTCTGCGTTTTTTCCGTGCCCGTCACTCTGTTATAAAACCCGGCGGCAATATAGTCCTGATGCGGAATTTGCACCTGTGAGGGTTTACGCAGGGTGATGGACACCGTGTTACGTTCGCAGGCCGGGGGCACAATAACCTGACAACGTTCGCCGGATTCCAGCGTGGCTGACAGCCCCGGCTTGATATCTTCGATATTGTCGCCGTGATGCTTCGCCAGGCATCTGGCAAAGTTGTAGCAGCCCTCATAATCCAGCGGAACGGTGTGCTGTTCCCAGATGCCGCTAATTTTGGTGAAAAGCTCACCCGGACGATTAACGGCGATCTCTGTCAGTCCTCGGCGATCCAGAAAATCGCCAAAAAATCGCTGCTTATAGCGGTCGAGAGAGATGTTTTTCATGTGATATCCTTGAATCGGATAAATGTGTGGAGGGAGCATGTCGAAGACGAAGGTACTGTTCGCTTATTGCCATGAGCTGGGGCGCTGCTTATCTATTGATGAAGCGCGAACGGAATTTTTCTCCAGAAAGCCGGAAGAAAGAAAGCGGTTCACTTTTTCCTGTAGCGATCGCAACTGTAATGTCACCATCAGTGGCGTTAACTATCACGTCAAAGCTGAAGATGGTGAAAAATTCAAGGCCGCACACTTCCGTTCACCCCATCCTCACAAGTTCGGATGTGAATGGGTCGAGTTCACCGAAGATGCCGATCAGGACAGACGTCCGGACGAATCAGAAGCTGATTTCACGGAAAGAAAAGCCAAGCAAAAGCTGACGGACTATATCAACTGCTTTGATCCTTCAATTGATGATCATGATGGCGAGCCAGCCGATCCCGCTAAGCTTGCTACTCCTGCACATGTAAAAAAACCTGGCGGGGATGATGATAAGCCCGGTACAGGTGAAGAGCCCCGCTGGAGCCGCTATACGCGAACTAACCAGCTTCAGCGCCTTATCGACACATGGCAGGAAGCGAAAGAAACGCTGCCTCAGGATGAGTTCAGGGCGTTGAGACTCAGGATCATGCATCACAGTCAGGTCTATCTTCATGAATATATAACGCATATTCAGCGAGGATTGACTAACCCGTACGCGGGCGTCATCTATGGCGGTGGGACCCTGATGCATCGGTATGGGCGGGGTTTTCTTATTAATTTCTTTGATAAACATGAGGGTAAACCTGTTCGCCTGTACGTCAGTAAAGATCTGATGGCGAAAGGACGGTTTGGTCATTATATCGATGAAATTCTGGACACAGAAAACGTCAGATATTTCCGTGTATTTCTGCTAAATCCGGTTGTTTCTGAACGGGAAAACAGCGCAGGAAAATCCGTTATCAACCTTGAAATATCAAAGCTGCGTCAACTGGCGATTTACTACGAGCTGAACTCCAGTAAGGCAGATGATTCTCCTTCAACGGAGAAGGATGGGGATAGTCCGGCATAGCGGGCTAATGTCGTCACAAGAATGATAATATCGGTGACGTCAGGCAGCGATATCTGCTTATGTGCCAGCCGGATATCGTCTGAGGAAACAGGTGGCGCATCCAGAGGTCCTTCACAGATGGTGAGGCAGAACGGTTGTCCTTCTCGTGAGTCAATCATGAGCTCTGTCAATGCGCCCCCGGCACGATAACATGTCATGACTATTCTCCTGATCCCGCTAAGGTGTGACATTACGTCGTTGACTACGGCATTGTTGTAATCGTCCCTTACGATGACGTCTGTCGCGGTGACGCCAAACAGAAATTTTCGATTATTCACTCTTGATCCTCAGCGTATAGATGCCGGAAAAATCAATATCCTGTCCGGTGATCAGATTGATGGTCTCACCCTGATTTTTGTAGAGGGTCGGTGGGATATTGATGCTGTTTTCCAGCGTGGTTCGCGCCATATCCGCCATCGCCTGACGGCTGTTTTCGGTATAGTCCGTATTACGATCTTTCTGACCGGCGCTGTTGGATGCCCATGCCCCAATATCAGGGATCATGCCGACCAGTAATGCGCCGCCGAATCGCTCTCTGAAATGCGTGTCGATCCAGCCGTCAACGCCAGCCTCCCCGAGCTCCCCAGCGGCGCGGGTATCGACCAGCGGAATATCAAGAAAAGGGGGCTGGCGGGTACGCAGTTTTGTGATGATGAGAAAGGCGCGTCCTTGTCCGTGCGTCATCCCGGTTTCCGTACCCGTCTGGTAAATGCCCGTGGCGGTGGTCCCTTTTTCAATCAGCTTCGTATTACCGCTGGCGCTCCAGATATCGTCGGCGATCGTGCAGCGGATTTTCCCCGCCCGATCCGAGACAAAGCGGTAATCCAGTGAGCAGGGAATAGCGGTATTTTCCGGGACGTACAGGTCCGGATTGTAAGGAATACGCCGGACTGCTGCAGGGGCGGATTCCGGTTGTGGCTCGGTGGTATTTTGCTGATCAGTGGATGACGTTCCTGACGGTTGCCTGTCAGAGGTTGCCTGCGTCATCTCCTGCTGCCGGGTCCGTACCGGGGTTTGGGCCGCAGCGGCTGAACCATCGCGCCGAACCAAAAAATGGGCTTTATCAAGTTGAGACGGCATCTCAGGCTCCGGGGCTGTCGTCATGCGCGGGCTGTTTTCTGCCGGTTCCGATGCTTCGACTCCCGTATCCTGCCTACCCAGATC
>OJJJ01000583.1_pt1 | contig 15815 bp, 12 predicted proteins | sample 1596311 | NCBI WGS metagenome assembly OJJJ01 (sample SAMEA4350140, study PRJEB24818) | metagenome | biome: human; feature: gut; material: faeces | place: Denmark | collected 2013-09 | reverse complement strand
GATGATAGGTGGGAATAGAAAGAGAAATTCATTCGTGTAAAGCGTATACCGGTGCACTTTAAAACTGTTTGAATTCTCTACAGGGGTGAGAAGATTTATAAGAGCTTTTATCGTCTATAGAGGATGCAAACAGACTCTAGGAGTAGTTGTTGATAGTTAGATAAGAGAGTGATTGAAATTAAAAATAAAAAACCAATTATTTTACCCTTAAAAAAATAAAAATCTTTGATGTCGCTATCAATGCTAGGAATAGAGAAAACGGAAGATGAAAAGGCAATAAGAGAAAACAAAAGAGAATAAAGATGATTTAGTAAGAGATAGAAAAAAATAATTAAGAAACATTACAATAAGATATGCATTAGGATAGATTGAAAATAGAAGCGAAATGGGAAAAAAGCGAATATTTCGATTGGTCTTAAGGAATGTGGGGAAAGGAGTGTTACTCAAAATGGTGGGGTAACAAAGGTATCATGAAGCATGTAATAAAAAATGTTTTAAAGGAAAAAAGAGACAGACTATATCATACACAAAATATTCAAAATATCAACATATTGCCGGGACATAAAAAATATACAATATTTCATCCAGATATTTCAAAAAAACAGATGTTTCATGTTCCATCGGAGTGTATTTACAACATGGATAGGCGGTGGAGTACAGAAGAAATCGTTTTAAATGAAGCAGGATTTTCCAGAATAAAACGAACTTATTTAAGGCTTCCTGCAAGAATTAAGCCGAATATTTATGATAGAATCATTCGTTTGTCAAAAGAAGAAGATAAAAGATATTATTTTCAAATAGAAACATTTGGTAGCATTTTTGAGTTAGAGGTGAATGGACAATTAATAGCAGTTGGGGATGGGAAACAGCGTTTTTATGAGATAGACGTTTCAGAGCATTTATGTTCTGGAAAAAATATATTCTCAATTCAATTTTATGGAGAAAAGAAGTTCATTTGGGAAAGTGCAAAGCTTCTTGTAAGACCTATCAATCATATTGTGGACTATTCCATTGGATTCCAATACTTTGAACAAGAAAAAAAGATAAGAATCGACATTGAAACCTCTTATAAAAATGAATTGATACCAACATTTTGTAGTATTGTTTCTCCTATTGGGAAAACCTTAGCAAAGATAAAATTGCGTTTGGGGAAAGGAACTATGGATTTACAAGATGTAGAACTTTGGAATCATGAAACAAAGAAACAATATATTCTTGTGTTTGCTACAAAAGAGGAAGTTATTGCAGAAAAAGTAGGCTTTTTAGATATGAGCTTTGAAAACCAGCGGTGTAGAGTCAGTGGGAAAAAAGTGGAACTTCAAGTTATCAATTTAAATAGACAAATAGGGTGTTTACCAGATGAACTATTACAAAGAGAGATCGTAAAAAAGCTAAGAAGTTGGAAAAAGAGAAATTTCAATGCGATCTATGTAGAGGAAAAAATGTGTTCTGAATTTTTAGAAGAAGTCTGTTGTGAACAAGGTTTTTATTATATTATTTCACATAAAGAATTTCAAATGGTGAAAAAAGAAAGCATCTTATCAGAAGAAGGAATCTTTCATCCAATGCCAGACGTCTATTTTCCGATTGAAATTCAAATATTGGAACCGAAAAAAGGATTACTTGGAATAAAAAGCAAATGGAATTTTGGAAACATTAAGGAGGATTATTATATCCGTATTTGTGTCTGTCAAGGAGGACAAAGAATAGGACACAATATAAAATATATTTTAGATTTTGAACCTAAGACGATGGAAACAATCGATGTGAGTTGGATATCAGAATTAGATGGGAAAATAGAAGTCCACGTGGAATTGTACCAAAGTGTTGGAAACGAATTGATACCAAAAGATTATTTATATGGTAAAAAAGTGCTTACTATTGAAAAATAGTTGTAATTCGTTCTTATCAAAATTTTGAAAATATGATACGATAATGCTAACCAAATGAAAAAAGATTTTTTTCTTGTAAAAAAGTTAAAATAGAATGGGAGGCGGAATTGTGGATTTGCAAGTAGGAGATATTATTAAAATGAAGAAGCCACACCCATGTGGTGCTAATGAATGGGAAATTCTGCGAACAGGTATGGATTTTCGATTAAAATGTGAAGGATGTGGACATCAAGTGATGGTCAGCAGGAAATTAGTGGAAAAAAATTTTCGCGGAATTGTAAAAAAGGCTTGATTCTTTAGATTTCCTGTGCTAAAATTTTCAATTGTGATATACAACTAACAATCCTTGCTCTTCGGAAAGAAGGGCCAGAGTCCAGAAGGAGGTGCTGACACGATGAATAAATACGAATTAGCGTTAGTTCTTAATGCAAAAATCGAAGATGATGAAAGAGCAGCAACTGTTGAAAAGATCAAAGAATTGATCACAAAATTCGGCGGTACAGTAACAAACGTTGATGAATGGGGTAAGAAAAGATTAGCTTACGAAATTCAGAAAATGAGAGAAGGATATTACTATTTCATCCAGTTCGAAGCAGTATCTAGCTGTCCAGCTGAAATCGAACAAAGAGTTCGTATCATGGAAACAGTTTTAAGATACTTATGTGTTAAACAGGACGCATAACGAATAGGAGGAACTCCATGAATAAAGTAGTTTTAATGGGTCGCCTTACAAGAGATCCTGAAGTGAGATATTCTCAGGGAGAAAAAGCGATGGCGATCGCTCGTTACACCTTAGCCGTTAACAGAAGATTCAAAAGAGATGGCGAACCAGATGCAGATTTTATTCCATGTGTTGCTTTTGGCAAAGCAGGAGAATTTGCAGAAAAATACTTCAAACAAGGTATGCGTATTGTAATCTCTGGAAGAATTCAAACAGGTAGCTATATGAATAAAGATGGTGTCCGTGTTTATACAACAGATATTATTGTAGAAGAACAGGATTTTTGTGAAAGCAAAAATGCGATGGGACAGAGTCAATCTTTTGACGGAGGCTATCAGCAAGCACCAGCTGGAAGACCAGCTCCAAGTGCAGCAGTTGGCGACGGTTTTATGAGTATTCCTGATGGAATCGAAGAAGAACTGCCTTTTAACTAATGATTGAATTTTTATAGGAGGTAATATCATGGCTTTTAATAAAACAAACGCTGATTCTCCAATGAGAAGAAGAGGCGGACGTAGAAGAAAAAAAGTTTGTGTGTATTGTGCAGATAAAAACGCTGTTATCGATTACAAAGATGTAAACAAATTAAAAAGATACGTATCTGAAAGAGGAAAAATTCTTCCTAGAAGAATCACAGGAAACTGTGCGAAACATCAGAGAGCGCTTACTGTAGCAATCAAAAGAGCTAGACATTTAGCTTTAATGCCATACGTAGCAGACTAATACAATCGTATCGTATAGAATCACCCCGTATCATTTGATACGGGGTTTTTTTATGTTATAGGAAATTCCTTGCAAAGAGAGCTGGCCTATAAGATAAAAAGAACTATGCGCAGTGGGCAAATAAGAAGTTTTTATTATGCAAACCGTTTCACTCTATCGATAGGAAATCTAAATTAGTGGGTGATGTTATTTATAATTTTATATTGAAATTAAAAATAATATATATTATAATGTAGAAAAATAGGAGAAGATAAAAATGGAACATAAAATGGGATAGCATAAGATAACCGTATTGAGGAGGGATATAGTGCCACGAGAGAGGAGAAGAGAAAGTAGTACAGGAATTTATCATATTGTGTTGCAAGGGAAGGAAGGACTGGGATTATTTCGTGAGGAAAAAGACTGTCGTTCCTTTCAGTATCTATTGGATAGTAAGTTAGAAGACATGGGAAATGTGGACATGGAATGTTCTTATATGGGGAAGAATCATTTTCATGCCATTATAAGGACGGATTATGGGGATATGAGCGATTTTTGTAGTCGCTTATCCTCTAGTTATGCATGGGCATATAATGAGGAACATAATCGAAGAGGCAGTATTTTTGCACGACGATTTTTAAGTGAACCGATTGAGAATTCAAAAGAGTATGAACAAGTGATACAGTATTTAGAAAAACATCGAAGGAATGCCCATTGGAGAATGAATCCTTTTTATGAATTTGAAAATTGGAGGGAAGAAGTGGATAGAATCCCTGTCATTATGGATGTACCAGCCGATCTCCATCGACAGAAAGTAACGATTTTTGCGAGAATTGCAATAAAAGAAATGAGACAGATGGAGATACGAGGAGTAGAGGAACTGGTAGAACAGGAAAAGATATGGATAGGAATACAAAAAGAAGCCAAGAGACTGTTTGGATATAGTAGAGATTTTAATAAAATTGTGAATGATTTCTTAAGAAATGGAAATAAACTTGCACCTCAACTAGAAAAGGGATACAATAAGAAACAAAAATCCACGGTAGAGGCAAACCATATTCTTCCTAAAAAATGGAGATAAAAATAAAAAACGAGAAAAATGAAAATCGCTTCTACTGGGAAGAGTGTAGGAGGCAAACAGGTGCAAGACAAAATAAAATCTTTGCTTCATAAAGAATCCATACGATATCTCATTGCTGGCGGAGCTACGACCGCTGTCAATGTTTTCGTGTTTTATATCCTTCGTATTCTATGTCATATGAATTTGAATACGAGCAACTTTATTGCCATTTTATTGGCCATTTTATTTGCTTATGGAGTCAATAAGGGATTTGTATTTCGTTCAAAAGTTTCTTCCATTCAAGAACTATTACAAGAATTGCTAAATTTCTTTGGCGCAAGAATTGTAACAATGGTGATTGAGATGGTAGGGGTTGGAATATTCGTAGATGGTTTGAATTTCAACGAGATGGGGAGCAAAATAGTTATTCAATTTGTTGTACTCATATTAAATTATGTATTTAGTAAATGGTTTGTTTTTACAAATGCAAAGGGAAGAGTCGTTAGGGTAGCCAGTAAAAAGACGACGGGAACTTATCAGCTTTATTTATTAGCATTTTTAGTTCCATTTTTCTTTCTAGTGATTTGTTGCATTATTTTTGAAGTGGAGCCATTTGGGGATCGTTCTCTTGTAATTATCGATGGACTTCATCAATATATGCCTTTCTTCTCTGAATATCAGAATAAATTACAAAATGGAGAGAGTTTATTTTATAGTTGGAACTCTGGGCTTGGAGTTAACTTTATGTCTCTTTGGGCGTATTACTTATCCAGTCCTTTGAATCTGATTATCGTATTCTTTCCACAAAAATATTTAAATGGAGTGGTAAGTTTTCTTATTATTACGAAGATCGCATTATCCAGCTTTACGATGGCCATTTATTTAAAAAATGCTATTTGGGCGCAGAGACGACCTAGAAAGATCGTTACGAAAGATTGGCAAGTGTTTCTTTTTTCTATGGCATATGCTCTTAGTAGCTATATGATTGGATATAGTTGGAATGTTATGTGGTTAGAAACGATGATATTTTTACCACTGATTATTTTAGGTGTGGAGAAACTCGTTGAGAAAAACGATGGAAGATGGTATTGTCTGTTTTTATTCGCTTCTTTATACTGTAACTTTTATATGACATTTATGACATGCCTATTTCTCGTACTTTACTTTTTATTATATCCACATAAAAGTGTTAAGAAGTTCTTTCAAAAAGGATTTATTTTTGCAGGATATTCCTTACTAGCAGGCGCTATGGCAGCCATTGTGTTAATTCCAACCTATGCAGGACTTATGACAACTTCCTCTGCTAAAATGCAATTTCCAAAGCCTGAATGGTATGTGGATTTCTTTACGATTTTAAATTCTCATAGCATTGGGGCAAAAGTGATTACCAATGCACAAGGGGATGGAGGAACGAATCTATATTGTGGAATTTTGACCATTTTTCTTTTAAATTTGTATATTATGAACCGAAAGATTAAATTGTCGGTTCGATTAAAACAAAGTTTCCTTATGATATTGCTTATCGTCAGTTTTAATTTGAACTGGTTAAATTATATTTGGCATGGATTTCATGATCAGTATGGAATTCCAAATCGTTTTGCCTATCTTTATATTTTTATGGCTATTTGCATGGCCTATCAGGTGTTGCTTTGGATTAAAAGCTATCGGCCATATCAAATCATATGGAGCTTTGGTGTCTTAGTTGGAATTATGATTTTATCCGCGTTATTTTCCGATACAAAAGAACCTTGGTATAGCTACTTTATTACAGGAGCAGTGGCTCTTGCTTATACGATTCTTTTATTATTGTATACAGGATGGAAAATGAAAAAAGTATATCTACAATATTTATTAAGCAGTGTTATGATTGTAGAACTGCTAGGACATACAATCTTTGCATACAATTGTACCGGCCAAGTGAGCATTAGTAAGTTTTTCTCCACCACAGAAGAAATGGCTAGTGCAAGAGAAGTGATGTTAAAAGATAAGGGACTTTATCGGGCAGAGCTTGCGAAATCAAAAGTTCTCGATGAAGTCACATGGAATCGTCTTCCAGGAGTGAATCTTTTTGGTTCTACTGCTATTGGTGATGTGGTTTATACGATGGGAAGGCTTGGATTTTATTCTGCCGTAAATGAATATTTATATAAAGGGGCTACGCCAGTGACCAATGCCATTCTTGGAATGAAATACTTATTTGTAAGACCTGGAGAAGTCAGTCAATCTGATTTTGAATATTATAAGTCCATTGGAACGATCGATTTATATCGAAACTATTCTGCGTTGCCAATTGGATATATGGTATCTGAAAAAGCAGAAGATATTTTATATCAGACCAACAATCCGTTTGAGACACAAAATAACTGGATTGCATCTACAATGGAAGATCCGGTTACTGTATTTGAAGAAGTGAAACAATCTGGAAAAGTGCAATTAAATGGATGTACGTCCACTTATGAGAATGGGGGTACTGTTTCATATGAAATAGTAGAAACAAAAGACGATAACATGGTCTATTATATTGTTCCTGAAAAAGACATGGATCTTTATGTATTTATTACGGGAAATCAAATTGAGAGAATTACCATTAAAAGTGGAGAAGAAATTCGTTGTAGTGACAAATTAAACTCTCAGATTATCCATGTAGGACAAGTGGAAGAAGGAGTGCCAGTCACCATTTCTCTACGAATTAAAAGTGCGGTAACCACAGGACAAATACGAATGATGGCAGCATCTTTTAATGAACAAGCATTTAACCAATATTATGAGGCCATGAGCCAAAATCCTTATGAAGTAAAAGAACATACTTCTAATTTTATAAAAGGAACGATCGATGTGGACGAGAAAGGTATTTTCTTCACAAGTATTCCATATGATAAAGGGTGGAAGATTACGGTAGATGGAAAAATGCTTGAGCAGGAAGAAACAATCGCCATAGCCGATGCGTTTTTAGGATTTTCATTGGAAGAAGGAATTCATGAAATAGAGCTAGCATATACTCCAGTTGGATTTATCGTTGGAAGAAATATCACTTTTATTGGAATAGGGGTTTATCTTGGATGTCATGGATACCATATTTACAAAAGAAAAAATAAAAAGAAAAAATAAAAAGAAACAGGGGAAAAGAGTTAAAACGATGAGAAGTACCTTCTCACGTTCGCAGGCAGTCGCCATATGTGGGCATAAATGCTCACATATGGCGACTGCCTTTGCCCAAATTAAAAAAATAAAAAAATTTTTATTTTGTTGCAATAAAAAAAGGAAATCATGCATTAATGTATTAGAAAGGCCAAAAAACCGTTAATTTGAACCTTTCGGACCATAATTCTGTGATAGAAACAAGAAAAAGGTTACAAAAATCTTACGATTTCTTGAATGAAAACAGAAATTTTCAAATGTTGGAGAGCGTTTGAAAACTGAATATATCAATTTATTGTGTGGAATATATAATCAAATTCTATATATTGTGTATGAAAACATAACAAGTAATAAATTGAAGTAGTTTTTGCAAAATTGGCATTTTAGGAATAAATTAGCATATTCATATTGACGATAATTTACAAAACTGCTAGAATATATTCAGATATGGTTTCCTATAATTATGATAGGTAATTGTATGGTAACTACCAGAGATGAATCATTTCTGGTTCGCAAACAGACTTTATAAAGTAATATTTTTTACTTCTAGTCTTCCTTGCGAAAATGAAACAAAGACGTACATATCGTCAGACAAAGAAAGAGAGGAATTTAGAATGAGAAAATTCAAAAAAGCGTTAGCTTTCGCTTTAGCTTCTGCTATGATCGTTTCTGCAGTTCCAGCATCTGCTGCTGCAAAAACAAACTCAGCAAAAGGCACAAAATCTACAATCTACACATACACTGTAGACAAATCTAAAAAGGCAGATGCCAACAACAAAAGATCTTGGATCAAAGTAACAGCAAAAAAAGGTTATACATACAAACTTGTTAACAAAACAAAAGATATCGTATCTTTAACAAAAACAAGAGTAGAAGCTAAAAAAACTGGTACAGCTAAAATCAACGTAAACTTCTACAAAAATGGAAAATACGTTGAAACAAAATCTGTAAAAATCACAGTTAAAAAAGCTCCAATGATTGGTAAAGTAACTTTAGATAAGAGTGAAATCACAGTTGGAGAAACAACAAAAGTAAGCAATGCTGGAAAAGGTACAGCATACTTCTATTCTTCAAACAAAGATGTTGCTACAGTTGATAAAACAACTGGTGAAATCACAGCAAAAGCTGCTGGTACAACAACAATCTCTGCTGTAAATACAATTACAAAAGCTAGAGTATACCTTACACTTACAGTAAATGCTCAGTTAGCTGCAAAACAAACTGGCTCAAAAGAAATTACTTTAACAGGAACTAACTTTACAAAAGATACAGCTGTTACAGTAAAAAGAGGAAATACAGTAGTATCTATTGACACAGCTAATGTAACTGCTTCTTCTGATGGAAAAACACTTGTTCTTCCAACAAAGAGTGTAATTACAGCTGCTGAATATACAGTAACAGTTGGAGATAAAACAGTTAACTTTACTGGTGAAGCAAGCAAAATTGCAAAAATTGATGTAAGTGATGTTGCAGTAGTAAATAAAGGTGTAACACTTCCTATCGCTAGCAATGCAACAGCAAGTGGAGCAACAATTACATATAGAGTACTTAATCAGTTTGATGAAGAGCTTACAAAAACAACAGATATTCAGGTAAATGCTTCAAGAAAAGCAGAAATTTCTAAAAAAGGAACAATTGATGTTACATTAAACGCTTATGATAAGGCAGATGATGTTATTTCTGTAGTTCTTATCAATACAGCAACAGGAATTTCTGTAACAAAAGAAGTAAAAATTTCTAATGCTGCTACAGCAAATGAAGTAACAGTACAAGGAATTTATAATGAATCTGGTAAGACTTTAAGTGAAGATACCATGACTTCAAGCAATGATTTCTATTTATTATTAGATGTAGTTGACCAATATGGAAACAACATGGCTAATGATAAATTTACAGTTGGAACAGATATGGAAGCTGATTTAATTGCATCTGCAGCTCCAGGAGTAACAAATGTGACTCTTGATGTAGATAAAAAGACACCAGCATCTGTAAAAACAGTTAATGGTCATGATTATGTAGCAATTAAATTAAAGAAAGTTGAAGATGGTAAACCTGCATCTGCTGGTACTGTAAGTCTTGTATTAATTACAAAATTAGGTAAGACATTTACAGGAAGTTTTGAAGTAGCAAATGGTGTAAAAGTTGATACATTCTCATTATCTGCTACAGATATTGTAGTAGCTGGTAAAGAAACAGTATTTGATTTTACAGCTCTTGATACACAAGGAAATGATATTTCTGATAAAGTAACAAAAGAAATGTTCTCTGAATTAACAAAGAACTCTTTATTCGATGCTAAGAATGCAGAAACAGGATACTTTAAATTTGTAAAAGATTCTAAAACAGGAAAGAATCAGTTAGTATTTGATGCAACAAAAGTTCCAGGAAAAAGTGATAGCTTCTTCGTAGGATCTTTCATTACAGCAACAGGAAAAACTGCAAATGTACAGTTTACAATTAAAGGACTTGCTAATCCAGTAAGCTTAGAAAGCAAAGATGATTTTGCTATGATCGCTAGAGATGGTAGCAAAGCAACATTAAATGCTAAAGATGTAAAAGTAACAGATCAATATGGTACAAATTATGCATTTAAAGAATTCTCTAGTGCACCAAAAGCTGGCGAATATACTTTAGTGTTAACAACTAAAACTACTAGTCCTGCTGTTAAAGTAGATACTACTACAGATGCTACAAAAGCTACATTTACAGGAAGTAAGACAGTAGGAACAACAACATTTACATTAACATTATATGATGGAACAAAAGAAATTTCTTCTGAAGACTTTAATGTTGTAACAAAATCATTAGACGATGTTGTTACAAATGCATCTGATGTAACAGTTTCAGATATGCCAAAAATGCACTATCAATCTGAAAGAAAATTAACAGTAAAAGCTAAAGTAAATGGCATGGAAGTAACATTAGAAGCTGGAGAAGACTATAAAGTTCTTACAAACGATGTAGATACTGGAAAAGTTGTTTCTGGTGGAGCAATTAACACTAATTCTGCAAAGGCAGAAGTAGCTGGTAAATATACAATTATTATCGGTAATACTGCTGGTACAGAAATCACAAAAGATGTTACTGTATGCACTGAAGCTCCAAAAGCAACTTCAGCAGAAGTGAAGAGCGATGCTGAAGAATTAACAACTGTATCTGGAACAACAAAAGATATTGATGTTAGTACAGTATTAAAACAATTAACTGTAAAAGATCAATATGGTGCTACAATGACAGATCTTAACGGTGCCCGTGTTGCATTTAGCGATTATGGTGATAACAAAGTGGAAAATAACAATACAACAGGTGCTATTGTTAAACTTCCAGCTAACTCTTCTGTAACAGCTAAGGTTACATTTGTAGGTGGATATACATTTACAACAACTATCGTTGTATCTGCAAACTCATAACAGATATACTCTTATAGAAATAGTTAAAAATAATTTTTATGAAAAAATGGAGTGGATTATTTATAATCCACTCCATTTTTTATTGTTAGAGCAAGGCTCTGTCTTCCATTGTGGAGTTTTTCGTGTTCCGAAAAATGGAACTTTGGGAAACAAATAAACCACTTGCTATGCGAGTGGTTGAAAATGCTTTAGCTTACAGTAAAAAACCTCCAGTGTTATAATTAATGCAGGTTGGCCAACCGCATTAAAAACAAAGCAGGTATCCAAATGGATAATAATAGTTTATCACATACAAAATGGAATTGTAAGTATCATATTGTTTTTGCACCAAAATATGGAAGAAAAATAGCATATGGAAAAACAAAGGAAGACATAGCAAATATTTTAAGTATGTTATGTAAAAGAAAAGGGGTAAAAATTATACAAGGAGAAATATGCCCAGATCATGTTCATATGCTAGTAGAAATTCCCCCAAGTATGAGTGTTTCATATTTCGTGGGATATCTAAAAGGAAAAAGTACCCTTATGATATTCGAACGTCATGCAAATTTAAAATATAAATATGGAAATAGACATTTCTGGTGTAGAGGATATTATGTGGATACCGTAGGAAAAAATGCAAAGAAGATAGAGGAATATATAGCAAATCAGCTACAAGAAGATCTAGAATATGATCAGATGACGTTAAAGGAGTATATTGATCCATTCACAGGTGAGCCAGTAAAGTAAAACAAGTAGAATAAGCCCTTTAGGGCTTGGTGGGTAAATGATGTTGCGATTGGCGAACTTATTTCGATGAGTCTTTAGACTCCAGTGCCGGTAAATAACCCTTATAGGGTCAAATCAAGCCACCGACTAAGCCCGTGGTCTTGACTGTCAATATATAAATATTTGTAATATATAGTTTTTTATAATTTGTTTTTTTTTTAGTTAGCTTGTCTAGTTATTTGATAGAATTAATTAAACGTCTTGTTTTTTGATATGAGAAATAGGGTACTATTTTTTATCTGAGTTTTTAGTAGTATTTAGTTGGGAATAATAAATACTTATTTATACTTCATATCAAAAATTTTATATTTCTATAAATTAAATGAGATATCTATGATAGTGTTATTATATAAAAGAAAAAGTGAAGATAATTACCAAAATAATAGTATTTTATTATTAGTTTTTTAATGGAAGAAGTTGTAAGAGTTAGAAAATTAGTGTATGATAGAAGAAAATCGAGAGAAAAGGAGAAGAAGAAAATGACAAATGTAAAAAGCAAATTACAAGAAGAGTCAAAATCAAAGCTTTTGTTATATCCTCTTTTAGTAGTAATAGCAATTATTCCACTAATTGTTCATCAGAAGGCATATCCTACTCGTCTTGAACAATATTCTTGGTATTCATATGCAGAAACAGCGTATGATTTTTTCTTATACTATAAGAGTGTTTGGTTACTAGCTATGGCTATTTTAATGCTCGTTATTTTATGTTGGAAGATGGTTAAAGAGGAAGAATATCGTAAACTTCCTATATTTATGATACCAGCAGGAATTTATGGCCTATTTATTATTATATCTATGATATTTTCAAAAGATAGAATTATTAGTTTACATGGTATTATGGACCAGTTCGAACCAGGAACAATACTATTAGGATACCTTATTTTTATGTATTATTCCTATTTAGTAGTTGATACAGAAAACAATGTTCAATTTTTGATGAGAGCATGGATAGTATCAATTGCAATACTTTGTATTTTAGGGTTATTACAAGTATTAGGACATGATTTTTTTGCAACAGATTTTGGAAAGAAATTGATTGCTACTGGTGAAACATGGAGAAATTTAGAGTTCAGTTTTGGCGAGAATAGAATTTATTTAACTTTATACAATCCAAATTATGTAGGTGTATATGCGACATTAGCCTTGCCAGTTTTAGGCACATTACTGCTGTTTACAAAAAATATTAAGTGGAAAGTTATCTATGCAATTTTAATGGTAGGAATGGTGATTTGTATTGTTGGTTCCCAATCAAAAACAGCTTTTGGTTCATTAGCGGTTGTTGTTATTTTTGCAGTTATATTTTTTAGAAAATTGATTAAACAATATTGGAAGTTTTTAATTCCTATTATTATTGCTATTGGAATTATATTTTTTGTTTTTGATGCAAGTATTGGCCATGAGTATACAAATAGTATTAAATCTGCAATTAGTACTATTACAAATAAGGAAGAAAATACTCCTATTATTACTCGAGTTGATACATTAGATGATGAATTCATAATTGATTATATGAAAAATCCTTTACATATTTCTTATACAAGAGATGGAGAAAGTTTTGTAATTATTGCAAAAGATGATGAGGGAACTGAGTTATCTACGATTCGAGATGAATCTGGAATTGCAATACAAGATGAGAGATTTCAAGGCATTCATCTAAATCCAGTGTATAGTGAAGATATGTATATGTTACGATTTTCAGCAGACTCAGGAATTACTTGGTATTTTAGTAATGAAACAGGAAAAGATAAAGAAGGGTATTATTTTTATACTCCATATGGAAAGTGGGATAAAGTAAATAATCCAGAAGTCTTTGATATGAAAGAAAGTTTATTCTCTGGTCGAGGATATATTTGGTCAAGAACGATTCCTTTATTAAAGAATTATATGATAAAAGGTTCAGGACCGGATACTTTTACATTAGTATTTCCTCAAGATGATTATATTGGTTTAGAAAACCATGGATTCAAAGGTTCTATTGTATCAAAACCACATAATTTATTTTTACAGATAGGTGTCCAAACAGGAGTTATTTCTTTAATTGCTTTTCTATCACTTTATCTTATCTATTTTATACAAAGTGTACGAGTTTATATAAAAAATAAATTTGAATCTTATTCAGCTCAAATAGGAGTTGGTATTTTCTTAGCAACAATAGGATATATGATTGGTGGAATTACGAATGATTCTACAATTACAGTATCGCCTATATTTTGGATTTTATTAGGAATAGGATTTGCAATGAATCAAAAAAATAAAAGAAGTGTAGAAAGAGGATAAAGAGCAAAAACTGTTATAGTAGCATACGAACTTATACTGCCTATAGCAGTTTTTATATTTAAAATGTAATGAAGTTTTAATTTAGAATATTGGTAGAGAATATTATATATTTGATAGTTGAAAGGCTGAAAAAGAGATAATTAGTACAATAAAAAATATAGAGTGATAACTGGAGGAATGAGTTATGTATTTAAAATACGGAAAACGAATTATAGATTTTATGTTAGCATTCATTGCATCCATTGCATTTTCTTGGCTGTTTTTATTCATCGCAGTTGCTATAAAAGTTACATCAAGAGGTTCAATATTTTTTAGACAGAGAAGAGTTGGTTGCTGCGGAAAACAATTTTATATTTTAAAGTTTCGAACAATGAAAATTGATACCCCAAAAGATGTGCCAACACATTTATTACAAGATCCAGAGCAATATATTACAAGAGTAGGAAAGTTTTTGAGAAAAACTAGTTTAGATGAGTTACCACAATTAATTAATATTTTATATGGACAAATGGCAATCGTAGGACCAAGACCAGCGTTATGGAATCAAAAAGACTTATTACAAGAGAGAGAAAAATATGGAGCTAATGATATTCGTCCAGGTTTAACTGGATGGGCACAAGTGAATGGAAGAGATGAGTTACCGATTGTAGAAAAAGCTCGTCTAGATGGGATTTATGTGAAAAGGATGGGATTCTTTTTCGACTTAAGATGTATTTTAAAAACAGTTCAATGTGTTTTGGAACATGAGGGTGTAAAAGAAGGAGGAACAAAAGGTATTTAGGTATGAAAAAGGTTTTGATTATTGGGAAAAATAGTTATATTGCAAAAAAATTTATGAGTTATATTTCAAATAGAAAGGATGCAAAAATACAAGTAGAGGGTGTTAGTGCTTCTAATGGGGAATGGAGAGAAAATGGTTTTAAGGGATATGATAGTGTTTTATTTCTAGCTGGAAAAGTTCATCAAAAGGAAACAAGTGAAAATAAAAAAGAGTATGACGAAATTAATTATAAACTTGCAATTAGTGTGGCAAAAAAGGCTCAAAATGCTGGTGTGAGACAGTTTATTTATATGAGTACAGCAGCAGTATATGGTAATGGAGGGCAAGAGAGAGGAAACGTTATGATCGATGAGAATACTCCATTACTCCCTAAAACTGCTTATGGAATAAGTAAGAGAAAAGCAGAAATTGCACTTTTACAATTAGAAGAAAAATATAATCAAGCAATGAAAGCATGTATTGTTCGTCCACCTATGGTCTATGGGGATAACTGTCCAGGGAATTTTATGAGATTGTGGAAAGTGGCATTAAAAACACCAGTGTTTCCATTGATTCACAATGAAAGAAGTATGATCGCTATTGATAATTTATGTGAATTTTTGTATCAGGTGATGATACAAGAAAAAAGAGGAATTTATCATCCGCAGGATAAAGAATATGTAGAGACGAGTAAATTAGTGGGATATATCAGAAAACAAGAGGGGAAAGGAATTCTTTATGTGAAAATGTTTAATCCTATATTACGAGTGCTTGTGAAGAGGGTTGGATTTGTGGAAAAATTATTTGGGGATTATAAGTATAAAAAGGAAATTTCGGAGTATCAGGAAGAAGTATATCAGAAAGTTAATATGAAGAATTTTATAAAGAAGATGAAATAAAGAAGTTTTTAATTTTAATAGTAATGAAAAAATGTAGAAAAAGGAGTGAATATTATGAATTATTGTTGTACAAATTGTTTTGAACACGAAGACATCCAAAAATATATCAGAAGTTTTGGGAAAATAGGAACATGTGATTATTGTGGAGAAGAAAACAAATATATAGTATCGACAGAAGATTTAGGG
>OJJJ01000582.1_pt1 | contig 15825 bp, 15 predicted proteins | sample 1596311 | NCBI WGS metagenome assembly OJJJ01 (sample SAMEA4350140, study PRJEB24818) | metagenome | biome: human; feature: gut; material: faeces | place: Denmark | collected 2013-09 | reverse complement strand
TTACAACATTTTGACCCTATTATATTATAATATATGTCATAGTAACATCATTCTTTTTAGGAGGATTACAAATGAAGCCAATTTACAAAAAGACAATCTTTGCTTGCTACCTTGGCTATGTCATACAAGCGATTGTCAATAACTTTATTCCATTATTATTTTTAACATTTCAAGAAGAATATGAAATTTCCATCACTAAGATCACGATGTTGATTACGCTAAACTTTATGATTCAACTGGTTGTCGATCTTACTTCTGCCCATTTTATTGATAAAATCGGCTATCGCACTGCCGCTCTTTTGGCTCATGCTTTTACTGCGATTGGACTTATTTCTCTCACTTTTTTACCAGAACTATTTTCCGATGCTTTCTTAGGACTTATGATTTCTGTTACGATTTACGCCATCGGTGGTGGTTTATTAGAAGTATTATTAAGCCCGATTATCGAAGCATTACCAACCGATGATAAAGAAAAGACAATGAGTCTTTTACATTCCTTCTACTGCTGGGGATATGTGTTTGTTGTTCTCTTTTCTACTATCTTTTTTCAGATATTCGGAATCGAAAACTGGAAAATTTTATCCCTTTTATGGGCTATTTTACCGATTATCAACTTCCTATCCTTTACAAAAGTTCCAATTCTTCCATTAATAGAAGAGAAAAATGCCAGTCTTTCTCTTATGGAACTATTTAGAAAACCTATTTTTTGGTTGCTTATGATTGTTATGCTCTGTGCTGGTGCAAGCGAGCAAGCAGTAGCACAATGGGCCTCTACCTTCGCTGAACAAGGACTAGGAGTCAGTAAAACAGTGGGCGATCTTATGGGACCAATGCTTTTTGCCCTTTTTATGGGAAGCTCTCGATTGCTCTATGGAAAATATGGGGAGAAACTCAATCTATATAAAGCGATTGCTATCAGTTCCATGCTATGCATCCTTTCCTATGTTTTCATCTCTCTTTCTCCTTTGCCATTTCTTAGCTTGCTTGGTTGTGGGCTTTGTGGATTTTCTGTCGGTATTTTATGGCCTGGCACTTTCAGTATCGCTTCTTCTTGTTTAAGAAAAGGGGGAACTGCTCTATTTGCATTTCTGGCCTTAGCCGGTGATTTAGGATGTTCTAGCGGTCCTACTTTTGTTGGCTTTATTTTCAATAAAAGCAATGGAAACTTCAAACTTGGAATTTTATTGGCTCTTATTTTTCCAGTTATCTTGCTTATCACTTTACTGCTTCTTCGCATCTTCAATCAAAAAGAACGCGAACTAGAAATTTCTTCAACGAGTCCGTCATTATAAAAAGAAAAAAGGATGAAAAACAGGTTTTATAATATTTTTCCATTACATCTGTTTCTCATCCTTATTCATCATTCTTAGTCTTTGTTAATCTTTCTTAATTCTTGTATCTTCATGTTCTTCATATGTCTTTGTAAAAATATGCTTTCCATCGTTTGTTCCATCGGTATGATAAAATAAATACTCATGGCTTTCTGGATTTAAGGCTGCTTCAATAGAAGCCAACCCTGGGTTACAAATCGGCCCAATTGGTAAGCCTTTGTTTTTATAAGTATTATATGGAGAATCAATTGTTAAATCACTATAAAGCACTTGATTTACATTATATTGCCCTTCTGTCAATGGATAAAGAACGGTAGGACACATTTGTAATTTCATATCAATTTTTAATCGATTGTAAATAACACCTGCAATAGTTGGTCTCTCTTCATCTAACTTTGCCTCACGCTCTATAATAGCTGCAATGTTCATGATATCATATAAACTTTGATCAGAAGCTTGTAACTCTTCTGATATATTCGCCATCACATTATCATCAAACGCCTTTAACATTCTCTTTACGATACTTTCTGCACTTGTTCCTGCTTTAAATTCATAAGTGGCTGGAAATAAAAATCCCTGTAACACATAGTCAACACCATCTGGCACTTCTAAATCTTTTAAGAAAGAAAAATCATAATCCAATGTATCGGCTGCCTTTAAAAACTCTTCCTCGGTACAAAGTCCAGCTTCTGCCACCTTTTTTGCAATCATTTGAACCGTATATCCTTCTGGAACAACGATTTTTATCACATCTTTTTCTTGTCCACCTTCGGAAAGAGATTTTAATATATCTTCGATACTCATTCCTTTATGAAGTTGAAATGTTCCATAGCGAAGCTTTCCTGCATAGTCCGATTCTTTTACTTTCATCATAAATGCTAATTCGTGTTGAATTAACCCATCTTCTTTTAGAATCTTTGCGATCTCTTTTGTAGTTGTTCCTTTATCAATGGTAATTTCGACCTCTTCACCATCTTTTGATACTTGATTTTTATATTCTTTATAAATTCCTATGAATTTTATCCCTCCATAACTAACACCCCCAAGTATAATGAGTAGTACTAGTATAACGATTATCTTTCCCATTTTCATCTCATCTTCCCTTTCCGTGTTTTTTATCTTTTCCCTTATTTCTTCTTTTATTTCTTTTTCTATTTTATCATACTTATCTCGACATTTTCCATCATTTCTTTTTACTATACCATAGTTTTTTCACTTTCTTATGAAAAAATTCTTACAATTTTATAAATTTTTATCTTGCCTCAATACGAGCCAGTTTGACAAGGCAATGCTTCCGCTCTATAATAGCCACAGCGATGAAAAACTATTTTGAAAGCAGGTATTTTTATGGAATTTCCAAAGCAACTATTTTTATATTGTAAAGTTTACCCAGAAGCTCATCTTATCAATCATTTAAAGAACCTACCAAAAGCACGTCATTGTGTCCTTCATTCTCTATCAGACTGCACAACTAGCCCTTCCTTACTAGCATCTCTTTCCAAAGGGGAATCCCTTCATTCAAGTCTTCTTATTACCGATACAAAAGAAAATGTGCCTCTTTCTCTTTTACCTACCATCGGTTTTGGAACAAATGATTTATTTGGAATTCCCTATGTATTTGAAACCCTTGATGCATTAGATGATGATGGGATTCGTCTTGCCTTTTGCCGTTTTCACAAATTGCCTCTTACGATTTTAAAAACGAAACGGCTTATCCTAAAGGAATGGTGTCCAAACGATGCTATCGAATTAAAAAAACTCTATAATTCCTTCCCTTCTTCTGATAATCTTCCACCGCTTCCAAATACAAAGGAAGAATTACAGCAATACTTATCCGATTATCAAGCAGGTGCTTACGCTTTTTTTGGACATGGTCTATGGGCGGTAGTCGAAAAAGAATCCAACCGTATGATTGGTCAATGTGGAATTGAATATAAGGAGCGGGACGGAATTGGTCGCTATGAACTTCAATATATGATAACTCCTTCTTGTCAAAGAAATGGATTTGCATTTGAAATATGTTTTGCGGTCTTACGTTACGCAAAAGACGTTTTATATTTAGATAAAATATCCGCTTTAATAGAGCCTCATAACACCCCATCTCTTTCTCTTATTGCTCAATTAGGTTTTGAACAAGTTGAAATGATAACCGCGGATCAAAAATCTGTCATTGTCTATGAAAAACAACTAAAATAAAGTCGTGCTTTTTTATGGAATCGGAAATGAAATTCCCTATCCTATAAAAAAATAAGGCGATAGCAAAAGAAAGATTTTCCATAAGAAATGGAACTTTATACTTCTCTATTTCGCTATAGCCTTATTATTTATGCAAAAAACGCTCTCTCTTTTCCTTTAATGGAGCAATGGATCGATAACACCATTGGCAAGAAATGCCTTTTGTCGATCAATACAAGTACCACATTTTCCACATGGTTCTTCTTTGCCTTCATAGCAACTCCATGTTAACTCATAAGGCACTTCTAAGCGAAGCCCTTCTTTTACAATGTCCGCCTTATTTTTTTGAATAAAAGGTGCTTTTAATTGAACCATTTTTCCACTGCCCTCATAGATTGCCTCATTCATAGCGTTAAAAAATGATTCGCTACAGTCTGGATACGCACTGCCAACGGCATCATCTTTATGAGCGCCATAATAAATCCATGTACATCCTTCGGATAGCGCAATCGCAGCAGCTGTGGATAAAAACAATCCATTTCGAAATGGCACATAAGTAGAAACTGGTTCTTCTTTTCCATTTAATTGTTCTTCGTAAGAAGACTCTGGAATGTCTTCTGTAGAACTTTTTAAAAGAGAACAATTGCTTCCTGAAAAAATCGATGTTAAATCCATCGTTTTTCCTTCTATTTGATAATACTCTAAAATCTTCCTTGCCGACTCTATTTCTTTTTCGTGTTTTTGTCCATAAGAAATAGAAAGTGGAATCACATTTTCTTTTCCAAATTGTTCAATTGCCAGTGCAAGGCAAGTTGTGCTATCCACACCACCACTGAATAATACCATCGCTTTTTCTTGTTTCATCGATTGTCCACCTTCTCTGGATATAAGTCGTGATTGACAAGTCGATTAAATGCCACTTGCTCCCACTTTGTACCAGCCTTTCCATAGTTACAATAAGGATCGATGGAAATTCCTCCTCTTGGAGTAAATTTTCCCCATACTTCAATATATTTTGGATCCATTAATCGAATCAGATCCTTCATAATAATATTCACACAGTCCTCATGAAAATCTCCATGATTGCGGAAACTGAATAAATAAAGTTTTAACGACTTACTCTCAACCATTTTTTCTCCTGGCACATAGGAAATATAAATCGTAGCAAAGTCTGGCTGTCCTGTCATTGGACAAAGACTTGTAAATTCTGGACAATTAAATTTTACAAAATAATCGTTTTCTGGATGTTTATTTGGAAAGACTTCTAATACTTCTGGTGCATAATCACTTTTATAAACTGTCTTTTGATTTCCTAATAAAGAAACGCCTTCTAATTCTTCTTTTTTTCTTCCACTCATAAAACAAATCCTCCTTTTTGTGTTTGAAAGACTCTTTGCAATGCTTTTACAAGGATCGGTCCACAAATTGCTGGAATCACTTGTCCAATACAAAGACTAACTGCTAATGCAGAATACGGTATTTTTAGTAAATAAGATAGCCATATTGGTACACAAAGCCCTGGTATCAAAATAATTGGTATCACAATGAGCCAAAGATTCCAACCTTTTTTTCGAATCCAAACAATCAATGCCGTTGTCACAATTCCAACAAGACAACCGCCTATCATGTCTAAAATCCCAAGACCGCCAAAGAGCATATTCGCTATGAAATTTGCAAGACCAAGTGGAAAAACTAGGAACGGAAATAGATAAGATAGAGCATAGCATGCAGTTGCAATACGAATTTGATATGCTCCAAATGAGAAATTTTGTGTTAGACATAAAACAACAATATAAATTGCCATTATCGCTCCAGAAATTGCTAATTTCTGGGTTTTACTCATAAATTCTCTGTCCATATACGTTCACCTCCAAATGAAACTCTCTCAACAACTGTTACAATGTTGTCCCTAGTTTTATTTAACGACAGGATGGTCTCGAACTGTCTGCTCATTTAAGGCTACGAATGTTATTGTACTGTATGTCAGAAAAAAAAGCAAGAAAAGATAGGAATTGCTTTCCTTTTAAATATTCGCTATAATAAACAAAGAATTTATACTAATATATTAATAATAGAAAGGAAGAGTATCAATGGCACAAAATCCAATTGTTACAATTACTATGGAAAATGGAGATGTAATCAAAGCAGAATTATATCCTCAGATTGCTCCAAATACAGTAAATAACTTTATTAGCTTAATTAACAAAGGCTTTTATAACGGTTTAATTTTCCACCGTGTTATTAACGGCTTTATGATTCAAGGAGGTTGCCCAAACGGCACTGGTATGGGTGGCCCTGGTTATTCTATTAAAGGAGAATTTAGCCAAAACGGTTTCTCTAATCAATTCAAACATACAGAAGGCGTTCTTTCTATGGCACGCTCTATGATGCCAGACTCTGCTGGTTCTCAGTTCTTCATTATGCATAAAACTTCACCACACTTAGACGGTGCTTATGCATCTTTCGGTAAAGTAATTGAAGGTATGGACATTGTAAATAAAATTGCAGAAACAAAAACAGATTATTCTGATCGTCCTTTAGAAGAACAAAAAATTAAGTCTATGACTGTTGAATTATTTGGTGAAACTTATCCAGAACCTGAAACTGTATAAGATATCTGTTGGGCATTTCTCAATTTTATTGGGAAGTGCCCTTTCTAAATTTTAATTGTGTACTTATCAATAGAAAACAAACATAGGAGTAAAAAATATGGATCGTAAAATGATTTTTTTTGACATTGATGGAACTTTAGTCCCTGAATGTACCAACGACATTCCAGAAAGTGCAAAAAATGCCATTAAAACAGCCATTGCAAACGGACATTTGGCTTTTATTAACAGCGGCAGAACATTAATTAATATTCATGAAACTGTAAAAGAACTTGGTTTTTCTGGGTATTGCTGTGGGTGTGGCACAGAAATTTATGTTGGAGATCAAACACTTTATTACTATGAGTTACCACTTTCTTCTTGTAATGAAATTATTGATTTCTTCTATAAAAATGAAATTTCTTCACTCTTTGAAGGAAGCAACTCTCTTTATATTTTAGGAAAAGATGCCTATACTCCAGATACTGCTTCTATTGAAGAGTCTATGGGAGTTAAATTTATTCCATTAGATACAGAAGATCTTCGAAACTCTGCTCAATTCACAAAATTGCTTTACTGGGCACCAAATCATATAGAAGACTCTGTTGTACAGGAATTTTTATCTCAGTGGTTTGACATTATCGATCGTGGAGATGGTGTTCGTGAAGTGGTACCAAAAAACCATTCAAAGGCAACTGCTATTCAAAAACTCTGTGATCACTTCCAAATTCCATTAGAAAACTGCTATGCAATTGGAGATAGCACAAACGATCTTCCAATGTTGGACTATGTTCCTCATGCCATCGCAATGGGTGTTTCTATGAAAGAAATCCTTCCTTATGTAGAATATCAGACGGATACCGTAGAAAACGATGGAATTGAAAAAGCATTAAAACATTATGAAATTATTTAAAAAAACGAAAAAACTTCCAACCAGCTTAACTGATTGGAAGTTTTTTCGTTTCTCTTATCTTTTATTTAAAAATCATATCCTTCTAACGTTGCAAAATAATCTTCTAACGTCTCTGCACGGCGAATCATTCTTGTTGTTCCATCTTCCTGTAATAAAATTTCGGCAGAACGAAGTTTTCCATTATAGTTATATCCCATAGAAAATCCATGAGCTCCTGTGTCGTGAATAAATAAGAGATCACCTTTTTCAATTTCTGGGAGCATACGATCAATGGCAAACTTATCATTATTCTCACATAAAGAACCAACGATATCGTATTTGTGATCGCATATAGCATCTTCTTTTCCAAGAACGGTAATATGGTGATAAGCTCCATACATAGCTGGACGCATCAAGTTAGCGGCACAGGCATCCACTCCCACATATTCTTTATGAGTATGTTTTTCATGAATCGCTTTTGTAATTAAGCCACCATTTGGAGCTAACATATAACGTCCTAATTCTGTATAAATTTTAATATCTCCCATTCCTTCTGGAATAAGAATTTCTTCATAAACTTTGCGAACCCCTTCACCAATTGCAAAAATATCATTTGGCTCTTTGTCTGGTGTGTAAGGTACGCCAATTCCACCAGATAAATTGATAAATCCAATATGCACTCCTGTTTCTTTTTTTAGCTCTACTGCTAATTCAAATAAGATTTTGGCAAGTCTTGGATAATAATCATTTGTCACAGTATTGGAAGCTAAAAAGGCATGAATTCCAAACTCTTTTGCCCCTAACTCCTTTAATTCTTTATAAGCCTCTATCATCTGTTCCTTTGTCATGCCGTATTTAGCATCTCCTGGATTGTCCATAATCGTATTTCCAAGTTCAAATACTCCACCTGGATTATAACGACAACAAACCGTTTCTGGAACAGTTTTACAAGCCTCCTGTAACCCTTTCACATGAGTCACATCATCTAAATTAATAATTCCACCAATTTCGTTGGCATAAGTAAACTCTTCTAATGGTGTATCGTTGGAAGAAAACATAATTTCTCCTTCTGAAAATCCACAACGCTTTGCCATAACAAGCTCTGCCATAGAAGAACAGTCCACACCACATCCTTCTTCATGAAGAATTTTTAAAATCGCTGGAGTTGGTGTTGCTTTTACCGCAAAATATTCTTTAAACCCTTCATTCCATGAAAACGCCTTATATAAATTTCTTGCTGTTTCACGGATTCCTTTTTCATCATATAAATGAAATGGTGTTGGGTATAATTTTATCATTTCCTCTACTTGCTGTTTTGTCACAAATGGTACTTTTTTCATTGCTTTTTTCCTTCCCGTCTTTTATAGAATACTTCTACTTTTACTTCTTTCAATACCCTCTTTGAAAGATTAGCACTTTAATCTTTCACCTTGTAACATAAACTATATAGAAAAACTATTTTTTTGTCAAGATTTATGCAAGATGTTTATCCAAAGTGAAGCCTCTACCTTTTACTTCCCTTGCACTGTTGATAATCATAAATGCAGTTTTATCCGCTTCTAACACCAACTGATTTAATCGATTTAAATCACGATTTGGCAACACGCATAACACCGCCTTTTGAGAAATATTTTCATATCCTGTTTGAATATCAATAAAAGTAGAACCTCGATCTAACTGCTCATGGATTAACCCATTGATCTTTTGATACTCTTTGCTAATAATAAAGACTTGTACATCTCCTGAACCAAAGACGAGAAGCTGGTTGAGTACAATCGTTGTAATCAATACCGAAACAATTCCATATAAAATCTGTTCCACATCGGAAAAGAAAACTTGTGTCAGTAAAATTACACTATCAAATACATAAAGTCCAATGGCCACTGGTATTTTAAACTTTCGATTTAAAATAAGCGGTGGAATATCCATTCCTCCTGTCGAAGCACCTAGACGAATGACAATACCAAGTCCACCGCCAATCACAATCCCTCCAATAATAGCTGCTAATAATTTATCCTCTGTTAAATGATGTAATACTTCCATATTGGAAAATACATTTAAACAAATCGGATAAAAAAACGTGCTAAGCAATGTTGTAATTGCAAAGGCTTTTCCAAGAAAGTAAAGACCTAGGCAAAAAGTTACTACATTGACAATTCCTACTGTTGTGGATACTGGTAAATGCAAATAGTGTTGTACAGTTCTTGCAATCCCCGTTGTTCCACCAACGAGAAATTCGTTTGGAATGGTAAAAGCCGAAATCCCAAACGCAAAAATAATATTTCCTAACAGTATCCCAATTAGTGTTGCTATTCTTTTCATTTGTTTCCTCCATCACATTATCATTGTTATTATGCACCAATTACGATATAAAATAACCGCACACATTCTAACATAGTTCTTTTTCTGTGACAATGCGATGATTTAAAGCATACAACACTTTAAAGTCTTTCTACTAACCCTTACACACAAATTTATCATTTTCGTCAATGATATATAATAATTGTCTTTTCTCACATTTCCTCTACGGAATCGACGCTATAATCAAACATGGATTCTGTCATTTTATTCCCATGAACATTCGGTTTTACGACAAAACGATATGTTTTTATCACATCTTTATCCACAGAATCAAACAGCTGTGCATAAATAACATAACTGCCTTCTTTTTCTCCTGCTTCACATTGAATCACTCTCGTATCGGATAATCCAATATCTCCCATTGGAAAATAATAAGCATCCTCTTCTTTGTCATAGCGAACGATTCCTTGCTTGTTCTTTGGAATATCGAAAAGCTCTTTACTATCCGCAAAAAGGGCATTTGCATACTGCCCTACCACATGAGCAGGTACTTTTATTTCCTCTCCTTCTACGGTACAAAGTTCATTTAAATCGAAATAACCACCGATAAGATAAAAAAGGGAATTCCAATAAAAAGAAGCATCTTCCTTCGTATATGCTGTATTATTTTCAAGCATACAGCGCATTAAGGAATCAAAAACGGGAACCATATGCTCCATATTTTCTGGAATGGAAACTTCAAATTCCATTGGATCCTCATAAATCATATGACCTGTTTCAATGATATTTCCATCTACTGTTATGGCTATCTGATCTCCATTATAGGCAACTAAATATGTATTTGCGATTGCTTGCATTGTCAAAGTTTCTCCTGTAGATCCCATTTGCATAAGATCTTCTTGAAACTCCTTTGATAAATCCAATGTTAGTACTTTTTTTCCTTCCTCTTCTGTCACAGTAAAAGACTGGTACTCTACATTTTTTGGAATGATATCTTGACTTTTTAGTGCCTCATAAACCGCTTTTCCAGTGACTTTTTTCACCTTTTCTATTTCCACAAGGAAACCATCTGCATTTCCATTTCCTGTATAAACAACTATTTTTTGTTTTTTCGTTTCCTTTTTTTGAGTTTCATTTATAAAAGTCGTCCCCTCCTCCTTTACGCTTCCTGTCTGTGCGGCTTCCTCTTGTTGTACGGTACCAATATTTTTACATCCTGTTATCGCAAAACTCATACTAAAACAAACAGCGAACAAAACTGCTAATCGTTTTTTCATATTGGATCGCTCCTTTCTTATTATTAAATGTATTAAATCAAATATTTTTCTTTGTCGTTGTTTTATTATAGCAAATGTTTTTGTCCTCTTTATGTTTTAGTTATTACATTTCAATTAATTTTCTTATACCATTTTTACGATTGTCCCTAAAAATTTCTTTTTCTTACTCTTTATGCATTTTCTTCTTATCCATTTCCTTTTCTCTCTGTTCAAAATTCCTAATTTCCGCAAAAACATATTTTGACAACAATAAAATCGCAATTAAGTTTGGAATGGCTAATAATCCATTCATGTTGTCAGCAAAATTCCAAACAGTGGTCAGTTCCATCGTACAGCCAATCACCGTCACTCCACAATAGATTCCTTGATAAAGAACCGTCCATTTTTTTCCAAACAAATATTCCACACATTTTACGCCATAATACGACCAACCAATTAACGTGGCAAATCCAAAGATTACAACCGCCACACTAATAAAACGTCCTCCTCTACTGCCAAAAACAACAGCAAAAGCCTTTGTCGTTAACATCATACCATCAATTTCTTTTGTCCCATCATAGACACCAGAAGTTAAAATAACAAGGGCTGTCAAAGTACACATAACAATCGTATCAAGAAACACTTCTTGGATTCCCCAAAATCCTTGAATCACAGGGCTTTTCACATTAGAAGCTGAGTGTACAATAACAGAACTTCCAAGCCCTGCCTCATTGGAAAAGATTCCTCTAGAAATACCTACCATAATCGCTTTTTTCATTCCATATCCTAGCACTCCACCGCCCACTGCTTTCACAGAAAACGCACCTTCTATAATACTAAAAAATGCAGGTAAAATATTCTCATGGCATCGGATTAGGACACAGACAGAACCAACCGTATACCCAATTGCCACAATTGGAATCAATTTCTCTGTTACCGAAGCGATTCTCCCAATTCCACCTAAAATTACTAATGCTAAAAGAACCGACAAAATAATCCCAATCACTAACTCATTTCCCCCAAAGGAAACTTGTATTGCCTCAGAAACCGAATGGGCTTGTGTCATATTTCCCATACCAAAAGATGCCAAAATACAAAGAAATGCAAAAGAAATAGCTAGTCCTTTTGCATGAAGCCCTCGTTCCATATAGACCATAGGTCCACCAACCCATTCTCCATCTTCTCCTTTATAGCGATATAAAATACCAAGGGTTTTCTCAGCAAAATTTGTCATCATTCCAAAAATAGAGCTAATCCACATCCAAAAAATAGCACCAGCTCCCCCTGCCGTAATAGCAGTAGCAACACCTGCAATATTTCCTGTTCCAAGAGTTCCTGCAAGAGCCGTACAAAGGGATTGAAATTGAGTGATAGACTTTCCATCCTTCTCCTCTACCACTTCTCCCTTCATCGTTCCAAATGTATATTTCATCCAAGTAAAAAAGCCTCGAAATTGAAAAAATTTCGTTCCAATCGAGAAATAAATTCCTGTCAGTAAAAAAGCACCAATCATATATGGTCCCCATATAAAATCATGTAACCGTTCATTCCATTGTTCCATGTTAGCTTTTAAAGCTCCCTTTTATTTTATAAACTATATGTATTTTTCTCAAAAAAAAGAACGGTTCTATGGAACTTTCTCCCATAGAACCGTTTTCTTCTTAAATTAACTTTTTGACACTTCAATCTTATTTTTGATTGGCTGGCTCAATATTAATGCTCTTACCTTTAATTTTTGCGTGTTTCATCGCATTTAATACATCAGAAGCAAACTCTCTTGGAACTTCTACAAATGTATATTTATCAAACATATCAATGCATCCAACTAATTTTCCAGGCATTCCAGATTCTCCTGCGATGGCTCCTAAAATATCTCCTGGACGAACTTTTTGATTTTTACCAATGTTAATAAAGAGACGAACCATTCCTTCTTCTGCCCCTGTATTTTCAAAGTCAAATCCTCTTTCTTCTTCTGTTGTCACTTCGTTATCACCCATAGCCATCTTTAAGAACGCTGCTGCAAGATCCATTGTTGTATAATCATTGACATTGACAGCTTCTTCTACCATTTCGATGTAAGATTCTAACTCACCAGCTTCAATGACTTCTGCTATTTTTTCAAATACTTTTGAAACTTTTGCTTCTGCCACATCACTAATAGATGGCACTGGCTGAGCCTTAATCTTTGTCTTACAGTAACGCTGAATTTCTCTTAATTTATATACTTCTCTTCCAACTACGAAAGAAAATGCCATTCCTGTTCTTCCTGCACGTCCTGTTCTACCAATACGATGTACATAATATTCTTCATCTTGAGGAATGTCATAATTGAAAACAGCATCCACATCATCCACATCAATTCCTCTTGCCGCTACGTCTGTGGCTACAAGAATTTCTGTTTTACCATTTCTAAATCCGTTCATAACACGATCTCTTTGGCTCTGTTTTAAATCTCCATGAAGTCCTTCTGCAAAATAACCTCTTCCTTGAAGATCTTCCACTACTTCATCTACTTTTCTCTTTGTATTACAAAATACAACAGAAAGATTTGGATTATAAATATCTAATAAGCGCGCTAAAACTTCTGGTTTATTTTTAGGGCGAACTTCATAATAATACTGTTCGATATTTGGAACTGTTAATTCTTTCTTTACTACTTTTACAATCTGCGCATCCTTTTGGAATTTCTTTGTAATATCCATAATCGGCTTTGGCATTGTTGCAGAGAATAAAATTGTTTGACGTTCTTCTGGAACTTGGCTTAAAATCATTTCGATATCCTCACGGAATCCCATGTTTAACATTTCATCCGCTTCATCAAGTGCTACCGCTTTCACGTGTTCAAGCTTCATCGTCTTTCTTCTCATATGATCCATAACACGTCCTGGAGTTCCAATAATAATCTGCGCACCAGCTTTAATGGAACGGATCTGTTTTGTAATATCTTGCCCTCCATAAATTGGAAGCACTTTAATTCCATGTAAATATTTTGCTAACTTACGGATTTCATCGGCTACCTGAATGGCAAGCTCTCTTGTTGGACAAAGAACAATCGCTTGTAATGTTTTGCTCTTTGGATTGATATTTTGAAGAATAGGAATACCAAAAGCTGCTGTCTTTCCTGTTCCTGTTTGTGCCTGACCTACGATGTCTTTTCCTTCTAATACAACAGGAATTGCTTTTGCTTGAATTGGAGTTGCCTCCTCAAATCCCATATCGGTAATTGCTCGTAATATTTCTGCCTGAATCTCTAATTGTTCAAATTTTATTGTTTCCATCTATTTCCCTTTCTATACTAAAAAATCTATAAAATGCATCTCGTCTGAACGCATAGGAGAATCCCGCTTTATCCTATCCTTTCACCTCTATCTCACCATTTGATGCAAAATTCTCCTTTTTATGCCTTTCACATAAAGAAAAAAGCTCCTAGATCAATGTCTAAGAGCTTTCTTTTCTCTTCCCATAGTAAAGAATCATATCACACATAACGCTAATATGTCAATCTATTTATATATTTTTATATTTAATACAATGGAAATTGCACCCGAAGTTGTTCTACGACTCTTCGATCAATATCAACAAATTGGAGGTCTTCTCTTGTAGTTTCTCTATTTAAAATTCTTCCATAAGGATCGACTGCAAGAGAATGTCCATTATATAAAATTCCATTACCATTGCCAACACGATTCACCCCAAGCACATAGCATTGATTTTCTACCGCTCTTGCCTGTAATAAAATTTTCCACTGTTCAATTCTATCCGCAGGCCAATTGGCGATGACAACTGCCACATGCGCATTTTTACACTCTGCTAAAAATAATTCTGGAAAACGCAAATCAAAACAAATATAGGTGCTAAAAATCAGATCATCCAACTGTACCATTCCCGCTCTAGAACCTTGTGCATAAAATCTTTGCTCTCCTCCCGGAACAAAACTTCTTCTTTTTGTATAAGAGAGCAACTGTCTTCCCTCATCAACCATAGCACACTTGTTCCGGACTAGTTCACCGTCCCATTCTGCATATCCAAAAATAATTGCAATATGATATTTTCTGGACATTTTCTTAAAAAACAACATACTAAGAGATTGATGACTAGATTCTGCAACCTCTACTACATTCATTGAAAATCCTGTCAACGTCATTTCTGGGAAAATAATACAGTCCGCACCTCTTCTAGCGGCATCTAAAATCATTTCCTCACAAATTTGTTGATTTTCTTCTTTTTCTTCCCATTGAATATTTAATTGTGAAAGTGCAATTCTCATATCTCATTCTCCATTCTTCTGTATTTACATTCCTTTTCTCTTTACGAATGCATTTATTATACATGACTTTTTCTCTTTTTGAAATCATTTCGTATTTTTCTCTTGCATTCTTGGTATAATAATGTTAGTATTAATAATCATGATATATAGTTTTGAAAACCATATATTAAAGTTTTTATTTCCATTATGTTTTTTGGAATAGGAAATTACTAAAACATAACGATGTATTTTTGATTCTTTTGGAACATAATATTTATTATTCATTATCTATCAACAAGGAGGCTTATTTATGCAAACAAATACAACGAAAACGAGACATCACTCTCTTATTCATGATATAAAAGATCCTGGCAGTGCCATCACTCATTTTATCGGAATGTTTATGGCGATTCTGGCACTTCCACCTTTACTTATGAAAGTAGCCAAAGGAAGTAACCAATCTCATGGTATGGCTTTTGTTATCTTTATTGTCAGTATGATTTTACTCTATGGTGCTAGCACCACTTATCATACCTTTCAGTTATCAAGTGAAACCAAAAACACCCTACTAAAAAAATTAGATCATTCTATGATTTTTGTTATGATTGCAGGTTCTTATACCCCAATCTGTGTTATTGTGCTAGAAGATTCCATTGGTAAAATGCTTCTTGGACTCGTTTGGTGTATCGCCATTGGAGGAATTATTTTAAAACTCTGTTGGATTCATTCACCAAAATGGTTATCTTCTGTTATTTACATTTTAATGGGATGGACTTGTCTTTTAGCATGGAAACCAATCCTTTATGGATTAACTTCTTTCCAATTTGCTTTTTTATTAGCAGGCGGTATTATTTACACAATTGGCGGTATTATTTATGCATTAAAACTGCCAATTTTCAATAGCCGTCATAAAAACTTTGGTAGTCATGAAATCTTTCATCTCTTCGTTATGGGAGGAAGTATTTGTCATTTTATCGTTATGTATAGTTTAGCATAAATACCAACTAAAATTTTCTCATATAAAAAAAGCCCTTTC
>OJJJ01000581.1_pt1 | contig 15825 bp, 15 predicted proteins | sample 1596311 | NCBI WGS metagenome assembly OJJJ01 (sample SAMEA4350140, study PRJEB24818) | metagenome | biome: human; feature: gut; material: faeces | place: Denmark | collected 2013-09 | reverse complement strand
GCTAGGGGGAATATGATTGGAGACCCTATTCGGTCACACTATGTTACATATTTGATTTAGTACAGTATACCAATTCGTACATGTTTTTTTAAGTAGATATTAGCAATACTAGATTTGTTGGTCCTTCAGGACTAATAGTAATCATAAAAATGTATCCATTACTCCTTAATATCTTTGATATCTTTTCAATGATATTAATGTATATACTCTGATTGTAATGAGTTATATTACTAATTATTAAATTAGCTCCCATATATCCTTTATACCTTAAAATATGAAGCACTTCATTAATCAATTTTTCTTGCAATTCATTATCCAATAATAACTCATAAAGAAAATCGATATTTATTTCCCCTACTGGTGAAAGTGCAGAGATCGTTAATAAAGGTATTGTATCATATTGTTTTGCCATTTTAATTATAGTAGTATCATCATAATTACTAATTATACCTGAATTAGCAATTCGATAGCTATAAATGGAGATGTAAGTTAAATAAGGCAAAGCCCTTGATAATATATCTTGATTTAAGGAAAAATCAGTATAACCATTAGTTTGTATATCCCTTACTGTATTGTAACTTATTACTAAGGTTTCATCTTGGTAGATATATTCTCTATCATATAAAAATGGGTTGTTTCTTAATAACTGCATTAAAGAAATTTCATTACGTTCAGCAATAGATTCTAAAGTATCACCTGACTTAACAGTATAAGTCTCTTTAGGGTAAAGGATAACTAAAGCTTGACCAACAATCAATGCGTGGGGATTTGTCAAACCATTATCACTTATCAATCTTTCAACAGAAATTCCATATCTATTAGCAATTGACTCAATATCATCGCCAAACTGGACTACGTATATTTCCATAAAGTAAAATCCTCTTATAAGACCTTTATAATAGTATATGCTAGATTAAAATTTAATTGATATATAAGTTAGACACGGACATGGTGCATATCGTTAGCACCATGTCCGTGTTCATCGTTAATAGAGTACCGTGTTCATGATTAAATTGTATCAATTTCGTTACGGTAGTATTACTTAGAGATAAGGCAAATTACGAAGTGAGGTTCATCCAAGAGGTAGATGAGGTTATCCTGTTTGATGATAAAGCTATATTTGATCTTAAAGATGGGAGGAAACTAGAATGGCAAAGAGAGTAGCGGAAAGCTAATCTGTGGTTAATGCGGTAATTCATTAAAGAGACGCCATTGGAATAGTGGAACACCTTTCGAAAGTATCGTATGACAATGCAAAAGTTATATCGACCATGATGGAAACCGCTGTCCAAGCAAAGTAGTAAAAGATGTGGAATTGAAGGAAGCCTTTATCCGACTATACAATGATATGGTCAAGGATAAGGGCTCTTTTTTTCGAGGATTTTATAATAATGTAGAGAAGGTGATTGGGAAGAATTCGGTGTCCACGGATATTGAGAAGCTGACATCGGATATCAATACTTTTGAAAATGACTTGAGCGAACTGATACAGCTAAAGATAAGGCACCAGATTGATGATAGTTTTTATAATAAGGAATACAAAAGGATACGGGCAGAATTGGATACCCTATCAGAGAAGAAGGAAGCTTACGAGAAGTAAATCTCAATCAGAATAAAATGCAGGAGAAACTGGATTATATTAAAAAGATCATTGGTGGGAATACAGAGCCATTGCAGGAATTTGATGATAAATTATTCAAGACACTGGTGGAAAAGGTTCTGGTCAAGGATGCAAAGCATGTGGTTTTTGTGTTTGAGGATGGTCTGGAGTTTGAGGCGGTTTTAGAGAAAGCGAAGAAGTAAGATTGATTATTAAAGGCAGAGGCTGTAGCTTGGGAAATATTATAGCTATAGCCTTATTTTTTTGCCTTCCCTTGATGAGGGGATTTGGGGTGTAATGGTTGAGTATGTAACAGTATTTAATAAGAAGAAAGTGATTTATACTTTTAAAGGTGGAATTGAGATCATAATTAATTCATATACTAATAATGAATATATTTTAGGGTGTTAGTATGATTATTCATGTAGTGCAATCTGGTGAATCAACGAATGAAATAGCTAAGAAATATGGCGTATCAGAGGAGAAGTTAATATTAGATAATGAAATACAAAACCCAAATAATTTGGCTATTGGAGAAACTCTGATTATCTTAATCCCTCAAGTAACTCATATTGTTCAAGAAGGGGATACATTATACGGGATAGCGAATTTATATGGGATTACAGTGTTGCAATTATTGAGAAACAATCCGTATCTTTCAGGTAGGAATTATATTTATCAGGGAGAAATTATTGTTATTAGTTACGAGAACGAAAAAGTAGGTAAACTTTCTACCTATGGTTATGCTTATCCATATATAAATACAGATGTTTTAAAAAAGACATTACCATTTCTAACATATATTACAGTTTATAGCTATTCTTTTACTGATGAAGGAAAAATTAATGATATTGATGATAAAAAGATAATTGAACTAGCTAAGGACTACCACGTAGCGCCTATTATGATGTTAAATGCAGATGATATTAACCAGAACAGTGAAAATAATGCTATGCAGAAGCTTCTTATGAGTCAAGAAAGCCAGGATCAATTAATTTATAATGTACTTAATATTTTAAAATTAAAAGGATATTATGGCGTTAATATTAATGTACCATATATTTTTCCGCAAAATAGAGGTAATTACGTAGATTTTATTAGTAAACTTTCAAGTGCATTAAAGAATGAGGGATACACAATTGTATTTAATACATTGAGTCTAAGTACATTTGAAATAATGACAGGAATTATATATGAAGGCTTTGATTATTCAAAGCTTATTCAATATGTAGATGGGTTATTTCTAATGACATATGAATGGGGCAATTATATTGGAATTCCTACTGGTATTATTTCTTTTGAGAATATAAGAAAATATGTTCGTGATATGGCAGAAAGATTTCCAGCAGAAAGGATGTATATAGGTATACCTATTCTCGGCTATATGTGGGAATTACCTTTTATCCTTGGAGTTTCAAAAGGAATTGCAATCACTAGTAATGCAGCAGTAGAATTATCTAAAAATGTGGGTGCTACAATAAATTATGATGAAGTATCCGAAACTGCATATTTTCAATATATATTAGATAGAGAATATATTGTACGGTTTAGAGATGCTCGAAGTATTAATGCATATTTAAATTTAGTAAATGAAACTGGGTTAAATGGAATCTCGATCTGGAATATAATGCAATTTTATCCTCAGCTATGGTTAGTAGTAAATTCTCTTTATGAAATAAATAATATTTATGAAGACAATGATAATGTTTAAATCACTATTAACAATCTGGCCATAGATTTAATATATGGAATACGTGTTCAAATTAAGTTTTATCTTATAGATTTTTAAAAATTGCAGATGGGGATAGAAGCATTAATTCTGTTCTCTCAGCCGTAAACATAGTAATGCACACTGTGCGGTATCGTTAAACCGTGGGGTGTGCATTTTTTTGCCATTAAGGTGTTCATCGTTTAATTGTATCATTTTCATAACCCTTATGAAAGTTGCACATCATGGAACAAAGGATTATTATTCAGAAAGATTACCTTGTACGGAGAAGTTAATTATATCTAATGCAAAAAAGATAGACTGGGATATTTCTGCAAAATATGCACTTAAATATACGTATCCAAAGTTCGTTTGCACAAATAATTCAGGTTGTGAAATATATAATACGCGGGGGCACGATTGCAGCAGTATAAAAAAAGCACTTGATTGCAAATCGATTGAAGATGGCAGTTATTGTTCGATGGCTACAGGTAGTTTTTATTGGGATATTAATGTAATATAACTATAAAATGGTTTGAATGGTTTGGATTTCAAAAATATTATTTTGCTATGAATTGCTTGTAATCTTAGTAAAAATTAAAGGGGTCAGGCACTGTTAACGCTGGTGATTACCTTATACACGAAATAGGGGGTAATAATTTTTTGATTGAAAAAGTTTTGTAACTCTTGATAAATAAAAGTTTTTATAAATCAAAGTGTAAGAGAACTTTACACTAAAAAAATTATAAAGGGGAAATTAAATGATAAGTTGGATAAAAGAAAAACTAAGCAATATTAATAGCATACTAGATGTCGGAATATTAGTTGGTTTAATTAGTTCATTGTTTATAGTATTAATATATTGTTTCAAATTTACATATTTACATATAATTGATATTCCGTTTAATATTGCAGTAAAAATTATTGATATGGAAACAAAAGATTTTGTACTAGCTTTCTTTTTCTGCTTAGCTGTAATTGTATTAGCGTTGGTATCGTATTTTTCTCTTTATAAAAAAAAATGGGTCAAGCGAATATTAAATACGATATTATTTATTGTAATGGAGGGAGCAGTTTTTTATATTTTAAAATGGTCTCTATGGAAAACTATTATGGGGATAATAGCTTTGACTCCGTTGTATATAGGACTGGCTTATGTTATTTTTCTATTAATCGATCGTCCTACTAAAATTATAGATACAATTTTTAAAAAAGAATCAGAAATTACAAAATTTTTAGTGACGTTGATTGAAATTCTCTTACCTTTTTTATGTGTAGTATGTATTACTTGTTATCTTGCAAACGTTTGTGTAATGATACCATCGAAAAAAGTTCTGTGTGATGGTAAAGTGATTATTTATAGTTCGAATGACAACTATTTTGTTGCAGATTACACAATAGAAAGCAATAACAGTTTCAGCTATATGATTATAAATAAGACATCTTTTCAATTGATAGAGAAAGATGGGGTATCGCTAGCAACTACAGAAGACCTGATATTCTATAAATAGCTTATGTATTCAATTTGGGAACAATTACGTATATAAAGATAATGTATGTTATAGGATTCTATCTTGATTATAAAATTCTTTTAAACTAAATAACAACATATAATTCTGCGATTTAAAAGCATTAACATAAAAAAGTCTTTCTGCTAAATGAATTTTAAGCGCTGAGTTTATATAATGGATTAGAGAAAGTCAGTGATTATGCTGAGAGAACTAAAATATATTATAGTTAAAAACGCTAGAGCCTAATGATGAATTCTCATGGTTGTAGCGTTTTTTATTCCATTTCCATTGTAATTGTTCTATTAGATGGATACTTCAGTAACCAATATAATAGAATGCATACGAATAGGGTTAATAAAGCACTACCTAACATAAGTAATAACTTCTGATAAGGTCGTTTGCCATACTCCTCATGAGTTTTAATTTCATCAAGGCGTTTACCTTCCATGAAACTACAATTTCTTTATAAGTCTAAACATTGTTTTCCTTTTTTAACTTTTCTACTTTTAGAGCATAACAAAAGTTATAATAAAAAAGAAGGCTGAAATTATCACACCATAAACATTCAAAAATATTGCAAGTGGTAAGAACGAAATGATAGATACAAGTAAGAATACAGTGGAAATTTTACTATAATAATTGAACTGTTGAATTCCTGCTTAGTTGATTTCTTTTTTCAAAATTTCGATATCTCCTTTGATTAATTGATTAAGAGATATGTTAAATAATGAACTTGGTAATAAAATGCTATGAATATCTGGGTAGTTTTTGTTATTCTCCTAATTAGAAATAGATTACCTTGTTACAAATACTTTTTCAAATTCTTCTTGAGACAGTTTCATCTCTGTGCGGTATTTTTTGATTTGATTATGAAGTTCCAATGTAGAATGCCTCCACCCTAGTGTAATGGTTCTCCTGATTAGAACCTTTGAAATGACATTCGTGAAAATAGCGCTATCAAAATGCTTTGACATTAACGATTATAGTATGTAAAAAGTGTTTGACATCAGGGGATACGCTGTTTATAGCCCTTTTTTATGCTTTCAATGCTCTTGTTTCCAACCATAAAATCAACATCGTATCCTTTCTTTTAACATAAGAGTTTGAATATATTTTACAATGCATAAGATAGGATGGAAAGTTATGAACTTAGAAAGACCGGAATAAGATAAAAAGCTAAGTTTAATAATACAGATAGAAAGTAACCTAAGTAGAAGATATCCTTCTTTTCTAATAGCTACTTATTGGAAGATTTGAATATGAAAAGGTAAACTTAAAAAGCAGCATGAAGGCTATTTCGTAGGTTTTACGTAAAAAGTATTTCAAGGCTGGTCCTTATTGGAATTCTATGCTAAAATATTTACATTAATCGACAAGGTTCTTTACAAAAAACGAGGAGGGTATCCAATGGCAAATGTGGCGGCAGAATATAACAAGAATACTGACGTAGTTACACAAAAAAATAAATGAAACGATGGAATTGAGGTGAGAAGTTGGATTTTTTTAAAGATTATGATGAAACTGATCCGTTGTCTATAGAAAGTTATGCACAAAAATTAATTGGCAAAACATTTGCAGATGTGTGTCACGAGGATGAAATCAATAAATCTTTTGTGATTAAAGAAGAAAGTAATTATGCTGAAAGTCATGAAAATAAGAAAAGAAAAGGCGGGTTAGGGGAAATCATTGAAGAACGTTTTTTTCATTACCAGTGTAATAATGATTCACGCCCTGACTTTGATAAAGCGGGTGTTGAGCTAAAAGTAACCCCATATAAAATTAACAAAAATGGTTCTTTATCGGCAAAAGAACGTTTGGTTATTACAATGATTGATTACTTTTCAGTTGTGGAAACGCAGTTTGAACAGAGCCATTTTTGGAAAAAAGCACAACTGATATTACTTATATATTATTTATATCAACAAGAGTTAGAGAGTAGATTAGACTATAAGATAGGATATGCTAAATTATTCACCCCCCCTGTAGCTGATATCAAGATTATTAAGCATGACTTCGAGGTTATTGTTGCTAAAATTAGAGCAGGAAAAGCGCATGAGTTATCAGAAGGTGATACGATGTATCTGGGAGCGGCGCCTAAGGCTGCTACTTCACATGACCGTAGAAAGCAACCTTTTAGTGATGAACCAGCAAAACCACGGGCATTCGCTTTTAAAAATTCATACATGACATATGTATTAAATAATTTTATTGTTCCAGGGAAAGATACTTATGAGCCAATTATAAAAAATGATATAGAGGAATCTTTTGAAGATTATGTTGTATCTAAGATTAATTCATACAAGGGTTTTACCGTGGATGCCTTATGTAGAGAGTTTAATATAGTGTTTGAAAAAAGACCAAAGAATCTGGAAGCTATGTTAGCATATCGAATACTTGGAATAAAAGGAAATCATGCGGAGGAGTTTGAAAAGGCTAATATTGTTGTCAAAACTATCCGTATAGGAAAAAATAACAAAATTAAAGAAAGTATGTCGTTTCCAACATTTAAATTTAAAGAGCTTGTTGAGGAAGAGTGGGAGACTTCTACTTTTGGTACATATTTGAGTGAGACTAGATTTCTATTTGTTGTTTATAAATTTGATAAAAATGATATATTGTGTTTAAAAGGATGTCAATTCTGGAATATTCCATACAACGATTTAGAAATAGAAGTTCAGAAAGTTTGGAAGCAAACGCAACAGGTTTTGATTGAAGGATTACAGATAACTAAGAAAAGTGGAAAGAATTTTAGTAACCTGCCAAATGCATCGGAAAATCCAGTTTGTCATGTACGGCCACATGCTCAGAATTCTATGGATACATATGAATTGCCAGATGGAAGACAGTACCCAAAGCAATGCTTTTGGTTAAATAATAGTTATATTTTGGAACAATTAAAAGAAGAATTTAAGGAGGAGAAGGATTATTGATAGTTAAAACTTACTCATATCGGTATGCAGAAGAAATACTTCAGCATCCAAAACATGTTGATGCTTATAATGAAATTATAGAAATATGTAGAAAATGTACAGTTCCAGTGTTTTAGGGAAAATCTGAGAAACAGACCTCGAAGGACGTGGTTCAGCAAGTTATGAATACATACTTTTCAGAAGCTTTTATTGGAAAGGGATGGCAACCAGAACCATTAGCAACGCCAAATGACTCTGATGATTCATTACGATCTGATTTTAGAAAGACTTTTTCAAAAGAAGGTAATGATATCACAATTCAAACCGAGGTAGAATTCGGTAATGTTGCAAGCTCGTATAGGAATTATTTTAAGTTTCAGCTTTCATATTCTTATGATATGACAGATATTTGCATAATAGTAGTACCTTCTTGGCACTTGGCAAATAGAATTGATTCGGGGGTTTCAAACTATGAAAAAGTATTAAGGGAGATTCCAGCAGCGAAATTATCGATAACTGTACCTGGATTAGTAGTAGGCTTGTTTGATGTTGATGATGCGGGATGTAATGTGGATATTTGGAATTTAAAAGATGAGTGTACTGTACTTGAAGTAGTTCAAAATAAAAACAAATTTGTTTCTGATGCTCATATAAGATTAGTCAGGGGCTACATGGATAGGCTAAATAGTATAGAATAAAAACAACCCGGGAGACTACATAGCCTCTCGGGTTTCATTGGTTTTATCAGATGATATCTCTTCGCTTTCATGGGAAAAAATTGTATTCAAATAAGTGCCCATACGAGTAATTATGCCTACAACCAGTGCATTCCCCATGCAAAAGTAGCGAAATTTTTCTGGCATACCTGTGTTTGTCCAATCATCATCAAATCCTTGGATACGTTCAGCTTCCACTGGAGTAATTAGGCGAAGTTGGTGCGTTTCAGGATCCTCAATAACATGAGTACTTCTGTTTAGACTGGATTCGCTTGTTAGCATTGTTCGTGCTGGTTTGTCAATCGGATCAGGAAAAGCGATTGGACCTTCTGAAAATGTATAGGTATGACCTGTTTTGCTTGTGCGTTCAATTTTCTTAGCACCTTTTAGGTACTTCCATTTTTCTAAGTTATCTCCTAGATAGAAACGCTGGTCTACATCGCGATTTAGAATCTCTCGAAGATTAGTTGCATTTTCATATATTGGTCTGGTATCGCAGGTATATATCATACCATTATGCATAAAACCGGAGTTCCCAAAATCGAATGAGAAATGTTCGGTCACATCCGCTAAGTCTGTTTCGGTTAATTCAGTGTTACGAATAGTGTCGATGGATACATTCTCAATCTTAAATGTATGGGCAAAAAATCCAGTGTTATTAAAAATGTTCTCTACATGATCAACTGATTTTTCTACATATGCTGCATACGATGTAGAATTGCGATATGCATAAATAAAAGTACGACGTCTACGTTGAGCAAATCCGTACTCGGCTGCATTGATAACTCTCCATTCAACGCTATACCCTAATTGATTGAAACAAGTAAGAATAATGCCGAAGTCTCTACCACGTTGACTTGCTGGCGACTTCAATAAACGATCAACATTTTCAAGTATAACAAAGTTGGGTTTTTTGGCTTCCAATATATCCCGTATATCCCACCATAAAACACCTTTTATGCCGTTTATTCCAGTAGCACCTGTACGTGCAACTGAATAGTCTTGGCAAGGAAAACCACCAACTAAAAGATTATGGTCAGGTATAGTTTTTTTATCTATATTTGAAATATTTTCATTAATATGATTATCACTTTTACCAAAATGGGTACAATAGCAATCGAATGCATGTTGAGTTTTCTTCCCCGGTTCCCACTGATTAGCCCACACAGTAATCCAATCTTTATCAGCTCGTTCCAATCCTAATCGAAAACCACCAACACCAGCAAACAATTCACAAACAGTTTTTTTCATCTGCAGGGTACCTCCTATAATTTATCGAACGATCGTTCTTTTATATATTACACTGAATATAAATAAAAGTAAAGTAGTAAATGTATTAATTCAGCCTTCTTATATTATCACATATTTATTTTCCTTACAAGATCAAATTGCAAAATATTATATTATTTTAATAATAAATATTTTCAAGACAATATCATTTATAGTTTTATTTGCTAAGTAAACCCTGCTAATCTACCCAACAGCCCCCACAACAAACAGATAAAGCGAATACGCCGCAAGTATAAAACTAACCGCGCTTGCTATAAGATAAAACTTCTTCTTTTTCATCTTATACTCTTCAAAACCATCTGCACAACTAAAACTAAAAAGCAAAGCGTAGATGCCATAATTATGTTCATTTGTAAACAGCAGAACAAGCATTTCAAATAACATAACAAGAAAACAGACGCGAATCCCAAGTGATATTTGTTTGCAGCAGGTATTTTCTATATTCTCATCTTTTTTTATCGCTGAATTGTCTTTATTAATTTCCCTATTATCCATAACGGCTCCACTTACAGTAACTTTATTACATATTTATTCTTAACAAAAATCGTATATGCGAAATATAAGTAAAATATGATATGATTTTATATGCTGAATATGAATCGTTGGTAAAGTAACTTGTTCTGTAAATCCACTTACTTCTGTGATAAGATTTTTAAGAAGCATTCCATTCTAAACCCATATGCTAGTTCTTCCTCCTATCTTTCAATTGCAATCTCATTTGAGACATAAGAGAAGATCTAGAAACAAATACTAAAAGTAGTTAAACATTAGAATGATGAAAAATGAAAGTGAGGTCTGCATGGAAAATAAAATTGTTATCCGTATTTTAGACAGAAACAATAGCAAAGATATAAATATTCCAAATCAACCGTTTTCATTATTTGGAAGACTTATTCCAACATACATGAACGAAGAATGGGGGTATCAGGTTCATCGTTTTGAAGAATCACAAATTACTGAGATGTGCTTTCCTGATGAAAATTATGATTTTGATGAGCTTTCTAAAAATAGCATTGTGTTAGGGGCGTATGAAAATGACGAATGTATAGGTATTGCTATTTTACAGCATTCGTGGAATAAATATATGTATTTATATGACTTAAAGGTGAATACTGATTATCGCGGAAAGCATATCGGTACTCTATTGATTGAAAAAGCAAAAGAAGTGAGCAGAGAAAACAATTATAATGGTATCTATACCCAAGGTCAGGATAATAATCTTGGGGCCTGCTTATTCTATTTGAAAAATGGATTTAAGATTGGTGGCTTAGATACAAATATTTATAAAGGAACAAAACAAGAGGGGAAGGCCGATATTATTTTTTATTTAGACAACCAATAGCAGTAGCTATCTAGGAACCTATATGTATTCGAAAACCTCATAGGATATTCCATTAATTGAGTTTATATCAATTGCTGATTTGAACTCTAATATAGCTTATAAAATAAAATCGACAGACGATATCATCGAAGGCACATCTGAAAAGGTGTGCTTTTCTGCATCATGACTGACTACTATCTTAAAATTTCTAAAAACTAGAGAAGCGTTGTATACCGAACGGTACGTACAGTGGTCTTCAGAACAGAATTGTATTTTAAATCATTTAAAAATACAACTCTGTTCTGGAAATTTTATTTTTAAGTAGAGTGCTATGCATAAAAAACGCTACAGTAAAAATCATACTACACTTTTTCTTGTAACTATTTTTGTTGTTAACTCTATTTTCATACTAGGGGAAGTCGGATCGTTGATAAGCTGTATTAAGCGATTGACTGCAGTTTTACCCATATATTCTTTTTGGACCTGAATTGTCGTTAGTGCTGGTTCCATATAATTGCACATCGGAATATCATCCAATCCTACAATGGAGATGTCTTTTGGTATATTATAACCGTATTCTTTTAACGCTTTCATCGCACCGCATGCGATTAAATCGTTGTCCGCAAAATAGCACTTCGCTAATTTTTCATCTGTTTTTAGTATGGAACACATATCCGCATATGCCCCTTCAAACGAAGGTGAAAGGTGATGAACAATTGATTTGGAGGTAGACATACCATTTGATCGTATGGCGTGATAAAAACCATTAGCCCGCTCTTCAAAATTTGCTATCGAGTAGGAAGAACGTAAATATCCTGGTTGACTTTGACAGCATCGTATTAAGTGATTTGTTGCAGTAAAAGCTCCTTGTTCATTATTGATTAATACAAAATTACTATCAATGGAATTAAAGTAGGTATCTAAAATAACGAGTGGTGATTTTAATTTTAGAAATTGCTTGATATCTGTGGGCATCATTTCAGTACCAAGAAGTATGATACCTGAGAAATTAAATCTATTTAAATCATCAATAGCGTCATTAATATTATCATTGTCGTATATGTAGTTGATGTTAAGATTATATCTTGCATTCTTACATCCGTCGTTAATACCTTCAGAAAGTTGTGAGAAAAAAGGAGTATCTTTAACGATAGCTCCGCACTTTTTATAAATTATAAAAAGTATCGTCCCGTGAATGGTATTTTGTTCTGTAATTTCATCAATTTTAATAAAATCGTAACCATATTCTTTGGCAGCTTCTATTACTTTAATGCGTGTAGCTGTACTTACACCTGGTTTATTGTTGAGGGCCATTGATATGGCAGCCTGAGATAAATTAAGTTTTTTTGCTAATTCTTTTGCTGTAATCGACATAAGAATACCTCCATAAATTGAGTTTATTAAATTATCTAAATTATGTCAATATAATACGTGGATTGAACTAAATAATTCATTAAGATTTAGTAAGTGTATAAGAAGTGAAGTTAGTTTAGAGTTTTATAGGAAAGCATTTATTTTGTATATATTAGATGACTTCGTAGAATAAAGGATGAGGGAAATTAAGTAATTAAGTTATAAAAGTGATTAGATTTACTTAATAATTTATTGTAATTAAGTTGTAGATGGTAAATAATAGAGAAGTTAAGAGAGGAGGTTTTTTAACATGAGGAAATCTACAAAGAAATTCTTATCCGTTGCTATGCTTCTAGCTTTAACATTTAGCTTAACAGCTTGTGGAGATAAGGATAATAGCAAAAACACAATTACGGAAACAACACCAACTACAGAAGCAGGGGGGAATACAACTGAGCCAACTGGGGATGTTACAACAGAAGTTGAAAAGCCAAAGTCTATCACAGTCATGGTGAATGGTACTATATTTACAGAAGCGAATGGACGTGATGCATTTGAGGCTGCATTAGAAGAAAAACTTGGCATTGACATCATCTTTAATCAACCAGAGCATAGTGGCTATTATGATGTAGTTGGGAATACATTTGCAAGTGGTGATTGGCCAGACGTTGTTATTCTAGGAGCTGAATACTACGCTTCTTATGCTGCATTGGGTGCTTTAGCAGATGTTACTGATTTTTGGAATAGTTCTGAATTAAAAGCATCAGGTAGAGTAAATGAAGATGTTATGGAATCTGTTGCAATCGATGGAAGACTATATGGTTTTACTCCAGCTAGGGGGAATGGCTGCCTTACTTATATAAGGAAGTCTTGGTTAGATAAAGTCAACATGGAAGTTCCTACAAATTATGAAGAGTATAAAGCAATGTTACAAGCATTTGCTGAAAATGATATGGATGGTAGTGGCGATCCTTCTAATACTTATGGTGTTACTGCAGCTGGATTGATTGGTTCGGAAGCTCCATACACGAACTATTTACCAGAATTTTATCAAGATGCTTACCCAGACTTCTATCAAAAAGAAGATGGAACTTGGGTAGATGGTTTCTCTGAAGATGCAATGTCAGCCGCTTTAGGTAGATTAAAAGAAGCTTATGAGTCTGGATGGATTGATAAAGAAACATTAACAAATGGTACAAAAGATTGCCGTAATAAGTTCTATGATGATAAAGTTGGTGTATTCACATATTGGGCTGGAACATGGGCTGCTAACTTAAAACAAAACTTAGAAGCGAATGGTCATAATTCCGAATTAGTATTATTACCACCAATCGCGGAATTGGGCAAATATGTTGAAAGACAGACTGGAGTTTGGGCGATTACATCAAAAGCTGAAAATCCAGCTGGAATTTACAAGTATTTCCTTGAAACTATGTTAGATGGTGGAGAAGTTCAAAAACTTTGGTCATATGGTGCAGAAGGCACACATTGGTCTACAAAAGCTGAGACATTTACAGCTGGAGAGAAAACATATACATATAAAGAAGGAGAGTTTCACATGCTCCCTTCTCCAGAAAAACCAGATACTATTTTAACCAAGGGCCACATTGACACAATGTTATCCGTTGCTCCTTTTATTGGAGAAGATCCAGGTGTTGCTACAATTTTTGATGAAGCAAAAGAGTCTGCTGAAAAATTTAATTCTTGGTCTACTATCGCTCCAGTTATCGTATCTAACGATTTATTAAGCTTATATAATGCTGACCTTTGGGATGCTCGTATACACGTTATTACTCAAGTTGTTACTCAAGGCATGAGTGTTGAAGGTGGTATGAAATATTACCAAGATAAAGCGAATAGCATGATTGAAGAAATATTAGCTTCTTTAAATAAGTAATTTTAAAATTTTTAACTAGTTGAGTTACGGATTGTACTTAACTAAGAGAAGAGAGGCTGTTAATAAGAAACAGTCTCTCTTTTTACGAGAGATGCTTGTGGAATAAGTAGAAAAGAGAGGTAATTATGAAATTAGTTAATAGTGCTGAATTATATTCTGAACGTTATCGTGTTATTGTTTCAACGGATATCGGAGGCAGTGATCCAGATGATTTTCAGTCCATGGTACATTATTTACTATATGCGGATTTGTTTGACACAGAAGGTTTGATATCTTCCGCATGGGGAGCAGGACGTGTCTCCGATATATTTGAGGTAATTGAACAGTATGAAAAAGATTATCCCAATTTGTTAACGCATTCAAAGGACTATCCGACCCCGGATTATCTTCGTTCTATCACAAAACAAGGGGCGACTGATATTGCCCCATATAAAGGATTTTCACAAAGTACACCTGGTTCAAATTTAATAATTGAGTGTGCGAAAAAAGAGGATGAGCGACCATTATACATATTAGCATGGGGATTGCTTGAAGATATTGCTCAGGCTCTTCACGATGCACCTGAAATAATAGAGAAACTCCGTGTATATTATATTGGTGGACCAAATAAGAAGTGGGGGTTGAATGCTTACGAATATATTCGCAAGAATTTCCCTAATTTATGGATTATCGAAAATAACTCTTCCTATCGTGGATGGTTTGTTGGAGGTAATCAGGAGGGTGACCTAGGGAACGCTTCTTTTGTAAAAGAACATATTATGGGCCATGGGGCTCTTGGTGAATATTTTGGAAAGCATTTAGGTGGTATAATAAAAATGGGAGATACTCCTTCTGTCACATATCTATTGAACGGAAATCCTGAAGTACCAGAACATCCAAGTTGGGGTGGATGCTTTCGTAGAGTATGGTATCGCCCGGTCGTGACCTTTCATCGAAATACCACTTTAAATGATGAGGTTGAAATTTTTGAAGTAATGGAGTTTGTTTTCGATGGGCCAAGAATAGAAAATAAGGAAGATCAAGCCGTCTTTTATTTGGAAGTAGAAAATCAGAAATTTGAAGGATTTTACTACGGAGATGGAGAATACCGAGTACGATTTATGCCAAAATCCATTGGAACATGGTCTTATAAAACGGTTAGTAAAATACCAGAACTTGATGGTCTAACTGGGGAATTTGTTTCTGTAAAAGAAAATGCTGAAATGAGAAATAAAGATATTCAAAACCTAACGAATTGGTGGTCTGATATTCTGGATACTCAGTATGCAGAAGGTGAGCATATGGGAGCGAAAACCGTAAGCAATTGGAGAGAAGAATACTTAAAAGATTTTGAGATACGCATGGACAGGTGTTTGGAGGCAAAGAGTTAATTTCTCAGTACACTATTAATTAATTATTTTAGAATATTTATAGATTGTTATCTATAAATGAAAAAAAACACCATAGATTTTGATATGCCCCCTGTCAAGTAGACAGGATAAATATCTAAAATGAGGTGCAGATAAACGACTACACAGACT
>OJJJ01000579.1_pt1 | contig 15868 bp, 13 predicted proteins | sample 1596311 | NCBI WGS metagenome assembly OJJJ01 (sample SAMEA4350140, study PRJEB24818) | metagenome | biome: human; feature: gut; material: faeces | place: Denmark | collected 2013-09 | reverse complement strand
CTGTCTGTTCGTGCTAAAGACGAAGCTGATGAGAAAGATGCAATCGCAACTGTTAACAAACAGGAAGATGCAAACTTCTCTAACAACGCAATGGCTGAAGCTTTCAAAGCAGCTAAAGGCGAGTAATATCGAGTGCTTCAAATCCTTTGTGCTATTAACAGCACAAAGGGTGACGAGTAGCTTGACAGATTACAGGATTCGTCCTGTAATCAATGACAAAGGGCGGCTACGGCCGCCCTTAATCAATGCAGCAGCTAATTTTGCCTTTAAGGAACCGGAGGAATCATGACCAAGTCAGAATTGATCGAAAGACTTGCAACCCAGCAACCTCACATTCCCGCGAAAGCGGTTGAAGACGCGGTAAAAGAGATGCTGGAACATATGGCCTCGACTCTGGCGCAGGGCGAGCGTATTGAAATCCGCGGTTTCGGTAGTTTTTCTCTGCATTACCGCGCACCACGTACCGGACGTAATCCGAAGACTGGCGATAAAGTGGATCTGGAAGGAAAATATGTTCCGCACTTTAAACCGGGTAAAGAGCTGCGCGATCGCGCCAATATTTACGGCTAAGTTTTTCACAAAACTTAACGTCGAGAAAAGCACCTGTAGGGGTGCTTTTTTCATTTCTGCTTGCCCATATTGGAACTCGCCTCTCAGTTAAATTGCACATTACATCCTTCGCGTAATAACAGCAGAACACACGCCGGAAAACGAAAAATTGCTGCCAGACAACCACTGCGTTGTCCTGCACACTTCCTGTAACAGGGAGGTGTTTCGTGAAAATAACAACGGCCAGTTCGTGTGCATTGTGCGGTATTCTCCCGCTTACGGTATTACCCTCACTGCCCGAAATGCTGTGCGTCAGCGGCCTGTTTTGCCTGGCGTGTGTGTGCTGTCTTTTTCCGTACAAATATCTGCATTATGCCGGGTTAACGCTGTTGTTCTTTCTCTGGGGAATACTGGCAGCGAAAGACGCTATCTGGGCGGGGAATACGCTCCCCGCTAACACTCAGCAGGCCATAGTTCAGATAACCGGCACAGACCATATGACCACGCACTATGGACAGATTACCCACCTGCAGGGGAGACGAATATTTCCGGCGCAGGGGATCGTACTGTATGGACAATACTTACCTGGTGAGGTTTGTGCGGGTCAGAAATGGGCGATGACGCTTAAGGTTCGCGCGGTACACGGCCAATTAAATGAAGGGGGATTTGATAGCCAGCGCTATGCGTTAGCACAGCATCAACCGCTGACGGGACGCTTCCTGCAGGCAAGTGTCATTTCGCCACAGTGTAGCCTGCGTGCCCGTTATCTCTCTTCGTTGAATACAACGTTATCCGTTTATCCCTGGCAGCAGGTGATACTGGGCCTGGGAATGGGGGAGCGACTCTCTGTTTCGCAAGAGGTCAAAACCATTATGCGCGACACCGGAACGGCGCATTTGATGGCTATTTCCGGGCTACATATTGCCTTTGCCGCGCTTTTAGCTGCCGGGCTAATTCGCGGTGGGCAATTTTTTATGCCAACCCGCTGGATCGCCTGGCAGGTTCCGCTGGTGGGCGGAATCGCCTGTGCGACGTTTTATGCATGGTTAACAGGGCTACAGCCTCCCGCATTACGCACCGTGGTTGCACTGATTGTCTGGGGTGCGCTTAAACTGAGCGGGCGGCAGTGGAGTGGGTGGGCTGTCTGGACATGCTGTCTGGCTGCAATTGTGATGGTTGATCCCGTTGCTGTTCTCTCACAAAGCCTGTTGTTGTCCGCATTTGCCGTTGCGGCACTGATATTCTGGTATCAATGGTTTCCACTGCCCGAATGGTCACTCTCCCGTGCGGGACGCGTATTTCTCGAGCTGGCGCATCTCCAGTTAGGTATCACGCTCCTGCTTCTGCCAGTGCAAATCGCCCTGTTTCACGGTATCAGCCTGACCTCATTTCTGGCCAATTTGTTTGCTGTACCGTTGGTCACGTTTGTTTCTGTCCCGCTGATTCTCGCGGGTATGATTGTGCACTTAACCGGGCCGCTGGTTGTCGAGACCGGGTGCTGGTATCTGGCCGATCGATCGCTGGCACTCTTATTCTGGGCGCTCAATAGTCTGCCAGAAGGTTGGATCAACATTGACCAACGCTGGCAATGGCTTTCGTTATCGCCCTGGGCGATGCTTGTTGCATGGCGACTGAATGCATGGCGTACCTTACCGGTGGTCTGCATTTCGGCAGTGCTTTTGTTGAGCTTGCCATTCTGGCGACCTGCGCGAACGCAAGTGTGGCAGATGTATATGCTGGATGTTGGGCAAGGACTGGCAATGGTCATTGCCCGTAATGGTAAAGCGATCCTCTACGATACCGGGCTGGCATGGCCTGGGGGTGATAGCGCACAGCAGTTGATCATCCCCTGGTTACGCTGGCACAACCTGACACCTGAAGGGATCGTGTTAAGCCATGAACATCTGGACCACCGGGGGGGAATGGACTCGTTACTGAAAACCTGGCCAGCAATGTGGGTGAGAAGCCCGCTAGGATGGAAAGGCCATTTACCCTGTTTTCGCGGCGAGAGCTGGCAATGGCAGGGATTAACGTTCAGTGCTCACTGGCCGCTCCGTGGGACTAACGATCGGGGGAATAACCATTCCTGTGTGGTGAGAGTTGACGACGGCAAGCGCAGTTTTCTGCTGACCGGTGATATTGAATCTCCTGCAGAACAAAAAATGCTAAGTCATTACTGGCAGCATCTGCAGTCCACTTTTATTCAGGTACCGCATCATGGCAGCAATACTTCATCGTCATTAGCGTTTGTTCAGCGGGTTGCTGGGCAGGTGGCGGTAGCCTCAGCTTCACGCTATAACGCCTGGCGTCTGCCTTCCTGGAAAGTGAAGCAACGCTATCAGCAGCAGAGTTACCAGTGGCTGGACACGCCTCATCAGGGGCAGGTTACACTAGACTTTTTCCCGGAAAATTGGCGGATACGCAGTTTGCGGGATCAGATTTTACCTCGTTGGTATCATCAGTGGTTTGGCGTGCCGGAGGATAACGGGTAGAATATGCGGCTATTCTAACAAATGCTGGTTTTTTGAATGCATAACGATAAAGATCTCTCTACGTGGCAGACGTTTCGCCGACTATGGCCGACCATAGCGCCTTTTAAATCGGGTCTGATCGTGGCGGGTATAGCGTTAGTCCTGAACGCGGCCAGCGATACCTTCATGCTATCGCTCCTTAAACCATTACTGGATGATGGTTTTGGTAAAGCCGATCGCTCGGTGCTGATGTGGATGCCACTGGTGGTCATTGGACTGATGGTAGTACGTGGCTTAACCAGCTACGTCTCCAGCTACTGTATTTCCTGGGTGTCAGGCAAAGTGGTGATGACCATACGCCGCCGCCTGTTTGGTCATATGATGGGCATGCCCGTCGCTTTTTTTGATAAACAGTCAACCGGTACGTTACTGTCTCGTATTACCTATGATTCAGAGCAGGTTGCGTCATCGTCTTCTGGCGCACTGATCACCGTAGTGCGTGAAGGGGCCTCGATTATTGGCCTGTTTATCATGATGTTTTATTACAGCTGGCAGCTGTCATTAATTCTGATTGTGCTGGCGCCTATTGTGTCGATTGCAATTCGTGTGGTTTCCAAGCGTTTTCGCAGCATCAGTAAGAATATGCAAAACACTATGGGGCAGGTGACGACCAGTGCGGAGCAGATGCTGAAAGGCCACAAAGAAGTTTTGATTTTTGGTGGTCAGGAAGTCGAAACCAAACGTTTTGATAAAGTCAGCAACAAGATGCGTTTACAGGGCATGAAGATGGTTTCCGCGTCTTCTATCTCCGATCCAATCATTCAGTTGATTGCGTCGTTGGCGCTGGCTTTCGTATTGTATGCAGCCAGTTTCCCCAGCGTCATGGAAAACCTGACGGCAGGGACCATCACGGTGGTCTTCTCCTCAATGATCGCTCTGATGCGTCCGCTGAAGTCTCTGACTAACGTCAACGCGCAGTTCCAGCGCGGTATGGCGGCGTGCCAAACCTTGTTCACTATTCTGGATAGCGAACAGGAAAAAGATGAAGGTAAACGCGTTATTGAACGCGCGACCGGCGATTTAGAGTTCCGTAACGTCACCTTTACCTATCCAGGTCGTGAAGTGCCTGCGCTGCGTAACATCAACCTGAATATTCCGGCGGGAAAAACCGTTGCGCTGGTTGGGCGTTCAGGGTCAGGTAAATCCACCATAGCCAGTCTGATTACGCGTTTCTACGATATCGATGAAGGGCAAATTCTGATGGATGGACACGATCTGCGTGAATATACCCTGGCGTCCTTGCGCGATCAGGTTGCGCTGGTCTCGCAGAACGTGCACCTGTTTAACGACACGGTTGCCAATAACATCGCTTACGCACGTACGGATATCTACAGCCGCGAACAGATTGAAGAAGCGGCGCGTATGGCCTACGCCATGGACTTCATCAACAAGATGGATGATGGTCTGGATACGGTCATCGGCGAGAACGGTGTGCTGCTTTCCGGCGGTCAGCGCCAGCGTATTGCTATCGCCCGTGCCTTGCTACGCGACAGCCCGATTCTGATCCTGGATGAAGCGACGTCGGCTCTGGATACCGAATCCGAACGCGCTATCCAGGCGGCTCTTGATGAACTGCAGAAGAACCGCACCTCGCTGGTCATTGCGCACCGTCTTTCGACCATCGAACAGGCGGACGAGATTGTCGTTGTGGAAGATGGGCTGATTGTTGAGCGCGGCACCCATAGTGAACTGCTCGAACAGCGCGGTGTGTATGCGCAATTACACAAAATGCAATTTGGTCAATGATCGCGCGCATCTGGTCCGGTGAATCGCCGCTGTGGCGGTTGTTACTTCCGCTCTCCTGGCTATATGGTCTGGTGAGCGGGGTGATCCGCTTATGCTATACGCTTGGGCTTAAACGTGCATGGCGCGCACCGGTGCCGGTTGTAGTAGTTGGAAACCTTACAGCTGGCGGCAATGGTAAAACGCCAGTCGTTATTTGGTTGGTTGAACACCTGCAGCAACGCGGCATTCGTGTGGGCGTAGTTTCTCGCGGCTATGGCGGAAAAGCGCAGACGTACCCGCTGTTGCTGACGGCGGACACCACGACGGCAGAAGCGGGCGATGAACCGGTACTGATCTTCCAGCGTACCGGCGTGCCGGTTGCTGTTTCTCCGGTAAGAGCCGATGCGGTAAAAGCCATTCTTGCTCATCATGACGTGCAGATTATCGTCACGGACGATGGTCTGCAGCATTATGCCCTGGCGCGCGATGTTGAAATCGTGGTGATTGACGGTGAACGTCGGTTTGGCAACGGCTGGTGGCTTCCCGCGGGGCCTATGCGGGAGCGAGCGGATCGGCTTAAATCGGTGGATGCGGCTATCGTCAACGGTGGTATTCCGCAGGCGGGAGAAATTCCGATGAGCCTTGAGCCGGGGCTGGCCGTTAATTTACGCACCGGCGAGCGCTGCGACGTTGCGCTGTTACCCAATATTGTTGCTATGGCCGGGATTGGCCATCCCCCGCGTTTCTTTGCCACCCTGGCGGCATGCGGGGCTAACCCACAGAAATGTGTCCCATTGGCAGACCATCAGTCTCTGACCTACAGTGACGTCAGTGCATTATTAGTTGCCGGACAAACGCTGGTGATGACGGAAAAAGACGCGGTGAAATGTCGTGCCTTTGCCGAGGATAACTGGTGGTACCTCCCTGTTGATGCGCATCTGTCGGGCGACCAGCCTGACGTATTACTTGATAGATTAACCTCGCTGGCTCGTTAGCGGTTTCACGCTGCGGCAGCGACTGATTGATGAGGTTATCCATGTCGTTGCCGCACCTTTCTCTGACGGATGCCCGTCATCTTCACCTGGCAGCACAGGGCCTGCTGAAAAAAACACGTCGTCGGGCGACCCCTGCAGATATTCTCGCGACCATTACGCGCATGTCTTTACTGCAAATAGACACCATTAATATTGTCGCGCGTAGCCCTTATCTGGTGCTGTTCAGTCGCCTGGGCGACTATTCCCCGCAGTGGCTGGATGACTCGCTACATTGCGGTGAGTTGATGGAATATTGGGCGCATGAGGCGTGCTTCTTACCGCGTAGCGACTTTATGCTGATTCGCCATCGTATGCTTGCCCCAGAGAATATGGGCTGGAAGTACAAAGCCACCTGGATGCAAGAGCATGTCCATGAGATTGAACAATTGCTTCATCACATTCAGCAAAATGGACCGGTGCGTTCAGCCGATTTTGAGCATCCGCGCAAGGGAACCAGCGGGTGGTGGGAATGGAAGCCGCAGAAACGTCATCTTGAAGGACTGTTCACCGCCGGTAGGGTGATGGTGGTGGAGCGGCGTAATTTCCAGCGGGTCTATGATGTAACGCATCGGGTTATGCCGCACTGGGATGATGAACGAGACTTGCTTTCGCAGACGCAAGCGGAAACGGTCATGCTGGACAACAGTGCGCGCAGCCTCGGTATTTTCCGCGAACCGTGGCTGGCGGACTACTATCGTTTGAAGCGTCCAGAACTCAAAAACTGGCGTGATGCGCGCGCAGAGCAGCGGAAAATCATCCCTGTCGATGTCGAAAGGTTGGGGCCTATGTGGCTCCATAGCGATCTTCTACCATTGCTTGAACAGGCACAGGCGGGCAAATTAACAGCCACCCACAGTGCCGTGTTATCTCCCTTTGACCCGGTGGTCTGGGATCGTAAACGTGCGGAGCAGTTGTTTGATTTTAACTATCGGCTGGAGTGCTATACGCCAGCGCCGAAACGGCAGTACGGCTATTTTGTTTTGCCTTTGCTGCATCGTGGGCAACTGGTGGGTCGTATGGATGCTAAAATGCACCGTAAAACGGGCGTGCTGGAGATTATCTCACTATGGTTGCAGGATGGCGTCAAACCGGGAATTACCCTGCAAAGGGGCGTGTTCCAGGCCATCGATGATTTTGCGCGCTGGCAACAGGCGACACGCGTTACGCTGGGACGCTATCCTGACAGTTTATTTGTCGACTGCCGTGATGGCTGGGAAATAGCCCCAGCCCGCTAAACGAATATGTTAATATTTACGGATTCACAATCCGGTCCATCTGGAGGAACTATGGATCATCGTCTGCTTGAAATTATTGCCTGCCCGGTATGCAATGGAAAACTCTGGTACAACCAGGAAAAACAGGAACTTATTTGTAAGCCGGATAACCTGGCGTTCCCACTGCGAGACGGTATTCCCGTGTTGCTGGAAACGGAAGCTCGCGCCCTGACGGCGGATGAGAGTAAATCATGAGTTTTGTGGTCATTATTCCCGCGCGCTATGCGTCTACGCGCCTGCCCGGTAAGCCACTGCTGGATATCAACGGCAAACCGATGATCGTGCATGTTCTGGAGCGTGCGCGCGAGTCCGGTGCCGATCGCATTATTGTTGCTACCGATCATGAAGATGTTGTTCGCGCAGTCGAAGCGGTGGGTGGGGAAGTGTGCATGACGCGCGCCGATCACCAGTCCGGAACGGAGCGCCTGGCGGAAGTCGTCGAGAAATGTGGTTTTAGCGACGATACCGTTATTGTGAACGTGCAGGGTGATGAGCCGATGATCCCGGCGGTCATTATTCGGCAGGTAGCAGAGAACCTAGCGCAGCGGCAGGTCGGTATGGCAACGCTTGCCGCGCCGATCCACACCACGGAAGAAGCCTTTAATCCTAATGCGGTAAAAGTGGTACTGGATTCGGAAGGTTATGCGCTCTATTTCTCACGGGCAACTATTCCCTGGGATCGCGATCGTTTTGCCAAAAGTCTTGAAACCGTTGGTGATACTTTCCTGCGTCACCTGGGGATTTATGGCTATCGCGCCGGTTTTATCCGTCGCTATGTTAATTGGCAGCCGAGCCCGCTTGAGCATATTGAAATGCTGGAGCAGCTCCGCGTGCTGTGGTACGGCGAAAAAATTCACGTTGCTGTGGCGAAAGAAGTACCCGGCACAGGCGTTGATACCGCCGAAGATCTCGAGCGCGTTCGCGCCGAAATGCGTTAGTTTTTCTAATCACACTCCCCTCACTACAGATTGATATCTGACGAGTATTAGTGGGAGGAGTGTCGTATCTTGATTCTTTTCTTCCACTTTTCTGTTCATCAATTGATCTCATCCGGGTGACATCCGTCTGCACGACGCTCATTATGAAAGCAGTCGCATTTATGAGGGCCATCTGAAATGGAACAGTTGCGTGCCGAACTCAGTCATTTACTGGGTGAAAAACTCAGTCGTATAGAATGCGTGAATGAAAAAGCGGATACAGCGCTGTGGGCATTGTATGACAGCCAGGGAAACCCGATGCCGCTGATGGCGAGAAGTTTCACTACGCCGGGTATGGCACAGCAGCTGGCATGGAAAACGTCCATGCTGGCGCGCAGTGGTACGGTACGTATGCCGGTCATTTATGGTGTCCTGACGCACGAGGAACATCCTGGCCCGGACGTGCTGCTACTTGAGCGCTTACGCGGCGTGCCGGTGGAAGCACCCGCCAGAACGCCCGAGCGTTGGGAACATTTAAAAGATCAGATTGTAGAAGGCATGCTGTCATGGCATCGTCAGGACAGTCGAGGATGCGTTGGTGAGGTGGATAATACCCAGGAAAATTTCTGGCCATCCTGGTATCGTCAACGTGTGGAGGTGTTGTGGAGTACCCTCAACCAGTTCAGCAATACCGGGTTAACGATGCAGGACAAACGGATTTTGTTTCGTACCCGAGAGTGCCTGCCCAGCCTGTTCGAAGGTTTTAATGATAACTGTGTCCTGATCCACGGCAATTTCAGTTTGCGCAGTATGCTCAAAGATGCTCGTAGCGATCAGCTCCTGGCAATGGTCGGGCCGGGATTAATGCTCTGGGCGCCAAGAGAGTTTGAGCTGTTCCGGCTGATGGATAATGCGCTGGCGGAAAGCCTGTTGTGGCAATATCTGCAACGCGCGCCCGTGGCGGAGTCGTTCATCTGGCGACGCTGGCTGTATGTGTTGTGGGATGAAGTCGCTCAGTTGGTCAATACCGGGCGTTTCAGTCGGTCTAACTTTGATCTGGCAACCAAATCACTGTTGCCCTGGCTCGCCTGATGAGCCCTTCAACCACTGCCAGATCCTTCCCAGCGTTTCGTAGCCGACGCGATCGCTGTGCATCAGCCAGACGGGGGACGGAATGGCGCGCTCCCACGGGTTCAGCGGAGAGTCTATCGCCAGTTGATTAGCGGGTGCTGGGAGCGGATGCAGTCCGGCCTGCTGGAAGAAGATCATCGCGCGCGGTAAATGTGATGCGGAGGTCACCAGCAGGAATGGTGCGTCACCGATTGTTTTTTTCACTGCGGCGGCTTCTTCTTCGGTATCTTTAGGTTCATCCAGGGTAATTATCTCACTGCGGGGAATCCCCAGTGATTGCGCCACTCGGGCACCAACTTCAGCAGTGCTGACGGGATTGGTCTTAGCTGCGGCACCAGTAAAGATAAGTTTCGATCCCGGATTGGCTCGCCACAGGCGCAGACCTTCATTGAGGCGCGGAAGGCTATTATTGATAAGATTTGAACTCGGCGCCCATTGCGGGTTCCAGGTATAACCTCCGGCCAGTACCACAACGAACTCGACTTTCTGCGTATCCTGCCAGGTGGGATAGGTATCCTCAATCGGTTTTAGCAGACTATCGGCGACGGGCTGCAAGCTGAGCAGCAAAAGTGCCAGCCAGCTAAGGCTAATACACACTTTCCCTGTTTTCTGAAAGCGACTAAACCACACCAGCGCCAGCCCTATCCCCATCACCAGCAGCATCAACGGAAGCGGCAGCATCATACCGCCAATCACTTTCTTCAGCGTAAAAAGCATCCTTTTTGGTTCCTTTTTTAACCATACAGCAGAAGATCAGCAGGGATATTACACCAGAAAGGTTCATTCTCGGCGTGGGTGTGACAAAATAGCGGTTTTACTTAGTCACCCTTAAGCCAGCATGTGGAGCGCGCGATGCGGGATCGCAATTTTGATGATATTGCCGAGAAGTTTTCCCGTAACATTTACGGTACCACCAAAGGTCAGCTTCGTCAGACGATCCTCTGGCAGGATCTGGACACGCTGCTTGCCGACTACGCGGGCCAAACGTTGCGTGTGCTTGATGCGGGTGGCGGGGAAGGACAGACAGCCATTCTGATGGCGCAACGGGGCCATCACGTCACCTTGTGCGATCTTTCTGCTGAAATGGTGGCGCGAGCGCAACGAGCGGCAGAAGAGCAAGGTGTGAGCGACAACATGCATTTTATACATTGTGCCGCTCAGGACATTCCGCAGCATTTGGATTCTCAGGTTGATCTGATATTGTTTCATGCTGTGCTGGAATGGGTGGCTGACCCGCAAGCGGTCTTAAAAACACTGTGGTCGATGTTACGCCCGGGCGGTGCTTTATCGCTGATGTTCTACAATGCAAACGGTCTGTTGATGCGTAATGTGTTGGTCGGTAATTTCGGCTATGTACAGCAGGGAATGTATAAAAAGAAACGGCGCACGTTGTCTCCCGATTTCCCGCGCGATCCACAGCAAGTCTATGGCTGGCTGGAGGAGATCGGCTGGGAGATAACCGGTAAAACGGGCGTGAGGGTGTTTCATGATTATCTGCGTGATAAACAAAAACAGCATGACTGTTTTGACGCTTTAACAGAAATAGAAACGCGCTATTGTCGCCAGGAGCCGTTTATCAGCCTTGGGCGTTATATTCATGTCACCGCGCGCAAACCGCAGATGCAAGGATAACCTATGAGTGAATTTTCCCAGACAGTCCCCGAACTGGTTGCCTGGGCCAGAAAAAATGACTTTTCCATCTCTCTGCCGGTAGACAGACTTTCTTTTCTGCTGGCTGTGGCTACGCTGAACGGTGAGCGGCTTGACGGTGAGATGAGTGAAGGCGAACTGGTGGATGCATTCCGCCATGTCAGTGATGCGTTTGAGCAAACCAGCGAAACCATCGGCGTGCGCGCCAACAACGCGATCAACGATATGGTGCGTCAACGTCTGCTGAACCGCTTTACCAGCGAGCAGGCGGAAGGAAACGCTATTTATCGTCTGACGCCATTGGGGATTGGCATCACCGATTATTACATCCGCCAGCGTGAGTTCTCGACGCTGCGCCTTTCCATGCAGCTCTCAATTGTGGCTGGGGAACTGAAGCGCGCGGCAGATGCGGCCGAAGAAGGCGGCGATGAGTTCCACTGGCACCGCAATGTGTACGCACCGCTGAAATATTCGGTGGCGGAAATCTTCGACAGCATCGACCTGACGCAGCGCATTATGGATGAGCAGCAGCAGCAGGTGAAAGACGACATTGCCCAATTGCTGAATAAAGACTGGCGGGCGGCGATTTCCAGCTGCGAAATGCTGCTGTCTGAAACCTCCGGCACGCTGCGTGAACTGCAGGACACGCTGGAAGCAGCGGGGGATAAGCTACAGGCTAACCTGCTGCGTATTCAGGACTCCACCATGACCCATGACGATCTGCATTTCGTTGACCGTCTGGTGTTCGACTTACAGAGCAAGCTTGACCGTATTATAAGCTGGGGTCAGCAATCCATCGATCTGTGGATCGGCTACGATCGCCACGTGCATAAATTCATCCGTACCGCGATTGATATGGATAAAAACCGCGTCTTTGCCCAGCGTTTACGCCAGTCTGTCCAGACTTACTTTGACGATCCGTGGGCGTTGACCTATGCCAATGCCGATCGTCTGCTGGATATGCGTGACGAAGAGATGGTGTTGCGTGATGAAGAGGTCACCGGGGAACTGCCGCCGGACCTTGAGTATGAAGAATTTAACGAGATCCGTGAACAGCTGGCAGCGATCATCGAAGAACAGTTGGCTATCTATAAATCCAGACAAACGCCACTGGATCTCGGTTTGGTAGTGCGCGAGTATCTGGCGCAATATCCGCGTGCGCGTCACTTCGACGTTGCGCGTATTGTTATCGATCAGGCGGTACGCCTTGGCGTAGCGCAAGCAGATTTCACCGGACTGCCAGCCAAATGGCAGCCGATTAATGATTACGGAGCCAAGGTACAGGCGCATGTCATTGACAAATATTGAAAAAGTGATGCCGGTTAAGCTGGCGCAGGCGCTGGCGAATCCGTTATTTCCGGCGCTGGACAGCGCATTACGTTCGGGTCGACATATCGGGCTGGATGAGCTGGACAATCATGCCTTCCTGATGGACTTTCAGGAATATTTTGAGGAATTTTACAGCCGCTATAACGTGGAGCTCATTCGCGCCCCGGAGGGTTTTTTCTACCTTCGTCCGCGCTCGACCACGCTTATTCCGCGCTCAGTATTGTCTGAACTGGACATGATGGTTGGTAAAATTCTTTGCTATCTCTATCTCAGCCCGGAACGTCTGGCCAATGAAGGGATTTTTACCCAGCAAGAACTGTACGACGAACTGCTGACGTTGGCGGACGAAGCTAAATTGCTCAGGCTGGTGAATAACCGCTCCACCGGCTCGGACGTTGACCGTCAGAAGCTGCAGGAAAAAGTACGTTCTTCATTAAACCGCCTGCGCCGTTTAGGCATGGTGTGGTTTATGGGCCATGACAGCAGCAAATTCCGCATTACGGAATCGGTGTTCCGCTTTGGCGCGGATGTGCGCAGCGGTGACGATCCACGCGAAGCGCAGCGTCGTTTAATTCGTGATGGTGAGGCGATGTCGGTCGAAAATAATCTGCAACTCAACGATGAGCCAGAAGAGAATCAGCCGGACAGTGGAGAGGAAGAATAATGATTGAACGCGGTAAATTTCGCTCACTAACGCTGATCAACTGGAATGGTTTTTTTGCCCGCACGTTTGACCTGGATGAACTGGTTACCACGTTGTCCGGCGGGAACGGTGCCGGTAAATCCACCACTATGGCGGCATTTGTTACGGCACTGATTCCGGACTTAACCTTACTGCATTTCCGTAATACCACCGAAGCCGGTGCGACCAGCGGATCGCGCGATAAAGGCCTGCACGGTAAGCTCAAAGCGGGTGTCTGTTACTCGATGCTCGACGTCCTGAATTCGCGTCATCAACGCGTAGTGGTTGGCGTGCGCTTGCAACAGGTCGCCGGGCGCGATCGTAAAGTGGATATCAAACCGTTCGCCATTCAGGGGCTGCCGATGTCGGTACAGCCAACCGAACTGGTCACAGAAACGTTGAACGAGCGTCAGGCGCGCGTCCTGTCTCTTGCAGAGCTGAAAGATAAGCTTGAGGAGATGGAAGGCGTCCAGTTTAAGCAATTCAACTCGATAACGGATTATCACTCGCTGATGTTCGATTTGGGCATCATCGCTCGTCGTCTGCGTTCCGCTTCCGATCGAAGCAAATTCTATCGTCTGATTGAAGCCTCGCTTTATGGCGGGATTTCCAGCGCCATTACCCGTTCGCTTCGTGACTACCTGCTGCCGGAAAACGGCGGGGTGCGTAAAGCGTTCCAGGATATGGAAGCCGCGCTGCGTGAAAACCGCATGACGCTGGAAGCCATACGCGTGACCCAGTCTGACCGCGACCTGTTTAAGCACCTGATCAGCGAAGCGACCAACTACGTGGCGGCGGACTATATGCGCCATGCCAACGAACGTCGTATTCACCTGGATAAAGCGCTGGAATATCGTCGTGAGCTGCACACGTCACGTAAACAACTGGCGGCAGAGCAGTATAAGCACGTGGATATGGCGCGTGAGCTGGGCGAGCATAATGGCGCCGAAGGCGACCTTGAAGCCGATTATCAGGCGGCCAGCGATCACCTGAATCTGGTGCAAACCGCGCTGCGTCAGCAGGAAAAAATTGAACGTTATGAAGCGGATCTCGAAGAGTTACAGATCCGTCTCGAAGAACAAAATGAAGTGGTGGCGGAAGCCGCCGATCGCCAGGAAGACAACGAAGCGCGGGCGGAAGCCGCCGAGCTGGAAGTGGATGAGCTGAAAAACCAGCTTGCCGATTATCAGCAGGCGCTGGACGTCCAGCAAACGCGTGCGATTCAGTATACTCAGGCGATTCAGGCACTGAGCCGGGCCAAAGAGATCTGTCATTTACCGGATCTGACGCCAGGCTCCGCAGCTGAGTGGCTGGAAACCTTCCAGGCGAAAGAGCAGGAAGCGACGGAAAAACTGCTGACGCTCGAACAAAAAATGAGCGTGGCGCAAACCGCGCACAGCCAGTTCGAACAAGCCTATCAACTGGTGGCGGCGATCAACGGCCCGCTGGCGCGCGGCGAAGCCTGGAGCGTGGCGCGTGAGCTGCTGCGTGAAGGCGTTGAGCAACGGCATCTGGCGGAGCAGGTTCAGCCGCTGCGCATGCGCCTGAGCGAGCTGGAACAGCGTCTGCGCGAACAGCAGGAGGCCGAGCGTTTGCTGGCTGAATTCTGTAAGCGTCAGGGTAAACACTTCGACATCGACGAGCTGGAAGCCCTGCACCAGGAGCTGGAAGCCCGCATCGCGTCCTTGTCTGATAGCGTGTCGTCTGCCAGCGAACAGCGTATGACTCTGCGTCAGGAGCAGGAACAGCTGCAATCTCGCATTCAGCATTTAATGCAACGAGCCCCTGTCTGGCTGGCGGCGCAAAATAGCCTCAACCAGCTCAGCGAGCAGTGCGGTGAAGAATTTACCTCCAGCCAGGAGGTCACCGAATATCTGCAACAACTGCTGGAGCGCGAACGCGAAGCCATTGTTGAGCGTGATGAAGTCGGCGCGCGTAAAAACGCGGTAGATGAAGAGATAGAACGCTTAAGTCAGCCGGGGGGTGCAGAAGATCAGCGCCTCAACGCACTGGCCGAACGTTTTGGCGGCGTGCTGCTGTCAGAAATCTACGATGACGTCAGCCTTGAAGATGCCCCGTACTTCTCCGCACTGTATGGTCCGTCGCGCCATGCCATCGTGGTCCCGGATCTGTCGTTGGTCACCGAACAGCTGTCTGGACTGACGGATTGCCCGGAAGATCTCTATTTCATCGAAGGGGACCCGCAGTCGTTTGATGACAGCGTCTTCAGCGTGGATGAACTGGAAGGCGCAGTGGTGGTGAAAACCGCCGAGCGTCAGTGGCGTTATTCCCGCTTCCCGACGGTACCGATTTTTGGTCGCGCCGCGCGGGAAAGCCGCATAGAAACTCTGCATGCCGAACGTGAAGGGCTGTCCGAACGCTTCGCTACGCTCTCGTTTGACGTCCAGAAAACGCAACGTCTGCACCAGGCGTTTAGCCGCTTCATCGGCTGCCATCTGTCGGTGGCGTTTGAATCCGATCCCGAGGCGGAAATTCGCCAACTGAACAGCCGCCGCGTTGAGCTGGAGCGTGCACTGACCAATCATGAAAATGATAACCAGCAGCAACGCATGCAGTTTGAACAGGCGAAAGAGGGCGTCTCAGCCCTTAACCGCCTGTTGCCTCGTTTGAATCTGCTGGCCGACGACACCTTAGCTGATCGCGTGGACGAAATCCGCGAACGTCTGGATGAAGCCCAGGAGGCCGCGCGTTTCGTTCAGCAGCATGGTAATCAGCTTGCCAAACTGGAGCCGATGGTTTCGGTTCTGCAAAATGACCCCGAGCAGTTTGAACAGTTAAAAGAAGATTACGCGTACTCGCAGCAGATGCAGCGTGACGCGCGTCAGCAGGCGTTTGCGCTGACCGAAGTTGTCCAGCGCCGCGCGCACTTTAGCTATTCCGACTCGGCAGAAATGCTCAACGGTAACAGCGATCTGAACGAGAAGCTGCGCGAACGTCTGGAGCACGCAGAAGCTGAACGTACCCGTGCTCGTGAAGCCTTGCGCAGTCATGCTGCACAGCTAAGTCAGTACAGCTAGGTAATGGC
>OJJJ01000578.1_pt1 | contig 15902 bp, 15 predicted proteins | sample 1596311 | NCBI WGS metagenome assembly OJJJ01 (sample SAMEA4350140, study PRJEB24818) | metagenome | biome: human; feature: gut; material: faeces | place: Denmark | collected 2013-09 | reverse complement strand
TAAATTAATACGTTATTTCATATTTTTATTTATAAAAAATATTTTATGTTGTTTTTTGTCTATTTTTATATTATTTAAAAGAAATTTGACTGTTTATTTCTAACATGCTATAATAAATACAGTTTTTGGTTTGTTTATTTTTATATTTTTGTTTGGACTTCTTTCTGATGATAGGAAACAATAAAACCTTTTTCTTTTCTATTGATTACAGTGGATTGGAATAAAAAAGGCTCAATTGTGACTATAAATAATGAGAAATGTTTTTTATGATTTCTCATCTTTTATCATAGTTCAAAATCTATTTGCTTTTGAGCTATTTCATATCTATTTTTCAATATAAGGAGGTATTTATGGATAACAAAAAATTAACAAATGAAGTTGGGGCACCTGTTGCCGAAAATGAAAACTCTCTATCAGCTGGTCCTAGAGGCCCAGTTATGTTACAAGATGTGTGGCTTTTAGAAAAACTTGCACACTTTGATCGAGAAGTAATTCCAGAACGCCGTATGCATGCAAAAGGGTGGGGAGCTTACGGAACATTTACTGTAACAGACGATATTACTCAATATACAAAAGCAAAAGTTTTCTCTGAAATCGGCAAAAAAACAGATGTATTCGTCCGCTTTTCTACTGTTGCAGGCGAACGAGGTGCTGCCGATGTAGAACGCGATATTCGTGGATTTGCTTGTAAATTCTATACAGAAGAAGGTAACTGGGATCTTGTCGGAAACAACACTCCAACTTTCTTTATTCGTGATGTACATAACTTCCCAGACTTAAATCGAGCGGTAAAACGAGATCCTTATACTGGAATGAGAAATCCTCAAAATACTTGGGATTTTTGGACTCTTCTCCCTGAGACATTCCACCAAAGAACTATCGTTATGAGCGATCGCGGTATTCCTGCTTCTTTCCGTCATATGCATGTTTATGGAGAGCATACTTATAGTTTTTATAATGATAAAAATGAAAGAGTTTGGTGTAAATTCCACTTGCATACACAACAAGGAATTAAATGCTTAACAAATGAAGAAGCACAAAAAATTAATGGAATGGATCGTGAATATCACGGCCGTGACCTCTTTGAAGCTATCCAAAGAAAAGAATATCCAAAATGGACGATGTATGTTCAAATCATGACAGAAGAACAGGCAAAAAATCACTATGAAAATCCATTTGATATTACAAAAATCTGGCGTCATAAAGAGTTCCCTCTTATCAAAGTTGGTGTTCTTGAATTAAATCGTTGGCCTGATAACTACTTTGCTGAAGTAGAACAAGCTGCTTTTACACCTGCTCATGTAGTTCCAGGAATCGGATTTAGTCCAGATAAATTCCTCCAAGGTCGTCTTTTTGTATATGGGGACGCACAGCGTTATCGTTTAGGCGTTAACTATAATCAAATCCCTGTCAATCAGGCAAAACACGCAGTTGTAAACGATTATCATCGAGATGGTCAAATGCGTGTGGATGGTAACTATGGAAGCGCTCCTGCTTATTCACCTAATAGCAGTGGCTATTGGTCTGCACAGCCAGATGTTATGGAACCACCTCTTGATCTTTCTGGAGCTATGTATGCCTACGATTATAAAGATGATCCAACCGATGATAATTTCCGTGCAGGTGGCGAACTTTATCGCTTAATGACCGAAGAGAAAAAACAATTACTGATTTCTAACACAGCGGAAGATATTGCACCTGTTACTGAAAATGTCAAATATCGCCATGCCGTTCATTGCTATCTTGCCGATCACGACTATGGAGAACGAATCACAAAAGCATTGAACTTAGATATTGAAAAAGTAAAACAACTTTCAACATTATCAAACGAAGAATTAATTAAGGCAACTTTAAATCCTTAATGGCTTCTTCCCATTTTAAATATTAATTAGTAAGACTTCTTACTTTTTTTATTTCTTAGGGGCTGTCACAAAATAAATGAATTCTATGAGATACAGATATTTGTGTTTTTATCGTTTCCATATCTTACTCTTAGGAAAAATTTTATATTGTGAGACAGCCTCTTTGTTTTGCATTACAACGCTTTTTAATAGCTCTATAATACAAGAAAGGAATTATTATTTTCGTGTGATCAATCTCTAGTAATAAAAATTCTACTTTTTCCACTTCTTTTGCTACTTAGCGTATTACCTTAGAAACACACATAAATGATAATATAGGGAATCTATTTATGAAACATTACTCACCAAAACTTATATTTGAAATGATTTTTGATATCACTTATTTACTCTTTGCATTGGTTTCTGGATGCTACTTAGTATCTACTGCCTCTTCTTACTCCTCCCCTCGGTTTCTTTACGGAATAATGACTCTTGTCCTTGGTTTTGGAGACTCCTTTCATCTCATTCCTCGCATTATGCAAGCAATTCGAAATTCTTCCAAAGGGCTTGAGAAAATGCTAGGATACGGAAAGATGATCACTTCTATTACTATGACTTTTTTCTATGGAATTTTATTTCTTATCTGGAAAAAACAATATCCACATCTTACCATTTCCATGCTGTTTTCCGTTGTCCTCCTATTGCTTATTATTATACGGGTTCTCTTATGTCTATGCCCTCAAAATGGATGGGGAAAACCCACAACTGACATCCATTGGTCCATTTATCGAAATATTCCATTTTTCTTAATTGGACTTTTCATTTCCATTCTTTATGGATACTCTGGAATCCAATATAAGGATGCTCTTTTTTATATGCCTGTTGCCATTTTTTTAAGTTTTGGCTTTTATCTTCCAGTTGCTGTATATGTACATAAAAAACCCATACTTGGAATGCTAATGCTTCCAAAAACTCTCTCTTATGTATGGATTATCAGCATGGGATTTCATCTTTCTTAGTTTTTCATCAAAAAAAGAAGGGGAATAATGCGAAATACCAACATCATTCTCCTTCTTTTTTCTTATTCATTCTTTTTCATTATTACTCTCAGAATAGTATGCTACAAAATCATTTTTATACAATTCCCATACTACCCATAATAACGATGATAGCTGTCGCAATTAAAGGAATTACACAACATAAAACTCCAATATCTAAATAAGAATCTTTATGTGTGAGCTTACAAACAGCGAGTAATGTAATAACCGCACCACAGTGTGGTAACGTATCTAACCCTCCAGATGCTACGGTGGCAATACGATGGAACGCCTCTGGACTAATATTCATTGCTTGTGCCACTTCTAAATATTTGCTGGCAAGTGCTTCTAAAGCGATTGTCATACCACCAGATGAGGAACCTGTGGCACCTGCAAGAAGGGTAATCGCTACTGCCTCTGATGCAAGAGGACTTCCTCCCATACCGAGCAACGCCGCTGTCATAGCTGCAAACCCTGGAACCGCTTTTACAACAGATCCAAATCCTACGGCTGCTGCTGTATTTAAAATTGCCATTACAGAGCCTTCTGCGCCGCTATTTAATGCCTCAGGTAACTTTTTCCACTGCTTAATATGAAAAAGAGCTGTTAAAATGATGCCAGAACCAATGGCAAGAATTGGTGCCCATTTTAATAAGTTTAGTGTAAGAACAACTACGATAAGTGGTATCACCCCAAATAACCAATGGGACTCTATTTTCTCACCTTCCACTAATTCTCCTTCTTCTGCATGGAAATGCTCTCCTTTTTCTCTTAGTTTCTTTTCACGATAAGAAAGCCAAATATAGCCTAAAATGAACATTACCAAAGCTGCTGTAATACCAAGAATTGGCGCTGCCATTGTATCTGTTCCAAGATACTGTGTTGCAATCAAGTTATTCAGCTGTGGGGAACCTGGTAACGCTGTCATGGTGAAAGTAAAAGCACCAAGAGCAATAGCACCTGGGATTAAACGTTTTGGAATATCCGCTTCATGAAATAATTCAAGTGCCAATGGATAAATAGCAAATACTACAACAAACAGACTTACACCGCCATATGTAAGCACTGCACAAGCAATCACAACTGCTAAAATAGCCCTTTGACTTCCGATCAATGCCGCTAATTTTCTAGCTACAGCTTTTGCTGCACCAGTAATCTCCATTAATTTTCCAAATACTGCTCCAAATAAGAATGTCGGAAACCAAGACATCACAAAGTCCACAAGACCTTTCATATAGGTCTCTGTATAAGCGCTAAATAAATTTAAACCACCTGTTAAAGCAACAACAATCGCTGCTACTGGTGCAACCCAAATGATGTTATATCCTTTATAAGCAAGAAATACTAACACCGCTAATCCTAAGAAAATTCCTATCATATGAAACCTCCCATTCTCTATTTATTATTTTCTGGGGTCTTCCTACTATATTCTCTATTTTCGGTCTTTTAGTCCCATAACTTCATCTTTAAATATCGCAGAATCCATTTTCTTTAGTTGCTTAGAAATTATTGGTTCAAACTCCATCTGATCTAAAATATCTTTTTGTAAATCAACCCCTGGAGCAATTTCAATTAATTCCATCCCTTTTTCGGTTAACTGAAAAACTGCTCTTTCTGTTATGTAAAGAACCTCTTGGCCAACTTCTTTTGCATACTCTCCACTAAATGTCACTTGTTCTGCTTTTTTGATAAACTTTTTATACTGTCCATCCTTTTTGATAAGAAGTTTTCCATCTTCTACTTCTATTTCTGATTTTCCTGCTGTAAAAGTACCACAAAAAATAACCCTCTTTGTGTTTTGCGTAATATTTACAAAACCTCCACAGCCAACCATTCTGCCATTAAATTTACTAACATTAATGTTTCCCTTCTCATCGGCTTGTGCCAATCCTAAAAATGCAATATCAAGTCCACCACCATCATAAAAATCAAACATATTTGGGTGTCCTATAATCACTTCTACATTGGTTGCACCACCCAAATTCGTTCCAGAACCTGGAACTCCTCCAACAGAACCTGCTTCAATTGTCATAGTCGTCCAATCGCTAATCCCTTCTTCTAGTGCAACCGCCGCCACTCCTTCTGGCATCCCAATTCCTAAATTAATTATGGTGTTTCGTTCTAGTTCCATAGCACAACGCTTAGAAATGATTTTCCTTGGACTCATTTTCATTGGCTTGATCTGTTCCACAGGTATCACAGCTTCTCCTGTATACGATGGCTCATATTGGACTCCTGCATTCATCTTATGATCTTCTTGTTCTGCTTTTACAATATAGTCTACTAACATTCCAGGAATCTCAATTTCTCTTACATTTAAACTTCCATGTTTTACAACTTGTTCTGCTTGTGCGATAACAATGCCACCAGAATTTTTCGCTGCTTGCGCAATATGAAGAGTTTCTAAGTAAACGCCCTCTTTTTCCAATGTCATATTACCATACTCATCTACTTTTGTTCCTCGAATTAAAGCCACTTGAATTGGCATAGAACGATAAAAAAGTTGTTCTTTGCCAGCTACTTGAATCACTTCCACTAAATCCTCTTTTGTTTTCTCATTCATTTTCCCACCCTCTAAACGAGGATCTGCAAATGTTTTTAACCCTACATGAGTGACAACCCCTGATTTACCGCCTGCAATGGCACGATATAAATGGGTGATAACTCCTTGTGGGAAATTATAAGCTTCTACTTGATTTTCATTAATCATTCCGCTCAATTTTTTTGCTAAGCCAACATGTCCTGCTACAATTCTTCGTACCATTCCTTCTTGTGCAAAATGATCTAACCCAAAATCACTCTTTCCATTATCCCCACAACCAGAAGCAAACAATAATGTAAGATTTTCTGGTTTTTTTTCTTGCTCATAACGTTTTCCAATGGACTTTGCAAGAGCTTCTGGAAATCCAAACCCAAATGCAAATCCATTAAACGCTATCGTATCATTATCTTTTATTAATTGTGCTGCTTGGCTCGCTGTTATTAATTTTTGCATGGATATACCCTCCCATTTTTTACGCTCTAGGCGGAATTACAGTTGCTGTTCCATCAATGACAATTTCACCTTTTGAATTGGTACAAGTAGTTCTAATCTTTGCAATATCAAATTTTTTCTTAGGAATTAATTCCATAATCTCAAGTTCCACATGAATGGTTTCCCCAATTCTAACTGGGTTTTTAAAGGATAATTCCTGTCCAAGATAAGTAGTTCCTGTTCCTGGTAAGTACATAGCAAGTCCCCCTGAAATAATTCCCGCTCCAATCATTCCATGTGCAATTCTACCTCCAAACATTGTCGTTTTTGCAAACTCTTCATCTAAATGAAGTGGATTAAAATCTCCTGTCACTTCAGCAAATTTCTTTACATCTTCATCGCTAATGGTTTTGTCAAATTCATATTTTTGTCCTACATAAAATCTTTTTTCTTCCATGTCATTCCCTCCTAGAAAACAAAATACCATGTGATGCTTTTTCGCTTAATCTGCCAATTGAAACATCCAAAATTGTTTTTAAATTTATTTGAAACTAATCGTTTTTCTTAATTTCATTATATTTACAGATTATTTATTTGAAAAATAACTTTGTTTCACTAGGTTCATAACTTTATTTCATAAAAATAACTTTTTCTTATCCTAATAAAAAAGACGAAATACGATTCTTTTGTATTCCGTCTTTTTCTCATGATTATAAAATTTATATTAAAATACTATTCTATAGGCTCCGACTGGTTTGGTATCGTCCCCATATAGTCTTTTGTAAACTCAACGAATTGTTTCATAGGCTTTGATACATAATGATCTCTTCTCATAATAAATGCGATATTCCATGGTAATTCAGGCTCTGTCACTTGAATACAACGAATATTATCCAAATGAAATCGACTTAAAATAGGCTTTGGTAAAATACTAACCCCTTGATTATAAGATACCATTTCCGTTAAAAAGTCCCATTGAAAACTCTCTCCAATAACATTTGGTTCGAATCCTGCTTGTCTACAGCAAGAAATAATGTGATCATGTAACATATAACTACTATCCAAAAGTAAAAATGACTCTTTCTTTAACTCCTTAAAAGCAACTTTTGACCTCATAGATAATTCATGATCTTTATGTACAATCAAAACATTTTCTGAAGATATAATCGGCTCTATATGATAGAGTTCACTATCCACTACAGGTAAAATTACAACGCCAATATCAATGGAATTTTCATCTACCATTCTTTGTAACACGTTAGCTCCTGCCTCTACAAGTTGAAAATCCACCTCTTTATATTTTTTTCGAAATTGATAGACTACCGATGCAAAATAGGCAGTTGTAATAACAGGAGGTATTCCTACGCAGAGCCTACCTTTACAATTTTTCAAACTGTCATAGATCTTCATTTCCTGCTCTTTCAATGTTTCTAATAATTCTTCTCCCATTTGATAAAGAATTTTTCCTTCATTCGTTAAACGGAATTGTTTCCCAAAGCGATCAATCAGAATACAATTTAACTCTTCTTCTAACTGTTTTACTGCTTTGCTAAGAGCAGATTGAGAAATATAGAGCTTCTCAGCTGCTCTTGTAAAACTCCCACACTTTACAACTTCTACAAAATAAGATAAATATTTAATATTCATATTTCACCTCAGCCCACAAAAGGTATAGCTATCCCATTCTATTCTATCTTTTATTATACTCTATGTTATCTCTTCTCTACAATGAAAACTTTTCATATATAGTATGAAAATATTTCATCATATTTTTGATATTTTGACTATATTTTTTTATATCACCCTCTTATTCTTTTATATTTTATAATATAATTCTCTATTTTATTGTTATTTTTTTAGGCAAATTATATGATTTGTTTGTACGCAGAATAGCAATCCAACAATTCAAATTATTCTTGGCATTTCATTCCTATTATAACGGGAAACTATTATGAACACGAGAATGAATCATTTGAAATAATAGACAATTAAAAATTTTAGATAAAATAGACATACCCCTTTCGCTTCATCCTAGGAAACTGATCAAAAAAAATACCAGACCTGAAACCTATGTCTAAGCCTGATATTTCTTGAAAATGCGCCTTCAGGGGCTCGAACCCTGGACACCCTGATTAAGAGTCAGGTGCTCTACCAACTGAGCTAAAAGCGCGTATATGAAATTACTGCGTTTTCTTAACGCAAAAATTATTATATTTCTTTTGAAAATAAAATGCATGTATTTTTTTACAATAAATTCGCTTTCTTTTTCCTTTTTCGCTATTTTTCTGATAAAATTTTCCTTTTCTTCCTATCGACTATCTTATTCTATGACAGCAAAAGAGAGTTTTCTCCTCTCTTTTGCTATGAACTTTATTCTTTTTTTCCTCTTTTTACGCACTTTTATTATACATTTTTTCAAGAAGATTTTTGATTTAGAAATCGTTTCACTTCTTCTAATGCATCTAATAACTGTTGCATACTTTTATGAAACTTAGGATTTTCGTAGTTATAACGATTGATAAAGTGAACAAATGCATCACTCTTTTTCATTCCACTCCCTCATTTCTTCCCTTTTTCTATCTATATGCAACAAGTCGATTAATTGGTGTGCCCATACTTGAAAATTTTGTTTCATACTCTGTCATAATGTTTCCTTCTGCATATTCACTATTGTGTAGATCGTAGGTCACATTTTCTAATTTCCATCCTGCCTCTGGCACTTGTTCTACAGAAAAATCAAACAATGGACGGTTATCTGTTTTAAAAATCACTCTTCCATCGGACACTAGAATCTGATCATAGCGTTTGAAAAATTCTTTTGAAGTCAATCTTCTCTTTGCATGGCGATCTTTTGGCCATGGATCGGAAAAGTTTAAATAAATTCTTCCAATTTCATCTTTTTCAAAGAAATTGTAAATATTTTCAGCATCCATGCGTAAGAAGAAAAGATTATTCATCTCCTCCTCTTCCTGTCTTTTCTCAATGGCTCTCACTAATACGCTAGAATATTTTTCAATACCAATATAGTTAATATCTGGATTCCTACGGGCAAGCTCCATAATAAATTTCCCTTTTCCCATTCCAACTTCAATATGAACTGGATGATCGTTACCAAAGACTTCTTTTGCCCACTTTCCTTTATACTGCTCTCCATTTTGAATTACGAATTCATTAGAAGCAATGGTCTCTCTTGACCCTTTAACATTTCTTAATCTCATTTCTTCACCTCATATTTCATGGATTATTTCTATAATCAAGAATCATAACTCTTTTTTCTCTCTTCATAGTTTCCGTTATATTATAGATAAGTTCGGAACTCTTGTAAAGAAAAAAGATGGTTGACGTGGCACACTCCTTATACTACAATAATCAGAGTAACTCATTGAATTCTTTTTATTGACGCAAAAGCAATGGGCCATATGACACATTTTTCTTAACTTATCATCGCTTTATGGTCACTGCATAAGAACGCGAGAAAACTAAAATACTATCATGAAAAAAATAAAATTATTATTAACATACCTTCTAATGCTTACAACTTTTTTCACCTCTGTTGTCCCCGTATATGCAAAACAACAGAATAAAGAACTAAAAGAGCCGAAAATCTCTGCAAAAACGGCCATTGTTATGGATGTCCAGACAGGACAGGTTCTTTATAATAAAAAAATGAATAAAATAAAATATCCAGCAAGCTTAACAAAATTAATGACTGTTCTTTTAGCAATCGAGAATTGCAAATTAAATGAGAAAGTAAAATTTTCTGTTGAAGCTGCCTATGGAATTGAACCTGGAAGCAGTAGCATTGGTATTATGCCAAATGAAATTTTAACGGTAGAACAATGTCTTTATGGAATGATGCTAGAATCTGCCAATGAAGTCTGCTCTGCTATCGCAGAACATATTAGCGGTTCTGTGGAAGAGTTTGCAAAACTTATGAATAAACGAGCAAAAGAACTCGGCTGTAAAAATACGCATTTTACCAATGCAAATGGTCTTCATAATGATAATCATTATACGACAGCCTATGATTTAGCACTTATTTTAAAACAAGCGCTCTCTTATCCAGAATTTCGTAAAGTAGCAAGCACGAGAAATTCCCGAATTCCAAAGACAAACTTAAATCCAGCTCGTGAACTTTGGAATCATCATAAAATGATTAAATATCCATCTGGAACTTATTCTATCGCCCCTTTAACTGTTACTTCTGGAAAGACAGCTTATACAACAAAAGCAAAAACTTGTCTTTCTACATCAGCAACTAATGGCGATATGGAACTGATTTGTATTGTTATGGATGACGCTGGAGTCGCTGTTTATACCGATACGAAAACACTTTTTGAATATGCATTTGAAAAATATGAACATGCTTATCCATTACAATCTTATGAAACAATGCCTACCGAGGATTCCAATTTAATTGCTCATAATTTTTTCTTATTATTAAATCCCGATCGCATTGATCTATCCGTGGATAAAAATTATATGGTTACAATTCCAAAAGATGCAAACATGTCAGAGCTTACAACTGTTGTTACAAAAAATATAGATGCGCAAACGAAAACTCTAGGTACGATTGATATTTTATACCAAAATCAAAAAATCGGTAGTACAAGTATTGATTATAAAGATTTCATGGCTTCTCCAATTACAATTGCAAAGCCTAAGACAGAAGAAAATTTTAGAACTATCCTAGATAAAATTCCAAAACGGATTTTAATCATTGGAATGGTTTTTGTTATTTTCTTTCTACTATTTATATTTTTTATTTTCTATTGGAATCTATCCAAAAAAAGACGTTCTTTGCGCTTTTATCATCATAAAAAATATAAAAAAAGGAACACTTCTCATTAATTTTACGACAAAAAAACGAGAAAAAACTCGCTCTATGAATTTTTTCTCGTTTTTCTTATATATTTTTTTATTTATCAACAAGAAAGAACTAATTCTATAAACTCTCTTATCGAATTCGTTTACTTATTTCCTTCTTTTTATTTTTAGGAACTAAAATTTCAATAGCATCTGGAATCACTTCTACTTCCACTGGTAATTGTCCAAAACATTCTCCATCATAATCCACAATCACTGGATTTTCTTCATCTAAATTGCTAATTTTTAATGCCTTCGTCTGGAAATAATCCACACTTGGATGATTAATATGATCTCCTTGTAATATTTTAATCAACAGATTAGTAATATTAGGAAACTCCACTTTTCTAAGTACGAGAACATCTAACAATCCATCGGATACAGAAGCTAAAGAAGCCATATTTTTAAAGCCCCCTACACTTCTTGAATTCGCTACAATAAATAAAAGTGCTTCTACCTCTTTTGTGTACTCTTCTGATTCAAATTTAAGATTTACTGTATTAAATAAGTTTTTTGGAAGATCTTTTGCTCCTTCTACATAATAAGCCATTTTCCCCATAATGGCTTTTAATTCTTTCGGAACTTTATATCCAACATCTGTTAACAAACCACCTGCTAATACATTGACAAAATACTTATCGTTTACTTTTCCTACATCCACAGATTTGCAATGAAAATCTCGAATCATTTCACAAAAACCATCTATATTTTGTGGTAAATTTAAATAGCTGGCAAAATCATTCACTGTTCCAGCAGAAATGACAGCAATTGGAGTTCTTGTACCGCTTAAAATTACGCCATTTATCACTTCATTAAGAGTTCCATCTCCACCAATAGCTGTTACAAAATCATACTGTCCTTCTTTTATCTGTGCTGCTGCATTTTTTGCATCTTCTTGTTTCTTTGTATAAACGACATCAATATGAGAGACTAACTGTTGCATTACTAGCTTTCCTGCTAATCCTTCTACCATATTCAAAAAATTTTGTCTTCCAGAAGATGGATTAATAATAAACAATGCCTTCTTCATTCGACTCCCTCCTATTCCTTTATGCGTATTCTCTTTTTTCTCTCCCTACGTTTCTCACGAAGCTCCTTCTGCCTTAACTCAATAGACTTAGCTTCTGATTCGTCAATGGGCTTTATAGTCTTTATTAGAAATATTTTTCCCTCCAGTGTACTTTTTACTTTAATTTTTCCACGCATATATCCATGCTCTTTACAATATCCAACCGCATAATAGATAGTCAGATTACTAGCAAACCATCCTATTTGTTCTAGTAGACTCTTACCACAACAAGCACATCGAAGCTCTCGAACTCTTTTTTGTTGCATTGCAGTTATCTTATCTTCAAACTCTCTTGTTATATACAATGTTCCTTTTTTATTTTTTCGAAAAATCTCTTCTTTGGCATTTTTAGGATTATTATATACATCAATACTTATAATCCATTTCTCCTGTCCGATCTCTTTTAATACTTCAGCTGTATAAAGAGCATCATTCAATGCCTGATGAAATGGACGGCTCTGTTTCACTCCCATATGCTCTACAGCATGCTCTAAACTTACAATCTTTTTATCATTTTTCCAAAACCGATAGATTCTTTGCACATCATAAAAAGCAAGAGGTTTTTTTAACTTCTCCATATCATAATAATCCATATTTTTTTGAAGTTGAATTAAATCGGTATCACCATATGTGCAGAAAATATAATCTTCTCCACACCAAGTAAGAAATGCCTCCATAACTTCCACAAAAGATTTTCCTTTATTCAAAGTTTCCTCATCATAAGGAAGCATCTTCTCGATAGCAGGGGCTAATTTTTTATAACAAGTTGGTTTAATATATTGGTGAAACTTCGACTCTTCCTCTAAATTTTCATTGAGCTTTACTGCTCCAATCTCAATAATTTCAAATGGAAGACTCTCTTTTACTTGCTCTGGATCCGCACTTTGATTCCATTCTAAATCTATCACAACATATTTCATCTGCGGATCACTCCTTTCGTCTATTTACTCCTTAATATAGTTAAAATAATATTGGAAATATTTCTATCTATTATCTTAATCTTATATTTAGAAGAAATCTCTTGATCCAGCCTTATCCTTATTATCGTTTAGATTCTCAATTTTATCATTCGCATAGCTCATACTCTTATTTACAAGGTAATTTCTCTTATCTGAAAGCTGTGCATCGTTACACCCAGTGATTATTTTCGTTATAAGAAATAAAAGTCAACGATAACGAAAACAAAACGCCTGATAACAAGTTTACCATAGAACATTCATTCTCTCAATATTATTCTATTTCCCTAGTTAGGAACCATGTATCTTTCTTACCTTTATCTACCCTCTTCTTTATTATACTACATTTTATGTTATTCGGATCTTACAATGCACTCATTTAGCCTATCTGTCGAAAATATTTTAATTCTACATATGTAGTCTATTCCACCACCTATCCATACTACAGTTGTAGTTGATTATTATTTTAAATACTACACATGTAGTTTAATTTCTTTTATGTAAAACTACACATGTAGTTTTGATGTTTTATGTATTTTTCTGCATTTTTTACACTTTTTATGGGATATAAAATCCTCTGACTCTACGTAATCAATTATTTCTTTTTATTTTCCAGAAGCACTCCTATAGAATAGGTTTATTATTTAATATGTGCTATGTAGTTAGTATACACTCCATGGTTGGTAGCGAATCACCTATACCTATAGGATAATTGATAGGTAATAAGGGATAGTCAATAATAATAGTGCATAATAGCTAGTGAATGGTCATATGGTTTTTCCCATACGCTCGGTTTATAATATGAAAAATTCCATTTCCTATAATACAAAAAAAAGATACTGTCATTATTCTTAATGACAGTATCTCCTTCTTTCTATTATTTTATTATGTTATTATATTATTATTCTTTTTTTACTTTTTTCTATTTTTATTGACTCTTTCTTCTTATTTTCTACCCTTTTAACTTTTCTATAAGGGTAAGTAATACTTCTATTTTATCCAAAGAAAGTCCTTCTTTTTGTAGTAATAATGTAAGCAACTCTTGTTTTGAATGATCGAATACTTTCTCTATCATCTGATTGATTTCTTCTTCTTGAATCTGTTCTTTCGTTATCAACGGACGGCATACAAAATTAGGATCTTCTCTTTCTACACTCCCCTTTTCAATACAACGCTTTAATAGAGTATATGTCGTATTTTTATTCCAACCATATCGCTCTCCTGCTATTTGACTTACTTGCTTTGCCTCCATAGGAACTCCTGAATTTTCCCATAAGATTTTCATTACTTTTAATTCTGAATCACCAATCGTCATCTTCTTATCCTTCCTCTCTCTTTTCTATTTTCGTTTCTTTTCTCCCCCTAGTTCTTACCTTTTCTGTATTATACTATATATCTCTTTTATAATACAATCTTATATAAAATTCGTATTCCTTTCTGATATCTCCATCTTCATTGATTTCCACCTATTAATCATCCTGTTTTCTATAAAAAATACAAGGATTTATACCTAACGAATGGATTTCATCGAAAAGAGAAACCATACATTTATCATTATAGCTGAAAAACTAGCTCCATATGTAGAATCTATTACATTTGATCGGGCTGCAATGTCAGATGGAGAAGCTGTAAAGGATTCCACTGAAGTAAATGGCACTAACAATGTCTGGTCATCTGGAATTATCACCACCAACAATGGTCCTGTTGGAGCTGCACTTGTTGGCTCTTCTACCAGTACATACAAAATCACTTTAAAAGATGATACTCCTGCAGATTCTAAAAACTCAAAAACTAAACCTGAATTAGCCGATAAAAACTCTCAAAATCAAGAAAACAATAATCCTAAAAAGCAGCAAAGCACGGATAAGGAACAAACTTCATTCTCTGACAATGATTTTGAAATTCCAAAAACAGATGAAATTATTGAAAAAGCAAAAACGATGCAAAAAAAGGGGGAGAAATAGTATGAGATTAGTAGCTCCTGAAACAATTACCTTTACACAAAGTGGATTTTGTCCAGGATGTGGGCATGGATTAGCCGTTCGCCTTATTGCAGAAGTTATGGAAGAGATGGGGCTCAGTGAAAAACTTCTTGCAGTAGTCGATGTGGATTGTGGTTCTCTCAATATTGATTCTTGGCGTTTTGATACGGTTATGGCGGCACATGGACGTCCGATTGCAACGGCTGTTGGAATTAAAAAGGTAAGAAAGGAAAATCCAGTTCTTGCCTATGTAGGCGATGGTGCAGCTTATTCCATTGGTATGGCTGAAACAATGCATACTGCTATTCGGAATGATAATGTAATTGCCATTGTTATTAATAATAGTTTATATGGGATGTCATGAGGGCAGTGTGCGCCAACATCATTGCCTGGACAAATTACAACATCCACACCATATGGAAAAGATCCAAAGAAAAGTGGAATGCCTTTTCGAGTTGAGCATGCGGTTTCAGGGCTTGATATTGCATATTTGACAAGAGGTTCTATGGCTGATGTAAAGGGAATAATAAAAAGTAAAAATTATATTAAAAAAGCAGTGGAAAAACATATGAACAACGAAGGATTTTGTCTGGTAGAATTATTGTCACCATGCCCAACAAATTTAAATATGACACCGATAAAAAGTATAGAACGGATTAAAAACGAAATGGAACAATATTTCCCAGTCGGTGAATTTAAAGAAAAGAAGGGGGCATAACCATGGTAAAAGAAATTATTTGTGCAGGTTTTGGTGGCCAAGGAGTATTAACAGCAGGAATGTTGTTGACAAATGCAGGGATGGAACAACAAAAACAAGTGATTTTTTATCCATCTTATGGTTCTGAAATGCGAGGAGGAACCGCTAATTGTACTGTGAAAATTAGTGATACATTAATTGCCAGTCCAGTTGCGGACGAACTCGATATTTTATTTACGATGAATACACCAGCTATTGATAAATTTGAAAGACGGTTAAAACCAGGGGGATTATTATTGGTGAATTCTTCTATTGTTCCAGAAGATAGAGAATATCGGAGAGATATTTCAGTAGTAAAAGTGCCAGCTACAGAAATTGCAGCAGAAGAGAAAAATCCAAAAGGAGCCAATTTAGTCATGCTCGGTGCATTGGCAAAGCATAGTGATTTGTTTACAGTAGAGTACATGGAGCAGGCCGTAG
>OJJJ01000567.1_pt1 | contig 16189 bp, 16 predicted proteins | sample 1596311 | NCBI WGS metagenome assembly OJJJ01 (sample SAMEA4350140, study PRJEB24818) | metagenome | biome: human; feature: gut; material: faeces | place: Denmark | collected 2013-09 | reverse complement strand
GCAAATTGTCCTCAGAATGACCTTTTGTAAACATTCTGGCTTCATCAGCATACGTTCCATAGCGAAATACATTTGGTGTCCAATGAGTGAATCGATTATTGTTTTCGATCACCCCTTCTTCTGAAGTAATCACTAGTCCAATCCCCTCGATCATGTGTTCCTTTGAACGGTACGCAAAAATAGCCCCCTTTCCCGACTGATCACTAAAAGAGACCGGTTTTAAGTGGCTGTTTTTATATTTAAATTTACGGATACCATTTTGTAATACCGTCGAATATACGACATCCAAAGAAACTGCCATGACTGTTATTCCTTCCCAAACAAAAAGAGAACACAAATAATCTTAAAGATTTGTGTTCTCTCAATGGCTTAGAAGTCTCAAAGGAATGACAAAATAAGCGTATATATATTGAGTTGCTAGTCAAAAAATGGTAAAATAAACCTATAGGTTCGGATTGGTAGTCCGAATAGATTTATTCAAATCACATAAGTGGTTTCCAGCCACTTACATAATTTCCATGAGACGAGCGAGAACACATAGGTTTGTATGTGATTCAGAAAAATAGGTGAGGTCCAATTCACTTATTTTTCCGTCTCTTTTTTTACTGTTTATTTTTCTTTTAGACTACAGAACATTCTTCAACTTGTAAAGAACTATTTTTAACAATGGTTTGCAACAGTATACTTTTGAACTTTTTTAATGGTATACCAGTATACTTTTACACTTATTACGGTGTATCAGTATACTGGTATACTTTTTTCGTTTTGTGATTAAAGTATTTACATATCGGTGCTTCCTGAATCTATATAGGAACTTTTTTATATTATTTCCTTTAAATTCGCAGTATACCAGTATACTTAATAACACCTTTAGTATACTGGTATACTTTTACACCAATCTACTTTTGCAATTATTTTCTTTACAAGTAAACTCCACACTGGTATACTTATGATATATTATTAATCAATCGGAGGTCTATTCATGGGAAAAGTATATGTCGTGGGAAATTTTAAAGGCGGAGTAGGAAAAACTAAATCAGTAACTATGCTTGCATATGAAAGTGCTGTAATCAATAACAAAAAAACATTAGTAGTTGACTTAGATCCACAAGGAAACGCAACGAGTATTTTAGCTAAAACAGGTGAGCTTGAAGAAATTACAAAGAATATCACTACTGGATTTGAGGAAGGAGACTTAAGTACTCAAATTACACCTATCATGAGTAACTTAGACTTAATTGCATCCAATACCACCTTTAGAAACCTAACAAAAATACTAATGAATCGTTTCCCGAATGATGAAATTAAGCAAATTACCTACTTGAAAGAGCTACTGAAACCATTGAAAGAAGTCTATGACGCTATTTATATAGACGTGCCACCTACAATATCTGATTATAGTGATAATGCTATGCTTGCAGCTGATTACTGTATCATTGTGTTACAAACTCAAGAATTATCTCTGGACGGTGCTCAAACCTATATTGCTTACATGCAATATCTTGCAGACACTTACGATAATGATTTACAAGTACTAGGGATTATACCTTGCATGCTAAGACCCGGCGGACGAGTAGATACTAAAGTACTTGATCAAGCAAAAGAGTTATATGGAGGAAATGTTCTGGATACAATCGTTAAGTATCAAGAAAGATTAAAGGTTTACGATGTTGAAGGTATACGTGTTTCGTATTCTTATACTGGAAAACCAGATGGATGGGATATTAAAGCTCATCAGGTATTTATCGATGTTTTAAATGAGTTAGACCGACATGAGGAAATACTAGAATCTCTGGAGGATTAAATATGTCTGAAAATTTCAAGCCAATAATAAGCAATAAGAATAACAAATCTTCTTTACAATCAAAAAAGGTCGAAATAAAAGGAAAAACAGATTTTGGTAGAACCTCTTCTATCACTCCTATAAATAATACGAATACAGAGACTATAAAGAAAGAATCTATTACGAATCCGACTGCAAAAGATAAAAGATTTTCAGCAACCCTAACACAAAAAGTATCGCCTTCTGTTAATTTGAAAATGAACACTCTTAGACCATTTCTGGGCGAATTAGAAAATATGCCTAAGGCCACAATTAATGAGATAGTAGACTTAGTTATAGATAGTTACGTAAACACACGGCTATCAACAAGACAGCAAGAAGCATTTAAAGCAATGTATGAAACTCAGTTGAAAATGCTTAATAAGTAGAAAAGTATACCAGTATACTTTTCTACTTAAGAGAGAGACTTATTATATAGGGATTTTATAAACTTTATCTAATATAAGATATATAAGGAAAGCGAAAGTATACTAGTATACTTTCGCTTTCTTTATTGTGTAATCATAATATTAGTTCTAAAATTCTTTGCTAGATTGCCACTTTATATGACTGTATAAGCAAACATTACGAATCTCATCGTAGCCGATTTTTGTTTCTTCTATATATATTCCTAATTCGTCGAAACCTTTAATCTTGCCAATGATATCAGGATAGTAATTGCCATTTAGGTCTCTGGCTTCCATCTGAATACAGACTGATTTATCCTTCAGTCTTGCTTCCTCCATAATTTTATTGATCTCATCCAGTTCCATTTGTGGTTTCTGGGAAGGGGAGGTTAGCCGCTTTTTATCATCCTTGTTCATTAAGTCTGTATGCTCAGACAGATAGAATCCTGCCCACTTCACCATTCCGCGATCATCGTACGAATCACCATAACTCATTTTTAATCTTCCTTTCTAATGGCCGCCGACTTTCGTGCTGCGGCTAACAGCTGTCGCCCCAGGCAACAACGAACTAGCATGGATCAAAGCCTTAAAGCCATATCTGTTTCTAATTTCATCACATAGGAAATCGAGTTTTTCTTGCTGAATTGTTTTTTCTGGATCAGAAAATAGATCCAGCTGTAAACTCGTCTGATAAACGAGTTTTGAACAGGATACACCGACATGCCGTACCGCATAACCAGTGTAGTGTTCCTCAAACAGCTGTAGAAGGTAATTAGTGATTTGTTTTGTGTTGGACGTTGCTGGCACCTTCATTTGGCGCGAAAACCCTGGTAACAACTCACCGTGAGAGTAGCCGATAGAAAGGGCGATTGATTCGGTTTGAGCATGTTCTTTTCGTAGCCTTGATCCGACCAAATCAGCCATTTCACGTATGATAATCATTACTTCTTTTTTATCTGTATAATCCTTCATAAGAATTTGAGAATTGGAAATACTCTTTTCTAGGACTTTATATTTCTTATCAATCTCGCTGCGATCGATCCCATTTGCGTGAGCGTTCAACTGAAGCCCAATCACACCCATAGAAGCCTTCAGTCTGGAAGGGGGGGTATTTGCAAGTTCTTCGACCGTAGTGATTCCACGTTTCCATAGATTTTTTGCCGTACGGTGACCAATGCCCCAAAAATCAGTCAGAGTTTTGATTTTCCAAACTGTAGAAGGGATGTCCTCATAACGCCATTCTGCAATCATATCTGGATTCTTCTTTGCTGCATTGTCCAATGCAAGTTTGGCCAATAACATATTATCGCCAATCCCAACAGTGGTATAGATTCCCGTTTCCTCGAGTATCCTTTGCATTAAGGCTTTTGCGAATTGTTTAGTACGACAATTTCCGTAGAGGTTTTTAACTTTGTCAAAGCGTACAAAGAGTTCATCAATACTATAAACATGAATGTCATCATCAGAAACATACCGACGAATAATATTTACGATTTTTATGTTTGTTTCGATATATAAGTTCATTCGGGGTGGCACACATATCAAATCTTTATGATCCGGTAGCTCATATTTTCTCGTGACGTTGGAAATACCTAATTCTTTTTTTGCGGCAGGAGAGGCGGCCAAGACAAGTCCACCTGGTCGATCAGATCCAGATAATACCACTAGCATGGTCGTCAAAGGGTTTAAGCCTCTTTCTACGCATTCCACGGAGCTGTAAAAACTTTTACAGTCGATACATAAGTAATCGCCACGGGGTTCAAAACGATAATCGAAATACATAAAAAACCCTCCTTTATCACAGTTCATTATACGAACTAATGTTCGTTCTGTAAAGAGGGAGGGACTAGCTTATTTTTTTATAAAAACGTGAGACCATTGGCAATACGTGTTTCCAAATATTCTGAAGCATTACTTAAAGAGGGATTATCCAGCGATATTTCTTCAAATGAGCTTAGAATTGCCTTGAGACAATCAATAAATAGCAAAACAAGCGAATCGAGTGAAGGATTCGCTTGTTTATGATCAACTCTGTTTAATTTTGTCTAGTATCACTTCAAATGTTTCAAAGGTATCTATATCTAACTGGCACAACCAAAGCAGATACTTCTTTTCTTTGTAGGTCCAATTAATAGTAGGGTAGGAGGACATCAGATTGTTGTATCTTGCTCTTTGCTCACTTGAAGCCAGCTGCCAGCGTTTCTCAAATATTTTTTGTTCTTCCATTATCGATCCCCCAAAAAGAGCGCTGCCTGAAACTTCAATAACGGGCAGCGCAGGCCTAATTACGCAGATCTAAGTATAGCATATCAAATACATATGAAAAAACTTAGAAGGTAGTAAAGGTTCTCCCGTCTTTTGATTTGCTCCTATTTTTAATGTGTCTCGTTATGGTTGCCCTACAAAGATTTTCATTAATGACACACTCATTTATTGTTGCGTACGCTCTGACATTACTTTCTTGATCAATCACTTTTATTCCTTTGGCATCCTGATAGTTCATAGGAGAAGAGCGGCCATCAGAAATTGTTGCTCCTATCTTTTGAACTTCTTTTACAATTTCTGGAAAATCCACCCATCCTGCTTCAGCTGTCAAATGTAATAATCTATAGTACTTATCTTTTCTTTTCAATCTAGGAAATCGCCACTCCATTCTTTTTCTTCTATTATAAACTATTTAGCTTTTATAATTCAAAGTACGGATGTATGTTTAAAGTGTACCCTAAATACACATGAATATAACATTGAAAAATATGGTTTCCCAATGTATGATTAGGGTGTGTTTTATATAGTTCGAGAAAGCAGGTAAAAATTATTGAAAATTGCATATATCCGAGTTTCATCGATCGATCAAAATGAACAACGTCAAATTGAAGAAATGAAAAAGTTTGGTGCTGAAAAAATTTTTATAGAGAAACAATCTGGAGCGACTATTAGTCATCGTCCAATTTTCCAGGAAGCTTTAGATTTTGTTAGAGACCAAGATATTTTTATTGTGGAGGCCATCGATCGACTTGGACGAAATTATGACGAGATTATCGATTCCGTTAATTATTTAAAGAAAAAGAATGTGCAGCTTATTATCACCAGTTTACCGATCATGGCTGAAGCAATCGGAAATCCTCTCCTGGATAAATTCATCAAAGACTTGATCATTCAAATCTTAGCCATGATTGCAGAACAAGAGCGTACAGAATCCAAACGTCGCCAAGCTCAAGGAATCAAGATTGCTAAAGAGAATGGTGTTTATAAAGGTCGACCTAAGTTGTACAGTGCAGATACAAAAGATCCTCAACGTCGCCTTGTTTATAAAAGCATCGTTGAGGATCTGAATAAGGGTGTGGCTATTTCAAAGATTGCAAAGGATTATAATGTTACGAGACAAACTATATATAGAATCAAAAAGGACATCATCGGAGAGCTCTAACTACTAAAACAACATTTTATATAAACGTTGTTTTGATTTTAATTGCGCAACCTACGTGACAAAGCTGAATAATCTTCACATTGAGGTGAAAAAGTGAAAGCTGGTAGAGAATCCTCTGGTGGAATTATTTGGATATCATAATGATAAATAATGAAGAGACACAAATTACTTGTATCTCTTCACAGCCAAATCAATCGTTACTCGAACATGTAAAGTATTTATAAATGCCAAACATGAACAAGTTACTTGTTATTCCATAGATTGTATATTTGAGTTCTCTTATTAAATGCTTCAGGCCCACCTTCCATAATATGAACAATTTTATTTTGAATGTCTTTATTATCAATACTTCCAGTTTCTACATTTATCTCGTTTTCATCATAAGAAACAGCTATTACTTGTTCTGAATCGCCTAATACTGGAATATTAGCATTATGTGTCGCAAAAATAAACTGAACTTCAGGTTTTCTTTCCTTCACCTTGGTAATAATTTCATTATAAATTACCTGATTATCTAAGTCATCCTCCGGTTGATCGATCATGATTAGATTATTTTCTTTTTGAGATAAAATGAAGAGCACTAATGCAGATGCTCTTTGACCGATAGAATGTTGTTCTAAAGGTTTTCCATGATATTTTATTTCAATTTGATTGGGAGTTTTAAGATTTAATAACTCACGATAATTTTCTTTTATTTTACTCTTCAATTTTGTTAATTGAGTATCGGTTACTAACTCAGAAGTTTCCTTAGCCTCATCTAATAGAATATCTAATATTAAAGAAGCAAAATCAGAAAATTTCTCACAGATATTCTTGTAAGTATTTTGATTTATGTTAGATCCCTTAAAAAAATGTGTTAAATCTTTAAGAAATTTTTCCTTATTTCCTTTAAACTCAATAGTTAGTTCTAAAGCGCTCTGACTTTTATTTATTGTATTAATCTCATCCTGATATACTTTAAACTCTTTTAGTAGCAATTGATTCCGTGCATTGAGTGTTTCTCTTATCTTTGTTTTTATTAAATATTTAGTTTGCTCATTTTTTTTAACTTGATCAATTGAACGCAATAGTTTATCTTCTTCAGCTTTCAATTTTGCAAAATCATCAGGATTCAGATGAGGTATATCTATTTCTCTTTTAATTTCTGCAAATTCTTCTTCAAGTGATTTTATTGTTTCTTGAATCTCAGCTAAATATACTTTTACTAGGTTAGAACTAGATTCAGCCTTTAAAGCAATTGTGTTGATTTCTTTGTTTAATTCAATAATATTTTTAATTTCAGTTGATACTTTTTCAAATAGTTCCAGTACTTCCTCAGAATGTAAATTGCTTAGTTCGTTAAGTTCTTTAATATTACTAGATTGAAATAGCTGTTCAGCCTGATTTTTAAAATTTGTGATTAATTGATATACAGTTGCTATGATTCTTTCATCCTTTTGGAAATTAACCTGCTTAGAGAGTTTTTTAGATAAACCTTTCTCTTCAAATATTTTAATTTTGTGCTGTGTATCTGTTAAGGTCTTTTTTAATTCAGACAACGTATCAACCTGATCATTCAACTTGAATAGTTGGTCAACTCTGTCTACCAATTGTTCGTTAATTCTCATTAGGTCGCTCTGAAATGATTTTATTTTCTTACCAACCAACTTATCCAACAAATTTAGCTCATATCCATTGTTCATATAAGATAGATCTTTTTGACCAAAATACAAGGGTGTTTTGAGAATAGAGTCTATTGTAACACCAATTTCTTGATTATTATCATCTAGAATATGAGGTGTTTCACCTAAAATTCGTTTAATTTGGTAGTTTTTATTGTAGTTGTCCTGAACTTCAATTGTTACCTGACCACCAGATCCAAGAAGGTTTTTTACTACATCAGACTTGTAATTTTCATCAGCTTCTGAAGGAGACATATTTAAAGTGTATCTTATAGCCTCTATGATACTTGATTTTCCGCTACCTCTAATACCGATTAAACTATTCAATTCCGGAGATAGGTTTAATTTTTGTTCATCCATTTTTCCACCAGTGAATTTTACAGCCTTTATATAGCCATGATTATACTCTTTTTGAGATAATGATATTCGATTTTGATAGTCTTTAAAGGCAAGGAAAACTGATTCAAAATTACCGTCCCCAATTTTAATATAAGATTTTTCTGTACCTTTACCTATCTCTTCAATTGATTTACAATCTGAGCCTTCAATAAAAGGTAATTTATACCCCATCCACTCTTCCAGTAGTTTAATCTTATCTCTAGATCTACCTTTCTGAAATCCTAAAATTTTATTTTTAAATAAAATATTCTTGCTTAATGATCCTATTAATCCTCCATTACATTCTTCAAGAAATCCACTTTTTTGTTCAATATGTGCCATTAAAATAAAGTAATCTTTATGAAATGTATCTAGACAGGTAATTGTATTTAATAAATCTTTATTACAACGGGTGTTCTCGTTTTCTCTATTATCAATTCCTTTAAATACTTCGTCAAGGAAGTTGTTTATCCACTCTTTTTTTCCATTAATCCAATCTTCTTCTTTAAATACTACCAAACAATGTATTCCGTTTGCACCTTCTTTAACAGAGAGTTCAACTCCAGGTAAAATACTTATTTTTTCTTTCTTTGCTTTCTTTCTCAAGCCTTTGTATTCGTTCAAGTCAAATTTATTGTGATTTGTAATGACACCTAATCTAATGTTTTCTTGTTTTAATTTTTCTATATAATCACTAACAAAGCGGTCGTTGTCTCCATTGTATGAGAATTCTTTATCTGCTCTCGTATGAAGATGAAAATCTGCTCTTACCCACTCGGTACCATTTTTGAACATTTGATTCCTCCAAAGTTGTCGTATTGTATTTGTTTGATAGTTTTTTCAAATGACTTAAAGAGTAGCTTTAGCATTTCACTTTGATTGTACTACAACTGTAGTTAGTTTTTAAACTATAATATTAAAAAAAAACTTGTTATTATATATATAATCAAAGAAATCGGGGTAGCAATCTCAATAAAGAAAATATGATCGAGTGGATAAGTCAATCTTTCTTAATAGCCTTTGAAATGAAATTTATCGTGTATTGTAATTACGTAATATTAAGTTTTTCATATCAATCAGGAACTTAAGGAGAACTAATTAATATATATAACTTAACCTAATTAAGTGAGCTGATAATAGTTCTAGAATTTATTAATCATAAAAAAGGATAAAAAATTTTAAGTTTCTGACCCCAGTCAATATTTGTCCTAATACTCATAAATCTAAATTCTAATTGAACAATGATTTGGTTACGAGTTTATGAACACGAGAATAGAGCAATACATATGAACTAGGTTACTTAAAAAAAATTTATCATGAATCTTTTATGATTCGAGAAATCTTTTTGCACATCTACATGTCCGTTATTAATGGTTTATAAAATTGATAAAAAAATGGGACACCTGAGCATACTCTGTTGACCTCTAAATGAAATACTTTCTGACCTATTTAATTGAGCTGCTGAAAGAGCTATGAAATGTGGAATCAAAAAGGGATCAAAAACTTTTAAGTTTCTGACCCCCTTTTTTAATCCCCCGAACAGTCTATCGAAATAAAAACATTTCAACAATTCTTTTTTATGAGATTTTTTCTTTCAATTATAAGATTCGAAAAATATTCTGTTTGTTGTTTGGTCTTTAAAGAACTTATTGTGTGATTTATTAATTTTTTCAAAGCCACTTCTCCATATTCGTCTTTTATAAATTCTATAAAAGGAATACTAGGTCTGTAAGCACGTGCTAATACATTCTGAGAAAATTTAATTTCTCCTACTTCCAAATATCCTTTGTTTAATAATTTTCTTATCACAGCAGCAGTCGTATTTTCGTTTAGGCTTGGCATTCTTTCTAATAGTTCATGTTTAGTTAATGTCTGGTTGAATTCATATAAATAGAGAAGAATATGATATTCAGATTTACTTAATTCTGACATAATAGTCTCCTTACCTTTTTCCGATGATTCGCTATTTGTAAAATATCAAAGCGACCACTAGTAAAAACACATATATACTAGTATCTACTATAATCCATTGTTTCCTACCATCAGTTGCTTTGGTAGAAAAATAACAACTAATACCATATAGTATTACAAACAACGCTGCTAACGAATAACCATTCAGCCAATCAGTTAAGGTTATAACTATCAGGATTAAAACTAGTGGTACCATATATAGCCATGCATACCACTTTCTCATATGATAAGGTATCTTACTATAGTTTGTTTTCATGTACATATTCTTCTCACAATATATATCTAATGAGGAAGTGCTAAGTAAACAGCAAAAAGAATAAGAAAAATCCCTACTATAATAAGACTTTTGTATATATAGTTACGTTTTCTACGAGATATTCCTATAATAGTTAAATATATACCTAGTATCATTGAGAAGATCATTACAAAAAAGCCCATTCTACTCATTCCTTTCAAGATTGATAACACGATCATGACGATTAGCTACATCCATATCATGTGTAACTGTAATAATAGTAGCATTGAATTCCTTATTCATCTCAAAGAGCAACTCAATAATGCGCGTTTTATTTTCAGAGTCTAAAGAGGCAGTAGGTTCATCTGATAAAATAATTTTTGGTTTCATCATTATTCCTCTCGCAAAAACAGCTCTAGATTTTTGTCCTCCGGAACACTCAAGTGGCTTTTTCTTTAAAATAGATTCAATTCCAATTTTACTAGTAATTCGTTTAAAATGATCTTCAGCCACTGGATCTTTTTCAAGTCTTGCATACATAAGCGGTAATTTTATATTATCTTCTATTGTAAGAGAGTTTATCAACGATGACTCTTGTAGAACAAAGCCAATTTTTTGGTTTCTCCATTCAGCCAATTTTTCTTGTGAAAGATTTTTAGTAACTCTATCAAAAAGTGTATAGTTACCTTGGTAGTCGTTATCAAGTAAGCCAAGTATATTTAATAAAGTAGTTTTTCCGACTCCAGATTCACCTGTAATAGAAAGTTTTTCTCCTGGCTCTACTTCCAAATGAAAGTCTTGTAAAATAATGGATTCTTTTTTCTTATACATTTTTTGTTTTATATCCAACTCAATTATACTATTCACTGCAATACCCCCAAGGAAATTGGTATTTTCTTTATTCTTTTTATTAATGCTTCCACTAGGACAATACATATAATTATATCTATAACAACAACAATAAGTAATGCGATCCAATCCATATCAATTAATCCAAATACTCCATAAGTCGCAAAATTGGCATCTTTAGTTAGCCATGACTGTTTTCTATTAATTGCTGTGATTGCCCACACTATGATTACATTAAATGAAAAGAGGATACCAAAGTAACTATAAAAAATTTTCCTTAACATTGTGTAACTAAGACCAACCAATAGGTTAATTGTAAACTCTTTTATCATTAATCTAATACTCATCAAGGTGTTCCATATAGCTAAAATTGTAAGCACTATGAGCGTAATAAGAGTAATGGCAGAGATTATTTTTAATGAATTAGTATAGTAATCTTCGAAGTATTCAAAATTTTCTTGTTGGCTAAAAAAATTAAATTTTAATCCTACTTTATCTTGAATGTAGCTGCTCAGATTTATAGCCTTTTCTTTAGTAGAGTTAAGAAGTACAATATCCATCAAACCATTTACTTGAAGATCTAGATTAGAATTTCGGATAAATTCTTCATTAATTGGTATGAATATTGAAAAATTAAAATAACTTTTAGAGTTTGGAGCATAAAAATTTGAACGATGAGTATTTTTGGCCAAAATCCCTGTAACTTTTAGCGTAATGGGATCATTTGAAACGGAATCATTTATTTCAATAGTTGAACCAATAGGGAACTCTTCAGATAAACCAAACCCAATTAAAACTGGTATTTTATCTTTTTTTCGATCGTAATTAAAATTTAGTGCATCTCCTTGAATTAATTCAAAATGATTCAACTTATAGGATTCCTCATTCAGATAATTTAATGAGATCTCCATCTTAGTCTTACTAGGTAGTGAGGTAACAAACCCATCAACATGAACAGCATAATCATAGTTTTTCTCTAGATAGTCATAGATAATTTGAGTATCAGTTAATTCAATGTTATCAAAGTCAGAATCACTGTTTGGATCCAAATTCGCAATAAAATTCCCATCTTTATTAACAGTTTCTATCTCTTTATATCCTTGATACGTCGATGCTATTGAACGAGCAGCTGTAAAAGAAAGATAATTGGACACAAAAAGTAACGCTATCATGCTAAAAACAAATATTGGTCTTTTAAAAAAAATCCTTGTTATAAAAAAATTTAATATTTTCATTTTTTTGCACCTGACCTGCACTTATTAATATATAAATTACAAAAATAAATAGTAAATATGAATTAGTCAAAATACTTTGTTTCAAATAAATGTTTAATGCGAATGAAAGCAAAAAGCTAACTATTAGAATAGACAAACTATTCAATATGTATCTAATTACTATTTTTGTTGATGTATCTCCCACAAGTATGCGACAAAATATCTCCACTTTTTTTCGATTTACAAATTGGTAGTGGTACACCACCATTAAAAATGTTAAAAAAATATTTATTAATAATTGATATTCAGTTATATTTTCAAAAAAAGATTGTAGAATAGAAGAATTCGCTATATTCATATATTTTACGTATATAAGGATTGAACTTGAAGTAAAGGTGACTAAATAAATAATAAAAGCTTCAAAAGCTTCACCAAATCTGTATAAAGAATATCTCATATTCTGCTCCTAATAAATATTAAAATACACAATCGGGCCAATAGATAAAATCTATTCGGCCCGACATATTTTCTATAATTATTTTACTAAATTCTAAGTTGAGTACCAACAGATTAAAGGAAGGTTGACAATTATCTTCTTGCGCCACGTGACCAACTAAAATACGTCGTATACTTATCTCCCCATGCTAAATCATCCCAAACAGAGCCTGTAACTTTTGATGAATACGCTGTCTTACTAAGTAAAGTTCTTCCGTCTCTTGTATATTTAAATGAAGTCGACTTGTATTTTGATGAACTATAATTCCAAGCAGCGCCATCATATTTTATTTGAAAAGATTCTTTAGTGGATGCCCCACTAGTGCTATCTCCGTAACTAGCCGCAAAAGCTGTGACAGTCCCTAAACCAAGTATACCAATTACCAACAGTGACCTAACGAATTTCTTTATGCTCTTTTTCATAATAAAAAATTCCTCCTTGATCAAGTTTTTGTTTAGACACATATTCAATAAATAAATACGTAGTCTATAAATTATACTATCACTAACAAGGAAATTGTCAACTTATAGACTAATTAATTTTTTGGGAGCGTCAATAATTTTGTGTAAATAAATCGTCCTTCTGCAAAATAATTAGTTACTCAGTAAACATTGAAACTAATGCATCGGTTACTTGTTGGAAACCTTTATGGCTTCTGTTTAGAAATTTTTGATTGTATGTATCAAAAATGCTGACTAGAAAGCGTTCTAATGATTCTTCATTTTGAAACTGCTCTTTTCTGCGGCGGTACTTTTTAATTTGCTTATTGAAAGACTCGATTAGATTGGTTGAGTAAATGGTTCTACGAATACTGGGCGGAAACTCATAAAAAGTCAATAAATCTTGGTTTTCTATGAGTGACTCCGTCACTTTAGGATAGTTTTTCTTCCATTTCTCAATCATACAGGATAAGAATGTATTCGCTTCTTCCTTTGAGTTAGCTTGATAAACAGCCTTAAAGTCATCACAGATTTCTTTTCGGTCTTTGACACGTACTTTATGATCAATATTACGAGATACATGGATACAACAATGCTGATATTTTGCTTTAGGATAAATTTGTTGGATGGTATCTTTCATGCCTTTTAAGCCATCCGTAATAAAAAGCAAGACTTCTTGAACTCCTCTGGAGTTAATATCCTGTAGCAGCTCATTCCAAACGTATGTTGATTCAGTCGGAGCAATCGCATAACTTAGTACTTCTTTAGTGCCGTCTTCTCGTATACCAATGGCAATATAAATCGCTTCTTTGGATACGGTTTGACGTTTTAATGGAATATAAGTAGCGTCCATAAAAATAGTGACATACTTATCATTTAAGGCTCTGGATTTAAAGGCGTTTACTTCTTCAGTCAGAACTTTAGTCATGTTGGACATGGTTTGTGGAGTATAGTGATGCCCATACATTTTTTCGATTAAATCAGCAATTTCAGACATCGTAACACCTTTTTCGAATAAATGGATAATAGTGGTTTCTAATGTGTCGTTTGTTCTTTTGTAGGCTGGTAAAGTTTGTTGTTTAAACTCACCATTACGATCTCTAGGTATTTCCAATGTTAATTCACCATATTCGGTTTTGATTGATCGAACATAAGAACCGTTTCTCGAATTACCTGAATTAAAACCAGTGCGATCATATTTTTCGTAATCTAAAAAAGCCGTTAATTCAGTCCGTAGGAGTGTGTTTATCGCTTTTTCTAAGTGCAAACGGAATAATTCATTTAAATCGCCTTTAGTGACTAGAGTTTGCACAATTTCTGTAGTAAAATCATTCATAGGGAAGTCCTCTTTTCTGTGAATTGGTTGTCGTTAACTTTATTCTACAGAAGGGACTTCCTTTTTTATATGGATTTTTTCATTTACACAAAATATTTTACACTCTCAAAATATTTAAATTTATTTTTTTAAATGTAGTTAAATTAATATAACCTGAATAATTCATAGCTTTTTTGAAATACTATTTAAACACTGATTCAACACTATTTTTTGTTTCGTTATCCAACACCTTTTGGGTGTACAAAAAGAACCCCAATCTGCTATGGTTAAATCGCCAAAACCTAACCAAAGAAAGGGGTTCTCTCAATGGCTACATTACAGGAAAAACGCGTAAACTTCAACTCAAAAATGACGGTGTCTAATACAGGTGGAAATCTATCTACAGATGCTGGTTTAATTTTGGTTAAAGAATTTATGGACTCCATCGGCTTTACAAAACTGGCAAAGCAACTCTTAACCTTCAATGAGAATCGTCGCTATTGGATTCATGACAATATTTCCGTTCTGGAACAACTACTTTTTCAACTCATTGCAGGTTATCCTGCGGATTCTTCTGCCAGGATTCTGAGTGAAGACCCAATTTTTCGTTTGATACTGGCTAAGGAATCCTTGGCCTCACAAGCCTCGCTTTCCCGCTTTTGGAATCGCGTGAGCGAAGAGACAATCGTCCAATTTCAACTCTTAAACCAAGCATTAATCGACAAAGTTCGTTTAAAACGGAACGCTACAGAAATGATCATTGATTTGGATTCCACCCATTCGGATACCTTTGGTAACCAAGAAGATGCTAATTTCAACGCCCACTATGGTACGAACGGGTATCATCCGTTAGTTGCGTTTGATGGTCTGACGGGTGATTTTCTCAAAGCAGAACTTCGTTCTGGAAATGTGTACACTTCAAATGGCGTGAAAGAATTTCTGAAACCAATGCTTGAACATTATCAACAGACTCTTCCATGTATGGATATCCTTGTTCGAGGGGATAGTGGTTTCGCAACACCAGAAGTATATGAGACTTGTGAAGCCAATGATAGTTACTATGTTATTCGCCTGAAGGCGAATAGAAATCTAGAAAAAATTTCAGAGAATTTCGTTCTTGTAGGAGATGATCATCCGTGGGATCATCGGGAAGTTCACTATTATTCAACTACCTATCAAGCTGAAAAATGGTCAAAAGAACGACAGATTTGTATCAAATCGACCAGAGAAGCCGATGAATTGTTATTCCGGCATGAATACTTGGTTACAAATTTTTCCCACAACCTTTCGCCTCAAGCGATTTTCGGTATTTACCATAAGCGTGGTACCATGGAAAATTATATCAAGGAAGCCAAAAATGGTTTCTATTTCGATAAAACGGATAGTTCCACTTTTCTGGAAAACCACGCTCGGATGATGATAAGCCTCTTGGCTTACAACTTGGTCAACTTCATGAAAACAATCTGTTTACCTGCGAAAGAAGCAGTTTTCCAAGTAGACACCTTACGTCTTCGCCTTTTCAAAGTGGCTGGTAAGCTAATTCGCAGCGGTCGAAAATTGTTTCTGAAGACGAGTTCTTCTCATGTTTACCAGAACCTGTTCTATTATCTATTGGAAAAAATTCAGCAACTCTGTTGGTAGAACTGGGAGCCAACTGAAATTTTAAAAACTTATTAATTTTAAGGGATATTTGCGCTCAAAAATAAGAAAAGTGACTCGTCATTCCTTGAATAGATCATATTTTGAGCTAATAGCGCTAGCGATATTTGAAATGTAATAACAGAAAAAGAAAAACCGATGGTTTTTCAAAATTAATGTTAAAGAACTAGAAGTATGAATAATTCAGGTATAAAGCAATTTATTAACTTCGTCATCATTACATATCTTGCGAAGTTTGATATTATTTAAATTTTCAGACTTTTTCTATAAAAACGCTTGTTTTTTAAAGTTATTAGTATTAATATATTTTTGTAA
>OJJJ01000566.1_pt1 | contig 16192 bp, 13 predicted proteins | sample 1596311 | NCBI WGS metagenome assembly OJJJ01 (sample SAMEA4350140, study PRJEB24818) | metagenome | biome: human; feature: gut; material: faeces | place: Denmark | collected 2013-09 | reverse complement strand
CTATGGGTGACACTGGCGGGGATCGTACTCGCCACATTGCTGGCCATCTTACTGCTCGGCCTGCGCCTTTCGGGTAATCGCATCGCCGGTGGCATGGTCAGCGTGTGGGTTTCAGTTTTTCGCAACACGCCGTTACTGGTACAACTGATGTTCTGGTATTTCGCCGCATGGAATCTGCTTCCCCGGGAGGTAATTACCTTCATCAATGCGGAGCACCCGTGGTCCATTCTGCCGGGAGAGGTCTGGTGGTTAACGCCGGAGTTTCTCTGTTCGGCCTGGGGGCTGGGGATTTTTACGTCAGCTTTTTTGGTGGAGGAAATCGCCTCCGGTTTACAGGCGGTGTCCAGCGGGCAGCGGGAAGCCGCCGTGGCGCAGGGTTTTTCTTCCTGGGCGGCCTTTCGGCATATTCTGTTGCCTCAGGGCCTGGCGAACGCCTGGCAGCCAATCGTCGGGCAGTATCTCAATTTAATGAAGCTCTCATCGCTTGCCAGCGGTATTGGTTTCGCTGAACTGACCTACCAGGTTCGGCAAATCGAGAGTTATAACGCCCACGCACTGGAAGCGTTTGCCGTCGGCACCGGGCTGTATCTGCTCACTGGGCTTGTGCTGGGAATGCTGCTCACGCGACTTGGCCCTCGGCCCGTACCGGCAAAGCGATCTGCGGTAAAAACCCACATTTTGAGCATCCGGAGTCCACAGCATGATCGCTAATATTTCGGTGATTACCGACAATCTGGACTATCTCCTGTGGGGACGCGCGGCACAGGGACAGCCGGGGGGAGTTCTGCTCACGTTACTGATGGCAATTGGCGCTGCGGTGCTGGCGCTGCCCGCCGGGATTCTCCTCGCCTGCTGCGCGTGGCGGTTCCCGGGCGTGGTGCGCAAGGGACTGTTTGTCTGGGCGGAGTTTATTCGCGGCATTCCGCTCATTTTTGTCATTTTCTGGATGTGGTACCTGCTGCCCATGCTGACAGGCAGCGATCTGCCAGGGGCGGCGACCGTCACGCTGGCGCTAGCCTGGTTTACCGCCGCCTCGGTGATGCACTCCGTGTATGCGGGCTTAAACGCGCTGCCTGGCGGTCAGTATGAGGCGTCAGTGGCTCAAGGATTTCGCCCGTTTCAGACGTTGTGGCTGATTTTACTGCCACAGGTGCTGCGTAATATCCTGCCATCGCTGACGGGGATTTTTATCGGGTTACTAAAGGATACGTCGCTGGCGTTTATCGTCAACGTCCCTGAACTGACGACGGTTGCCGGTCAGGTGAACAGCCGCGTGCAGATTTACCCGGCGGCGATTTTTGTCTTTACCGGACTGGTTTACTACCTGCTGTGTTTTGGGCTGGAGAAAGTCGCCCGGCATCGGTTCGCGCTAAAATAATGCCACGGCTCAACAGGCCACGAACTGGTGGTCGTCGTTGAGCCGGTATTTCACACCGGCACGGATATTATTCTCACCCTCGATGGCCACGGCAAACCGCATTCTCTCCCCGTCGTGATAGGCAAGCGCGGCACATCCACCGGGGCCGAGAATGATTGAATCGACCTCGCCGGTACTGGCAACGACCGCATTTTCACCGCTGGCAATAATGTGCACATTGTCAGCACAGTTAGCAATCTTTGACTCAGGGCCAAAGCTGGCGATCTGCGTGAGATCGCCGCTGCTGGCAATACGGCTGCGCTCGCCCAACGAACTGATACGCACACGCATGCCGGTACTGGCGATGCGCGTGCCGCCTCCCACGCTGCTGACGCGCGTGGAATTTCCCGCGACCGCGATTCTGCTGCGATTGCCGGAGCTGCCGACATGCGTATTGTACCCCACGCTGCCAATGCGGGCGCTGTACCCCGCGCTGGCAATCTGTGCGGCGTACCCGGCGCTGGCGATTTTGACGTTATCACCTGCACTGCCAAGGCTGTCGCGGTCCGTTGCACTCGCCAGCTGTCTGCCGTTGTCGTCTGCCGTTTGCGGGCTGGCTAAACGCGCCATCGCGAAAATATCCTGCTGCACAAAACGTGCTTCATCCAACCATTTAGACCAGCCATATTCCACGAGGCTGTCCGCCCAGTCGCCGAAACCCTCTCGCTCAAGCGCACGGTGAACATCCGCATAGCTGCCACCGTCCGGAAACGAACGCAGAAACCAGCGGTACAACACGGGCCCGACGCGCCAGGCCCGTAAGTCACTAGAGGTTATCATCATTGCTTAATGCCGATGATAGCCATCCACCATGCACCTGAAGGTTTCGCCCGGTGTGCGTCCCGTGGTGCAGAGATAAAGATGTCCAAAAATGAAAAACAGACTCACTATCGCCAGCGCAAAGTGCGCCTGCAGCAACCAGTAACGCACCCCCGGGAACAGATCGCCCACCGCTTGCGGATACAGCGACAGCAAACCAGAAATCAGCAACAGAGGTAACAGTCCGTACATTACGCCGACATAGGCCGCCTGCTGTAACGGGTTGAACTTAGACCGCGTGGATGCCGGGAACGGGTGTGCCTCACCCTGCATAATGCCAAACAGATAAAACCGCGTCTGTCGTTGCGCCCGCCCAATCCAGCCCTGGCGTTTAATCATATAGTGATGCCCGTTGCCACCGATCAGGTTGATCAGCACAAAGCCAATCCAGCACGCCAGCAGCAAGAAGCCACAGATTTCGTGCACAGCATGCAGGCTTTTCATTACCGGGGCGCTGACGGCAGAAAAGTGGTTGACCAGACCACTGCCCAGCAGCAGTAAAAACAGCAGCGCATTCGACCAGTGCCACAGGCGGACCGCCTTCGAGTACAGATAAACTTTCTCACCGTGCCCGGCTGACGCTTTATTGGCAGAGCGAAAGCGCAACATGGCGTGTAGCGCCAGCACCAGCCACATCCCCACCAGCATTAACCCGGCAGCCACCAGCCAGACTGGCCAGTAGTCGGGCTTAAACAAGGGGACGTACTGCGCCAGTTGCGCATGAAACTGTTCGGCATTCTGCGACGCGTTCATACATTATCCTTTTTAAGCAAATGTTGACCGAACCGCCGATACAGAGGGGGTTTCCCGGCGCCTGCCAGCTGATACTCGTAAAACTTGTTTTCGCGCAGCCAGGCCTGAACCTGCGGACTATCTTCACGCCCAAATATCAGCGCATGTTCCGGGCACGCATTCACGCAGATAGGCGGGAAGCCTTTTGCCAGACGTGACTCGGCGCAGAAGTCACATTTGTCGGCCACTTTGGTTTGCGGATTAAGATAGCGAACCTGATAAGGACAGGCCCCTATGCAGTAGCTGCAGCCAATGCAACGCGCGGCGTCAACCCGCACAATCCCATTCTCATCGCGCCAGGAAGCACCGGTCGGACACACCTCAATACAGGGCGCATCGTCACAATGCTGGCAGGACTGGCGGAAATAGTGATACAGGGTTTCGTTGTCGTTATCCGACACCGGAATATGGGCAATCGACAAACGGCTACCCTGGGCTGGAACATGGTTGGTTTTTCTGCACGCTCGGGCACAAATATTACAGCCGTTGCACAATGACTCATCATGAATCATGACATAACGAACCGCTTGCGTATTTTTGGTACTTGCTAACAAGGTTTGGCCTGGGCCGGTGAAAAAAATCACCGTCCCCATGCCAATGACAAATTTTCGTCGGGTGAAGGACATCGGGTTATCCTCTAATGCTGTGACAGTGATAGTCCACACGTTCCATGACATTTACCTGATCAATTCAGGGGTTCTGGTACTGCTCAACCTCAAGCCATTCACACAGGCCGTACGCCTTGCCGTAGCGCATAAAGCGCTCGCTAAACAGATAAGGTTCCGCATTCGACGCTTCCACAACGCGTATATCTGCGTAATCCGGGTGCGTTTCCATGGCGGTCAGCGCCGCGGCTATCTGTTGAGGTGCAAAGTGATACGGCGACTGTCCGAGCATGGCGACCTTATACGGGCGAGGATACGTTCGGCAGTCAAAGCGCACCGCCTCGGCGATCGCCCGGCAGATATCGTTTTCCACCACCTGCATGCACATGTCGGCATAGTTAGCCGTCATGGTCTGCGTCGAGTAGAAATACACATCTTCCGCACCCTGCACGCAGGTAATATCCGCACTGCCCGCCTGCTCATGCATGGCGTCCAGCAGCAGCGTAAGGTCTGTTTCAGGCATTGAATAAGGTGGCTGCAAAAACACACCGCTCGCCACCAGCTGGCCCGACGTGGAGTGCTGGCGGATAAAATCCGCCATTATTGACTCCGCCGTCACCGGCTCTTCGACCTGCGGCGTGTTGCTGTGCTCTACGGCCGGGTGTAACGCCTGTAGCCACTGTCGTTTTTGGCTATCCACCTCATCAGGAAGCGCTATACACGCTTCCTCATCGGCGACCAGAACGTCGCTCACGTTAGTCATCTCGCGTTCCTTACGCCGGCAGCAGATTCTGCGCAGCCAGATCGGCTGCCACATCCTCAAGACCGAGGCGATTCAGGGTTTCACGCGTTGGGCAGCCGAGTTCCGGGTCCCAGCCCATTTCCTGATAGAACATCGTCAATGACTGGCGCATATCTTCCCGATCCATTTTGTCGGTCCCTTCGGTAAACACCGGGATCTTAGGATCTTTGTCGAAGACCCAGGAGCAGATAAGATCGTGCTCATTGCGCATATCTTTGGTTTGCATCAGTTTCACTGTATAGGCACGGTGCAACGTAAAAATACGCTCGGCGGCGAGATCCAGGCTTGCCTGCGTTGTTTCATCACCGGTTACCGCCTGGAAGAATTTCGCTTCCAGATCCAGATCTCCACGATAGTTTCGACTCTTCAGCGGCGACACCGTCATCGGCCAGACCCAGTTGCACAGCGTGACGGCGTTATGCAGACAGACCTTCAGCAGCGTCCATTTGGCATATTTAATTTTGGCGGCGTTGATTGGGGTGTAGTTTTTTGTTTCGTCGTAGGCATCCTGTGAGCCAAACAACTCACCCGCCACTTCACGCTGTAATTTCAACGGCAAACCAGAGCCGATGAAGTTGATGTGGGTGTGCGCCATGCAGTCACGGTTAAACATGCAGTTGGTGATCGCCCCCACCTGTGCCGAAGCCTCGTTAGCATGGTGAACAGGAAAACCAAACGGCGACCACAGTTTGTTTTTGGCATAGCCCCAGTACTCGTCGCCTAAATTCCAGCGTTCGGCAATGGCATATGACCCATCTGCAAGGTGGCTGAGTTCACCGACGCGATGCGCCAGGCGGTAGTAGAAATCTTTAATAAAATTAGGATCGCCCGCTTCCAGCTGATCCCAACGGATCTCGGCATACTCTTCGGCCGGCAGCACGCGTTTAAAAACGCCTTTGGCATAGCAGTAGGTGAAATCACGGTGCAATTGCCCGTAGTTACACCAGATACCGTAGTCGTCGAACAGGTTCAGGCCAACCAGATTCCCCACCACGCGGCCATCATCTTTCTCGTCAAAATCTCTCGGGCCGTTCGGGAAAATCGTGGTGTGCACGAAGTTCGCCACGCAGGTGTTACCACCGGTACTCGGTACACCAAAATCTTTAACACGCGGGACGTTGAGCTGGGTCATACAGCGAATCGGGCATGAGTGACAGCCGCTCATTTTGACCGTGTATTTTTCTGCGGCCGGTCCGAGATCGAACACCGACTTGTAGGTACGAAAGCCGACGGTATTTTGGTTGCCTGGCGGGATTTCCCCCGTTTCAATCGGGCCGCCTTCCGCCGCCCCCCAGAACAGTCCTTTACGCGCCGTCCAGCGTGAGTTTGGAGATGAATATTCAGCCCACGCCTGTGGCGTGCTCGGCACCACATGGTTGTTGTTAGCGCCGATAAGCTCGGTCATCATGTAATCGTTCAGCCGCTTCATCTCTTTACGATCGGCGATGTTGACCCCTTTTGTGCCTTCAACCGCAATGGCCTTCAGGTTCTTCGAGCCCATCACCGCACCGGTGCCAGCACCGCCGCTGTGGTTGCGGCTGTTGATCATACAGGACAGCGGTACCATATTTTCTCCCGCCTGACCGATGGCGGTGACGCAGGTTTCCGGGCTGGTGAGGCGACAAATTTCTTCGGTCGTAGCGCGTGTACCCTTGCCCCACAGGAAGTCGGCTTTTTCGATGCTGACCTTGTCGTCTTTGATATTGATCCAGACAGGCGATGCCGCCTTACCTTCAATCACAATCGCGTCATAGCCGGCAAATTTCATTTGTGCCGCAAAGAAGCCGCCCATATGGGCATCAACGACTAAATTACCTTTGGTAAAGGTTGATAATGAGGTGATATTGACGCGTGAACTGCAGGGTGCGCCCGAGCCAGTGAGGGGACCGGTGGCGAAAACCAGTTTATTCCCTTCATCAAAAGGTTTTGTGCCTGGCGGGACTTCGTCGTACATAATTTTATAACCAAAGCCCATCCCACCGACAAATTTTTTAAATTTACTGGAATCTTCCACGGTGATATTACCCGTCGTGAGATTGACCCGTAAAATATTACCTGTCCAACCATTAGCCATCATTTTTTCCTTTGCTAGAAGGTTTAATAGATATCCCCGTCATTTTGCTGGCCGCATTTCTGTACATAGCGGCAATTTTTTTGGCAATTAATGACGCGTATCAGGCAAGCCTGCGATCCATCAAACGGTAATCTCTTTCCATTCGATAATTTTTAATGCTCCAGTCGGACAAGCATTGGCGCATTCCCCACACAACACACATTTCGAGGATTTTTTAGTTTCGGTATTCACGGTCGCCATCATCCAGGGACAGGCCGTGGTACACGCGCTACAGCCAATACAGCGCTTGTGATCCACCGCAATACAACCGTCTTCCTGTTTCCAGGTAATTGCGCCTATCGGGCAGACAGCCATACATTGCGGATCTTTGCACTGACGGCAGGTGTCGGCGGTGTAGTTTAAATCGCCGTACAGTCCGCCACCGGAACCGACACCGTTGTCACCAAAGAAGAAATTGCGATGGATTTTGATACGGGAAAAGAAGGTGCCAACGGCGCCATCGTTATAATTCGTACAGGAAATTTCGCAGCGGTGACATCCTGTGCAGCGTGCACGTTGTGTCACCAGCACCCCTTTCGGCGTGTTAATCAGCCCGACAGTGCCGCTATCGACATCTTCCTGCTTACAGCCAAAAAGTGATAACAGTGCGGGGGCAATGGTTAACCCTGCCAGACCTTTTCCTGATATCCGCAGAAATTCAAGTCGCGTTAAACCACAATCTAAAAATGGACGATCAACCTGGTTCATTTATTTCGCATCCTCTTCGCAAACGCTGTAGCAGCAACACATCCAGTGCTCATGTTTATACGCGCCGGGCAGGCCAAATCGGGCCACTGATGTTGCCGACAACACGTGATATTTTTGCCCTAACCTGATCGCATCAATGACGGTGGTTAAACGGAATGAATCTTTACCCTCAAGACAGACATAATCCTTTAGGGTTAGGCGAATAAATAATGTGGTTATTCATAGCCTGTAACCTTGATCGTTATCAAGTAAAAACGGGAAGGAGAACAATTAATGCGGAGTGATATTTATTATCATTAAGGCAGGTTGAAATAGTATTTCATCTGCATTACACATATTTGTGATTACACCTCCAAATATAAGCGTATGTTTTAATCGATATATAAAATAAAACATAACGACAAATACATTTTTCTGCACTTTTTATTTTCAAAGATGAATTATATATATTGATAGAATACCGTGGCAGAATTACAGGGCGGTAGCCTTTCTCCACCGCCCTTTTCAGGATTAACCGGCTAACGCTTTAATCACCGTCTCCATGGCCTGTTTTTCTAACTCACTGCGTTGCACGCGCTGATTGGCGAGGGTGGTTCTCAGTACACCGGCAATGACGATATGCTTAGGCTCTTGTCCCAGATCGCGCATTTCCAGTACTACTTTACCAACAACTCTGCACATCTCGCGGTACAGTTCGTCATCTTTGGTCTGATTACCCATATTTGCCTGCTCGTCATTAGCTCAAACCAACAGCATATATCAGTCTGGTTTATTAGACAAAAAATCAATGAAAATCAAATAACTGTCATGAATCTACAGAACCTGCTGGAGTCGGTTAACCAGCTCAGCCAGGCTCCCCGCCTGCATTTTTTCCATCACTCTTGCCCGGTGAACCTCAACGGTACGGACCGCAATATTCATTGCATCTGCGATTTCCCGGTTCATCAATCCTTGTGCCACCAGACCGGCCAGTTGGCGTTCCTTTGGGGTAAGCTGTTGGTAGCAAGCGACGATCTCATGGCGCGTGCATGCCGTAATGGAAACCTGCAGAGCATGTTCCAGCGCGACCTGAAGTGGTCCGGCAGAAACCGGCTTTTGCAGAAAATCGACCGCTCCACGTTTCATTTGCGCGACCGCCATCGGTACATCGCCATGCCCGGTAAGAAAGACCACCGCCAGCGTGCTGCCGCGCCGTAGCATCTCGTCATGTACACCTTGTCCATCCAGTCCCGGCATACGCATATCCAGCAATACAACCCCGACCTGATGCAAATTAACCTCGGCCAGGAAGGTTTCTCCGTGCTGCCAGCACCGGACCTTGTATCCCAGACTTTCCAGTAAAAATGCGCAGGCCTGGGTGACGGCTACATCGTCATCCAGCAGATGAATGATCGCCACAATCGCCCCCTTTCTGTGTTGGCTTAAAATGTAATCTTACCGCGACACCCGCCCGACCATCCGGAGCCTGTTGATTGTTGATGCTGATCTCGCCTCCAGCATAGCGAACCAGGCGTTGGCATATGACCAATCCCAGCCCCATTCCTTCTTTGCGGGTAGTCATAAACGGTTGGAACGCCTGATAAAGCTGAGTTTCATCGATTCCTCCGGCGTTATCCTGTACCTGTATGCTGATACCGTCGTCCACATGTTGAGCGGTAAACCACACCGTGCTGGCCCCTGCCTGCGCGGCGTTAAGCACCAGATTTGCCAGTACTTGTTCCAGCAGAACGCTGGGCAGCGTCAGCGTTAAGTTTGCGCTGACCGTCGTTTGCAGCGTGACGTCAGGGAATTGCTGTGTCATACGCAATAATTGCCACACGTGGTGGACAGCATCACGGATGTTGATCGCCTGCCAGTCATCCGTCATTACTGGATTGCCCTGGGCCTGGCTGGCCCACAGACGCAGATTGCGCAACGTATCGCCCCCCCGCTGTGCCTGAGCATCTATCTGTTCAAGCGCAGGTAACAGCGGATGCTGTTGATCCTGACCGCGCAGGCGAATCAGGCAGCCTTGCGCGTAGTGACGGATAGCCGAGAGCGGCTGGTTAAGTTCATGGGCAAACCCGGACGTCATCTCGCCGAGGACGCTCATCTGACGCGCGGTTTCCAGTGCCTGCTCCTGCTTGCGCAACAGCACATTGTTACGCTCCAGCAGCCTGCCGCGACGACGGACCAACAGCATCACCCAGATGTAGTTGAGTGTGAGCAACAGCAGAACCACCGCTGCTGCCCCCATTACCAGTTGATGCTGGATAAACCAGCTTTTGATATCCAGCCACAGTTGACGCTGCTGCGGGTGCTGACGAACGTCACGTAGCAACGTTTCGACCTCGCGGGTCGAGGCGGGAGCTCCCCAGCGAAAAGGCGCATCTTGTGGGGCATTAAACAGAACCCGGGTGACGCGATCGGCAAGTTCATCACTCACTGCTGGCAGTGCGGCGAAGGACCAGTCAGGATAAAGCGGCGTGCTGCTCAGGCAGGGAATCGACGTCGGATGGTTGAGCACCACCTTAAAATCGGCTTTATGGATCAGCCCTTCTTCATCCATTTTTTCCAGCAGACACACCGGCACAATCACGGCCTGAACGGCTTTCTCACGCAATAAATACACTAACGCATCGGCAGGAAAACCCGTGAACCTCAGGCGCAAATCGCGCTCCGGGCGCAATCCCGCATCGATAAGCGCTTTATAACCCAGCAAATAGCCGCCAAATGCCTGGGCATCGATCGCCCCAACCGTTTTGCCGATCAGATCGTGTGCCGACGCGATCTCTCCGTCACGCCTGACCAGGATCGCACTACCAATCACATTGCTGGTTGCTTTTCCGCCGCGGGTGGAGCGTAAGGATGCCAGCCAGCGTAGCGCTGCGCGGTTGTTTAACTGCACAAACTGCGCCGGATTGGTTACCACAAACTGCACGGTTCCCCGGTTCACGGCATCTTGCATCTGGTGCAGGTCCAACGGTTGAATATGAAACCGTTCACCGGCGATTTGCTGATTCAGCAGGGTTTCCAGCGGCTGCCAGTGATTACGTGTGGTGACCTCCCCACGCATGGCTAAGACGCCAATGTTCCATGTCTGCGCCCAGGCCGCTCCACTCAGCATCCACAACGCTGCCAGCACCGTCAGGCAATGTACTACTTTACATCTCACGCCATTATCCCTGTCATTTATGTTGTTTTAGATCAACAACAAGCCGGGTATGTGGTTAACCACAATAGAGTACCCCCCGCCACGATTTTTACACTGTAAATCATCAAGATTCTTTATTCATCACACGCAAACCAACGGCGTGACCAATGTTTCGTTGTTGCATTGTGACGGGAGAAAATATGGACAGCAGTAAACGGCAGTTTCTCCAGCAACTGGGCGTTCTGACCGCAGGCGCATCCCTGGTTCCCCTGGCTCAGGCCGAGTTTCCCTTCTCGCCAGAACGCCATGAGGGGTCGCGCCAGCATCGCTACGCCATGTTGATTGATCTGCGGCGGTGTATTGGCTGTCAGGCCTGTACCGTCAGTTGCGCCATTGAAAACCAGACGCCTCAGGGCGCGTTTCGTACCAACGTCAACCAGTATCAGGTACAGGTTGAGGGTCAGCAAAGCGTCACCAACGTGCTGCTGCCGCGCCTGTGTAACCATTGCGATAACCCACCTTGTGTGCCCGTTTGTCCCGTGCAGGCCACCTTTCAGCGCGAAGATGGCATTGTAGTGGTCGACAATACGCGCTGTGTGGGCTGCGCCTACTGCGTGCAAGCCTGTCCATACGATGCGCGGTTTATTAACCATGAAACGCAGACCGCCGACAAATGCACATTTTGCGTGCACCGCCTGGAAGCCGGGCTGCTCCCGGCCTGCGTGGAGTCCTGTGTGGGCGGCGCGCGCATCATTGGCGACATCAACGATCCGCACAGCCGGATTTCACGCATGCTGCACGAACACCATGACACCATCAAAGTCCTGAAACCGGAAAGCGGCACCTCGCCTCACGTGTTCTATCTGGGGCTGGATGACGCCTTCGTCACCCCGTTGATGGGACGTGCTCAACCCGCTCTGTGGCAGGAGGTTTAAATGACCCATTCACTGATTATCGAAGAGGTGCTGGCCCATCCGCAGGAAATAAGCTGGTTGCCCTGGGCAGTACAGTATTTCTTTTTCATTGGCATTGCCGCCTGCGCGGCGCTGTTCGCCTGCGTGCTCCACTGGCGTAAAAAAGCGCAGCCGCAGCTAGAAAACCTGACGCTGCTGATCGCCCTGACCTGTGCCATCACCGCCCCGCTGGCGCTGACCGCGGATCTGCACCAGACCGCGCGCGTCTGGCATTTTTACGCCTGGCCGACACCGTGGTCATGGATGCCGTGGGGAGCACTGTTTTTACCGTTGTTCACCGGGTTTCTCGGGCTGTGGTTTCTGGCGCAGCAGGTCAAACGGTTTACGCATAAAAGTTACAGTGTCACTAAATGGTTGGCCGTGGGCAGCGCGCTCTCAGCCATTGGATTATTGGTGTATACCGGCCGCGAAGTCTCCGTCGTGCAGGCGCGTCCCATCTGGTTCAGCTATGCCTTCCCGCTGGCGATGTTCCTCAGCGCGCTGCAAACCTTCTTCGCCCTGCTTATCGCCAGCATAAACCGCGACAGCACACTGCCGCACAAGCTGGCATGGGGGCAAATTGTCACGTTGATCGTTCTGGCCATTGTGATGGCGTGGTGGGTGAGCGGCGATACGCTTTCCGGCTCGGCGATTCGCCAGTGGCTGGATGTCGCCGCGTCTGCACGGCACTACGCCATCGGCTGGGTAGTGCTGTGGGCTGTCTCACTGGCACTTTGCGGATGGGTGTTACGTCACCCATCGTCATTACCGCTGCGTATTACGCTGGCCTTCAGCGCCATGGCGCTGTGCTGGCTGATGCGCTGGACGATACTGATTCAGGTGCAGACCATCCCCAAATTTAACGCGCAATTTAATCCGTACTCCCTGCCCGGCGGCACAGATGGCTGGCTGGCCATTGTAGGCACCTTTGGCCTGTGGGTTGCGCTACTCATTATTGTTCATGAAGGCCTCAACGCGATCGCAAGGAGAATGCAACATGGCTAATTTAACCCGTCGTCAGTGGCTTAAAGTTGGTCTCGCCGTTGGCGGGATGGTGACCTTTGGCCTGAGTTATCGGGATGTGGCAAAGCGCGCGATTGACGGTTTGCTGGATGGCACCTCGGGGAAAATCACCCGCGATCGCATCTTCGGCAATGCGCTTCCCCCCGAAGCCAACGCCCAACCGCGCTGGCAGCAGGATCCGCAGCAGGTGATCGCCATGACCCAGTGCTTCGGCTGCTGGACCCAGTGCGGTGTGCGGGTCCGCGTCGACAGCAAAGCGGGGAAAGTTCTGCGCATTGCGGGCAACCCCTACCACCCACTGTCGCATGAACATCACATTGATTCGTCGGTTCCGTTTGCCACGGCAATGGAACAACTGGCGGGCGAAAGCGGTCTTGATGCGCGTTCCACCGCCTGCGCCCGGGGCGCAACCCTGCTCGAAGGCCTGTACAGCCCGCTGCGAATTCTGGAGCCGATGAAGCGCGTCGGTAAACGTGGCGAAGGTAAATGGCAGCGCATCAGCTTTGAACAGCTCATCAAAGAGGTGGTGGAAGGCGGGGACCTGTTTGGCGAAGGTCACGTTGACGGCCTGCGGGCCATCCACGACCCCATCACCCCGTTAGATGCTAAGCACCCCGGCTTTGGCCCGAAATCCAATCAACTGCTGGTCACCAATACCAGCGACGAGGGACGCGATACGTTTATCCGCCGTTTCGCACTGAACAGTTTTGGTAGTAAAAACTTCGGCGCGCACGGTGCGTATTGTGGGCTAGCGTATCGGGCCGGTTCCGGCGCGTTAATGGGCGATCTGGATAAAAACACCCACGTCAAACCGGACTGGGATAACGTCGAGTTCGCGTTATTTATGGGCACCTCCCCGGCGCAGTCCGGCAACCCGTTTAAGCGCCAGGCTCGCCAACTCGCCAGCGCCCGCTTACGCAATGATTTCGAGTATGTCGTTGTCGCACCCGCCCTGCCATTAACCACGGTACTGGCTGACGATCGCGGTCACTGGCAGCCTGTGCACCCGGGGAGCGACTCGGCGCTGGCAATGGGAATGATCCGCTGGATAATCGAAAAGCAGCGTTACAACGCCGATTACCTCGCCATCCCTGGTGTCCAGGCCATGCAACAGGCCGGAGAAAAAAGCTGGACCAACGCCACGCATCTGGTGATTACCGATGAGATCCCAACGCTTGCCGGACAGCATCTCACGCTCGCCCATCTGAACACCGACGCGCCTGGCGAACCGCTGGTCGTTAACGAGGCCGGTGACATGGTAGCAGCCAGCAGCAGTCAACGCGCACAGCTGTTCGTGACCCGCGAAGTAACGCTAGCCGACGGGCAAACTGTGACGGTCAAAAGCGCATTCCAGCGTCTGAAAGAGTCTGCCGAAAAGCTGTCACTGGCGCAATACAGCCAGCAGTGCGGCGTGTCGGAGGCAAAAATAGGCGCGCTGGCGGACGCCTTTACCCGTCACGGGCGTAAAGCGGCGGTGATCACCCACGGCGGGATGATGGCAGGCAACGGATTTTACAACGCCTGGGCGGTGATGATGCTGAATGCGCTGATTGGCAACCTCAGCCTCGAAGGCGGCGTCTTTGTGGGCGGCGGTAAATTCAACGGTGTCACTGACGGACCGCGCTACAATATGGACAGTTTCGTCGGAAAGGTGAAACCGAAAGGCCTGAGCATCGCACGCAGCAAAACCGCCTATGAATCCTCTGAAGAGTACCGTAATAAAGTGGCCGCTGGACAATCGCCCTTCCCGGCAAAAGCCCCGTGGTATCCGTTTGTCGCCGGGCAGTTGACCGAATTACTCGTCTCGGCGCTCGAAGGCTATCCGTATCCGCTAAAAGCCTGGATCTCCAACATGACTAACCCGTTCTACGGCATTGCGGGGTTGCGTGGCGTGGCGGAAGAAAAGCTCAAAGATCCGGCGCGTCTGCCGTTGTTTATTGCCATTGATGCTTTTATGAACGAAACCACCGCGCTGGCAGACTATATTGTCCCGGATACCCACAACTTCGAAAGCTGGGGATTCAGCGCCCCGTGGGCAGGCGTGGCGAGCAAGACCACCACCGCCCGCTGGCCGATTGTTGCACCCGCCACCAGCAAAACCGCCGACGGCCAACCGGCATCCATGGAGTCATTTTGCATCGCGGTGGCAAAACGCATCGGGCTGCCGGGCTTTGGCGATAACGCCATTACCGATCCGCAGGGCAATCACTATCCGCTGAACCGCGCGGAAGATTACTACCTGCGACTGGCCGCCAACATTGCGTTTATGGGTAAGGCGCCGGTCGCCGAAGCCGCGCCGGAAGATATCTCGCTGACCGGCGTGACGCGGATCCTGCCGGTCATCACCGACACGCTAAAAGCCGACGAAGTTCGTCGCGTGGCGTTTGTCTACTCGCGCGGTGGTCGTTTTGCGCCAGATAAGAGTGGCCGCACCGATAACCGCGTCGGTAATGCGTGGGAGAAACCTCTGCAAATCTGGAACGCGGATGTCGCCGCACACCGCCATGCGATCACCGGCGAGCGCTACAGCGGCTGTCCGGCCTGGTATCCTTCCCGCCTGTCCGACGGGCGTTCGGTGGACGAATTGTTTCCGCAGCAGGAATGGCCGCTGAAGATGATCTCCTTTAAGTCCAATACCATGTCCAGCGCCTCGGCGGTGATCCCACGTCTTCACCATCTCAAGCCTGTGAATCTGGTGGCGCTCAACCCGCAGGACGGCGCGCGTTATGGTGTGTCACACGGCGACACGGTGCGCATCATCACGCCGGGTGGACACGCACAAGCGCAGGTCAGCCTGCTCAACGGCGTTATGCCGGGCGTTATCGCAATTGAACATGGTTACGGACATAAAGAAATGGGGGCGGCACAGCATACGCTTGACGGAGAGCCAATGGCGTTTGATGAAAAGATTAAATCGGGGATTAACATTAACGATTTGGGTTTTGCCGACCCTACGCGTCAGGTGGCCAATACCTGGCTGGACTGGGTCTCAGGAGCGTCTGTGCGCCAAGGGCTACCGGCGAGAATCGAGCGAGTGCAACTCTAGCGCCGGATGGCAACGCTACTGCGTTTTACCCAGCCTACAGACGTTGTAGGCGGGGTAAGGCGAAGCCGCCACCCGGCAGAAAGTGGATCAGTTATTTACCGGGATCACCGCGCCTTTATATTTGGTGCGGATCCAGTCCTGAATTTCTTTTGAGTGCAGTGCGTCAACCAGCGCCACAATATCCTTTTTCTTCTCATCGCCGCGATGCACGGTAATGATGTTGGCATACGGGTTGTTTTCACCGCTTTCGACGGCAATCGGATCTTTCACCGGATCCAGCCCGGCATCGATGGCGTAGTTGGCGTTGATCACCACCGCATCGCCTTCATCGTTGTTATACATCTGCGGCAACAGTGCCGCTTCAACGTTAGGCAGGAACTTCAGTTTTTTCGGGTTCTCAACGATGTCGCTGATGCGCGCGGTGACTTTATCAACGCCTGGCTTGAGCTTAATCACGCCCTCTTTTTCGAAAATCGACAGAATACGCCCTTCTTCGGACACCGCGTCACGCATGATGATCTTTCCGCCTTCCGGCAGGTCCTTCAGCGACTTTACCTTTTTAGAATAGATACCAATCGGCTCAATGTGAATCGCCCCGGCGCTGACGAAATCATAGGTCTTATCACCCGCATGATCCTTCAGTACGCTGTTCAGGTACGGAATATGCTGGAAGTAGTTGGCGTCAATCTCACGCCCCGCCAGCGCGGTGTTTGGCAGAATGTAGTCCTGGAACGGTTTAATCTCCAACTCGATCCCCTGCTTTGCCAGGATCTGTCTCTTA
>OJJJ01000563.1_pt1 | contig 16258 bp, 12 predicted proteins | sample 1596311 | NCBI WGS metagenome assembly OJJJ01 (sample SAMEA4350140, study PRJEB24818) | metagenome | biome: human; feature: gut; material: faeces | place: Denmark | collected 2013-09 | reverse complement strand
ATAGATACCTTCATAATCGAGGCGTTTTTGAGCCGTACGAACCGGATCAAGAGTCAGGGGTAATTTTACCTTTTGCATAGGGCGCGCATATTAACTTTGTAACGTCATAGAGTCAAAGAAAAAGGCAGCCTGAGGTTGCCTTTTGCCAATAATTCGCACACATTGCGGGTCATCGACTTAAAATCACTCAAGTCTGGCCATAGCAGCCAACTTGAAGGTCGAGAGCCCTAGTTTAAAATGGCTCTCATCATTACGCTATATGCGAGGGAAAAAATATGCCTCAACTCATTCTTGCGTCTACCTCTCCCTGGCGTCGCGCCTTGCTTGAAAAACTGGCCATCCCGTTCGAATGTGCAGCACCTGAGGTTGATGAGACACCGCAGCCTGGCGAAACACCTCGGCATTTGGTATTACGTCTGGCCCAGGAAAAAGCGCAATCTCTTGCCCACCGCTACACATCACACCTCATTATTGGATCCGATCAAATCTGTGTACTTGATGGAGAAATAACCGGAAAACCGTTAACAGAAGAAAAGGCCAGACAACAATTAACCAAAGCCAGCGGCAATATTGTGACGTTTTACACCGGACTGGCGCTGTATAATTCTGCAAACGGACATTTACAAACCGAAGTCGAACCGTTCGATGTTCATTTCCGTCATTTAAGCGAGACGGAAATTGACGATTACGTACGCAAAGAACGTCCGTTACATTGTGCCGGCAGTTTTAAAAGCGAAGGATTAGGTATTGCGCTCTTTGAGCGTCTGGAGGGCCGCGATCCTAATACGTTGGTTGGCCTGCCGCTGATTGCGTTGTGTCAGATGCTACGCCGGGAAGAGATGAATCCGCTGAAAGCCTGATTAATCTTCCTGATGGCGACGCGGTACGTCTTATCAGGCCTACGGCGCATAACGCAATGGTAGGCCTGATAAGCAACGCGCATCAGGCTTTGCTGCGTAATACCTCAAGGCAGCGTTTCAGCTGATTGTCCATCGGGGCTTCAACACGCATGACCTCACCGGTCCCCGGATGGGTAAATTTCAATGCTGCGGCGTGCAGAAACAGTCGGTTCAGCCCCGTACCGGCCAACTGCTTGTCGAACTCACGGTCGCCATAGCGATCGTCAAAAGCAATAGGATGTCCAGCATACTGGGTATGAACGCGAATCTGGTGAGTCCGCCCGGTTACCGGACTACAGCGCACAAGCGTGGAAAACGCATAGCGCTCTTCCACTTTAAATCGCGTCTCCGACGGTTTACCTTCCTGATTTACCCGCACGATTCGCTCACCGCTTTGCAGAATATTCTTTAACAGCGGCGCCTGTACGGTTTTGACATGCGACTGCCACTGACCTCTTACCAGCGCCAGGTAATCTTTTTGCATTCCCTTTTCGCGCAACTGTTCATGCAGCGAACGCAGTGCGGAACGTTTTTTGGCAACCAACAGCACGCCAGACGTGTCACGGTCGAGGCGATGCACCAATTCAAGGAAACGCGCCTCCGGGCGTAACGCTCGCAGACCTTCAATTACCCCAAAGCTTAATCCGCTGCCGCCATGCACGGCCGTGCCTGATGGTTTGTTGAGCACCAGAATATGGTCATCTTCATACAGAATAACATCGGCCAGCGCGGCGACCTTCTGCAGATGCGGTGAAATAGCTTCTTCTTCGCGCTCAGCGACACGCACTGGCGGAATACGCACAATATCTCCGTCCTCGAGCTTGTACTCGGGTTTGATGCGTTTTTTATTCACCCGCACTTCGCCCTTACGCAAAATGCGATAAATCATACTTTTTGGCACGCCTTTAAGCTGGGTGCGCAGAAAGTTGTCGATGCGTTGCCCTGCTTCGTCGGCAGTAATGGCAACAATTTTTACGGCTGGAGTCTCTGTTTTCATGGGTGCCGATTTTAAATAGCCATCAAGATTCGCGCCACACATTTTTCTATGCTTATATTAACTGCTATACCCTATTACACAGGTTTGACAGTTTCGATTTGGTGGTTATTAAACCAATCACTGTACGGAAGTGTAAAAACTGTGAGTAACCGGGTGGTAAATGGCAAAAGTCATCTTGCTATAACAAGGTTAGCAGTGGAATAATGAGGTCGTCTCCGTGTTGAATCTTGTTAAAACAAGAACTTTTCCGGAATGACCCAATTTTGCCCGACCGATCATCAACGCAGCAATGGCGTAAGACGTATTGATCTTTCAGGCAGTTAGCGGGCTGCGGGTTGCAGTCCTTACCGGTAAGTGCTCTATGAATTTCGCGTTGTAGGAAGACGGCAAGTCTGGGAACCCCCAAGAATTTACTCCGGTGAGTGACTGGGGTGAGTAGATGAAGCCAACGCACCGATAGCGTGAAAGACGACGAGCATAATGGAAGCGTTTCTGGAGAGTAACACCCAGACTGTTCCCCTGATAATTGCGCTGTGTTTCCGTATGAAATACAGGCAACCGACACTCTGCGCCTCTTTGAGCTGACGATAACCGTGAGGTTGGCGACGCGAATAGACACGAGGCCATCGGTTCACACCCGGAAAGGCATTACTCTGCCCGCAGCTTAGTCGTCAATGTAAGAATAATGAGTAAGTTACGATGAAAAGAATGTTAATTAACGCGACTCAGCAGGAAGAGTTGCGTGTCGCCCTTGTAGATGGGCAGCGTCTGTACGATCTGGATATCGAAAGTCCTGGACACGAGCAGAAAAAAGCCAACATCTATAAAGGTAAAATTACCCGTATTGAACCGAGTCTGGAAGCCGCTTTTGTTGATTATGGCGCTGAACGTCACGGTTTCCTCCCGTTAAAAGAAATTGCCCGCGAATACTTCCCCGCTAACTACAACTCCCATGGCCGTCCCAACATTAAAGATGTGTTGCGCGAAGGTCAGGAAGTGATTGTTCAGATTGATAAAGAAGAACGCGGCAACAAAGGTGCTGCACTGACCACCTTTATCAGCCTGGCGGGTAGTTATTTGGTTCTGATGCCTAACAACCCGCGTGCGGGTGGTATCTCTCGTCGCATCGAAGGCGATGACCGGACAGAACTCAAAGAAGCGCTGGCAAGCCTGGAACTGCCTGATGGCATGGGGCTCATCGTACGCACTGCGGGTGTTGGTAAATCCGCAGAAGCGCTGCAGTGGGACCTGAGTTTCCGTCTGAAGCACTGGGAAGCGATTAAAAAGGCCGCTGACAGCCGCCCTGCTCCGTTCCTGATCCATCAGGAAAGTAATGTCATCGTTCGCGCATTCCGCGACTATTTACGTCAGGATATCGGCGAAATCCTCATTGATAACCCAAAAGTCATGGAGATGGCGCGTCAGCACATCGCCGCGTTGGGTCGTCCGGATTTCAGCAGCAAAATTAAGCTCTACACCGGTGAAATCCCGCTGTTCAGCCACTATCAAATCGAGTCTCAGATTGAGTCTGCGTTCCAGCGTGAAGTACGTCTGCCTTCTGGGGGTTCTATCGTTATCGATAGCACCGAAGCACTGACCGCAATTGATATCAACTCCGCACGTGCCACGCGCGGCGGCGATATCGAAGAGACCGCATTTAATACCAACCTTGAAGCGGCCGATGAAATCGCTCGCCAGCTGCGTCTTCGTGACCTCGGCGGCCTGATTGTTATCGACTTCATCGACATGACGCCGGTTCGTCACCAACGTGCCGTTGAGAACCGTCTGCGTGAAGCCGTTCGTCAGGACCGTGCGCGTATCCAGATTAGCCATATTTCTCGCTTCGGCTTGCTGGAGATGTCCCGTCAGCGTCTGAGCCCGTCATTAGGCGAATCCAGCCATCACGTCTGCCCGCGTTGCTCCGGCACAGGTACCGTGCGTGATAACGAATCGCTGTCGCTGTCTATTCTGCGCCTGATTGAAGAAGAAGCGCTGAAGGAAAACACCCAGGAAGTCCATGCGATTGTCCCGGTGCCGATTGCGTCTTATCTGCTTAACGAAAAACGTACTGCGGTCAATGCCATTGAAACCCGACAGAACGGCGTACGCTGTGTGATCGTGCCCAACGATCAAATGGAAACACCGCACTACTCTGTTCTGCGTGTTCGCAAAGGTGAAGAGACATCGACCCTGAGCTATCTGCTGCCGAAACTGCACGAAGAAGAGATGGCGTTACCGACGGAAGAAGAGTACGTCGAACGTAAACAGCCTGAACAGCCTGCGCTGGCGACCTTCGCCATGCCAGACGTACCGCCAGAACCTGCTCTGCAGGAGCCTGCCGTTACAGCCGTTGCTGCCGCACCAAAAGCAGCCGCAGTCGCAGCAGGATCCGAACAGCCTGGTTTGTTTGGTCGTTTCCTCGGCGCACTGAAGTCCATCTTTGGTGGCAATGAAGAAGCCAAGCCTGTTGAGCAGCCAGCACCGAAAGCGGAAGAGAAATCTGAACGCCAGCAGGATCGTCGTAAGCCTCGTCAGAACAATCGCCGTGACCGCAACGATCGTAACGATCGTCGTGATAATCGCGATAACCGTGGCGAACGTGATAACCGCGATCGTGATAACCGTAATGAACGTTCTGATAGCAGCGAAAACCGCGATGAAAATCGCCGCAACCGTCGCCAGCCGCAGAATGCCGAAGCGCGCGATACCCGCCAGCAATCCACCGATGTTGCTGATAAAGCGAAGTCAGGTGACGAGCAGCAGGCTCCACGTCGTGAACGCAACCGCCGTCGTAACGACGACAAGCGTCAGGCACCGCAGGAAGTTAAAGAACTGAACCTGGTTGAACAACCGGCACAGGATACGGATCAGGAAGAGCGCGTTCGCCAGCCTCAGACTCGCCGTAAACAGCGTCAGTTGAACCAGAAGGTTCGTTACACCGATAGCGCAACCGTCGAAACCGAAGCCGTAACCGCTGCAGTGGTTACCGAAACGGTTGTGGCTGAGCCTGTGGTACAGGCCGCTGTTGCCCAGCGAACTGAACTGGCTAAAGTCGACCTGCCTGCCGTTGTCACTACCGAGCATGAAGATAACAACGATGCACGTGATAGCAACGATGCACGTGATAGCAACGGTATGCCGCGTCGTTCTCGCCGCTCGCCTCGCCATCTGCGCGTAAGCGGACAGCGTCGTCGTCGCTATCGTGACGAACGTTACCCGACACAGTCGCCAATGCCGATTACTGTCGCCTGTGCATCTCCAGAATTAGCCTCTGGTAAAGTCTGGATCCGCTACCCTGTTGCCCGTGCACAGGAACTGCAGGTTGAAGAGCAGCATCAGCAGGAAGTGGCCCAGGTGCAGCCGGTTATCGCCGAGCAGCAAACCATTGCAGCGGTCGTTGCACCAGCAGTGGAAACCGTAGCGGCATCTGTCGCGGTCACAGAAGCGCCGGTAGTCACCGAAACCGTCGTTGTCGAACCTCAGGTTGTGGCGGTTGAAACCACACATCCGGAGGTTATCGAGACGGCTGTTGAGGAACAACCGCAGTTCATCGTTGACGCTGACGTCCCGGTTGCAGAAGAGGTTGTTGCTGAAGCGGAGCCCGTAGCAAACGTGGTAGAAGCACCGATTACCGAAGAACCTGTCCAGGTTGACGTCGCTGTCGCCCAGCCAGACGTTGCTGAACCGGTTATCGAGGCCGCGCCAATTGCCCCGGTTACGCAGGAAGAAGTCGCACCGGTTGCACCAGTCGTTGTCGCTGAAGCTGTGGTAGAACCTGCGTCTGTTGCCGCTGTACCCGTAACGGTTCACAGCCACGCAACTGCACCGATGACCCGCGCACCTGCGCCGGACTACGTACCAGAAGCGCCGCATCAGAGCGACTGGCAGCGCCCTGCTTTCGACTTCGAAGGCAAAGGTGCCGCAGGCGGTCACAGCGCCACGCATCAGGCTACTGCCCCAGCCACACGCCCGCAGCCTGTTGAGTAAGCCGTAATCAACATCAAAGCCGACCTTCGGGTCGGCTTTTTTATTTCTTATCGATTTGTTTCATTCCCGTCAGCTGCGGCATCACATCCTTCATCAGCGCCAGAAATTTACGCAGTCGGACCGGATAATAACGCGCCCAGGGATACACCAGATGCACCGGCAGCGATGCCGCAGGCCAGTCTGCGAATAGCTCGACTAAACGCCCGTGAACAATATCTTCTTCTACCATCCAGCTTGACACAATGGCTACCCCCAGCCCTGCCAGAGCCGCATTTCTGGCAACATAAATACTGTCTGTGCTTAATCGGGGAGAGATATTTATCGTGATGGGTTCATTTCGCTGTTGATGGCGCAGCGACACACTATGCTGATAAAACGTGTTTACAGCAATCCACGGCAGCGTTGATAACTGTTCGGGATGCGTAGTATCGCCATACTGCGCCAGCAATGCCGGGCTGACCACAATGCTTCGAGGCACTTCGGCCAGCAGAACGGAGACCGTTGCCGGATCAACTTCCGCACCCACTCGGATCGCGCAATCAATATTGTCGCTAAGGAAATCCACCGTTTTGTCATTGAGCATCCACTCCACCGATAACTGCGGATAACGGGCCAGAAATTGCAGCAGCGGTTCAAGCAGTTGTTGCTGACCAAACGCATGAGGCGCTCGTACCCGCAGCGTACCGACGGGTTCATCCTCCGTGATATTCAGCCCATCTTCCAGCGCTAACCAGGCATCGATAATATGCTTAGCATGCTGATATCCCCGTTCTCCGTCATCAGTCAATTTCATCGCGTGGGTGGTGCGTAAAATCAGTTTCACACCCAGCAGTGTTTCCAGGGATTGCAGTCTCCGACTGACGGTCGCCTGGGTGGTCCCCATCTGTTTTGCCGCCGCAGAGAGCGATCCTGCCTCAACGATGCGCACAAACGTCCGCATCAGCTCCACTCTGTCTATACGCTCATTTTTCAAAATAATTACTTTCATCATACGCCAAACGTATAACTGTTTTACCACCACGCCCGCTACCGTGCCAGTGAGGGAAAGATAAAAATAGCCGCACATCCTGTGATTGAGGAATCATTTGTGAACACATCTACCGCACTTTCCCGTTGGGTCATCTTTGTTCTGGCACTTGGCGCCGGTTTCAGCGTGGCGGCTATCTACTATGCCCAGCCTCTTCTGCCACTGATCGGTCAGGACCTGACCCTAAGTCTCACCGGTATGGGGCTGGTGCCGACGCTTACCCAGGCCGGGTACGCGCTGGGGATTTTGTTTCTCTTGCCGCTTGGCGACCGCTATGACCGCCGGACATTAATCTTGCTGAAAAGCATCTCACTTGCCGTGCTGCTTCTGGCCTGCAGCTTTAGCGGGCAACTGCATTCACTGCTGTTGATTAGCTTGCTGGTGGGAATGGCAGCAACCATGGCACAGGACATCGTTCCCGCAGCAGCCATACTCGCCCCTGCGGGGAAACAGGGAAAAACGGTCGGTACGGTGATGACCGGCCTGTTGCTGGGCATTTTGCTCTCCCGCACCGTCAGTGGTCTGGTGGGCGAAGCGTTTGGCTGGCGCGAGATGTATCAACTCGCCGCCATCAGTATTGCCATTATTACGGTGGTGATGTGGAAAATGCTGCCTCACTTTGCGGCCAATTCCACGCTGAGCTATCCGTCGTTAATGCTCTCAATGGCCAAACTCTGGCAACGGTATCCTGTACTGCGCCGGGCGGCGCTGGCACAGGGATTCCTGTCAATTGCCTTCAGTGCCTTCTGGTCAACGCTGGCGGTGATGTTATCCGAGCATTATCACATGGGCAGCGCAGCCGCCGGGGGTTTTGGTATTGCAGGAGCAGCAGGCGCGCTTGCCGCACCGCTAGCCGGACATCTTGCTGACAGAGTTGGCGGCGAAAAGGTCACGCAACTGGGGGCATTATTAGTGACGCTTTCTTTCGCGCTGATGTTCTTACTGCCCGCTCTGCCGGTACAGGGGCAGTGGCTACTGATTGCCCTTTCAGCGGTTGGCTTCGATCTTGGGCTGCAATCCAGCCTGGTGGCCCACCAGAATCTGGTCTATAGCCTGGAGCCTCAGGCGCGGGGCCGCCTGAACGCCCTGCTGTTTACCCTGGTGTTCATCGGTATGGCACTGGGCTCAGTTCTCGGCACCCAAGTTTACGCCCTGGCAAACTGGCAAGGCGTTGTCGGGTTGGCAACCGTCAGTGGCGCGATTGCCCTGATGATAAGACTGACGGGTAATACCGTGGTGAGCCAAACAAAAACGGCCTAAAAAAATGCCCGCGCCGGGGTGTAAGTGGCGCGGGCAGACAAACATATCCAGTTTCATGATATGTTTCAAAAAAAGGCGTTAACGATTTAACTGGAACAACGACATTCCCTGCATATCGGTAAACGCTTTATAGGATGCCTGCAGCGCAGCCTGCTGCATAACATAGGACGAAATCGCTGCGTTCCAGTCGACATCCACCAGGTTACTCATCTGCTGAGTTTGCCCTAACGCACGATCGGCGCCCAGCGAATCCAGCGAGCTCAGTTCACTGAGCTGTGTGCCTAATTCAGCACGGACGGACAGGACGTTATTGAGCGAGTTCTTCAGCCCACGGTTAGTTTTATCAATCGCTTCAGCAGCCTTTGCTTTTGCCACATCATCGCCTTCTATCGGCGTATTTAACGCGGCAATCGCCGTATCCAGCATGACAAATAAATTCGTTTCTGGCTTGCTTCCGTCAGGTTCCGGAACGGCATTACTGGTTACGGAGTTAAAAATTTTGTCCCCGGTGTGGCCAATGACCATCAAACGGGCAGCATCCACCTGTTGAGTGATATTCTCCGTCCCGCCAGAATAGGTACCATCAGTCTGAGCAAACGGCGCCGCTTCCGTTTTGTATCCACCAAAAATATAGCGCCCATTGCCATCAGTACTGTTTGCCAGATTCATTAACTGGTCGCGGATCCCCTGCAAATCTTTGGCCAGGGACGCCCGGTTATCATCACTTAACGTGCCGTTCCCGGCGCTGACGATTTTTTCCTGTGCCGCAGTAATCGCCGTCGTTGCCCGGCCTAAAACGTTTTCTTCCAGTGAAACTTTCTGCGTCGCAAAAGTGCGTGCCAGCGTATACTGGCTATTCTGCGCTTGAGCCTGAGACAGCACCACGGCCTGTGAGGCGGCAATCGGATCGTCAGACGGATTGATGACCCGTTTGCCCGTCGACATTTGCTCGCCGAACTTCATCCATTCAGCCTGAGAGTTAGTGATGCCGCGCATATTCTGCTGGTACATCATCTGGGTACTGATACGCATTATGTCCCTCTCCCTTAGCGAATATTAATCAGTGCATCAAATAGCGTATTCGCGGTTTGCAGCACCTGAGCGTTAGCCAGGTAATATTGCTGATAACGCTGCAAATTGCCGTACTCTTCGTCGAGGTTAACCCCGGAAATAGACTGCTGCTGGTTAGAGATCTGCGTGACCACGTTTTTTTGCGTGGTGCTGCTGGTTTTCAGCGTCGCGGTTTTGTTACCGACATCGCTTACCATCGTGGCATACGCGTCGTTGAAAGTTTTATTCCCGACGGTCGCTTTGGTTTGCAGATCCAGCAGTTTTTGACCGTTACGGTTATCGCTTTTACCCTTGTCTTTATCCGGATCAACGTCGTTCTTAGACACTTCCGCCATGGCGATTTTTGACTCGTCAGTCACCATCACCTTCATATTGACAATGGCATTGCTAACCGGTTTCAGAATAAAACTGTCGTTATCTTTCGCGCCGGTGGGATTATCCGTCACCGTCACTTTCAGACCATCAATGTCCAGTTTACCGTTGGTATCCGGTTTGGCTTCAAACGTTGAATTATCCGCGAGGCGCGTGACTTGCCACTTGCCACCGTTAAACACAACTTTATAGTCAGTCGCCTGCACTTTAGAACTGTCATCAACTTCAGCGGTTAACTCCGCTTTACCGGTGTTTTTAGCATTACTGGTCACCGACGGATCGCCGATGGCGAAGAAATCCTTACCCGCAACGCCATCGGTATCAAAACCGGCTTTATGCTGCGTGTTAAAGGCATCGGCAAATGCCAGAGCCAATTGGCCCAGCGTATTACGTGTCTGGTCCAGTTCCTGAGAGCGGAACGTTAACAACCCACCCAGTGAGCCGGTGTTGAGCAGTTTTTCCGGGATTTCAATATTCCCCGCAACCCCATCGACATAGGCCACGGTGGTGCGGTTTGGATCGGCGCTGGACGGTACAGCAGCAAGCTGGCGGGCGCTGCTGCCCTGCACCAGCGAATAGCCATTCGCCATGGTGATGTTGTAGGTGCCGCCGTCCTGAATGCTAACCTCAACGCCGACAATTTTGTTCAACTCGCTCACCAACTGATCGCGCTGGTCCAGCAGATCGTTCGGCGAAGCCCCCGCGCCGACGCCAGTCAGACGAGAGATTTGGTCATTGAGGCTGGCAATTTGCTTCGAGTAGTTGTTGATCTGGTCAACACTGGCGGAGATCGCGATATTAACCTGCTTATCCTGATCGCGCAGATACTGATCGGTAGTTTTGAACTGGTTGACTAAACCGTCTGCTTTGCCAATCAGCGCCTGACGCGCCGCCGGGTCTTCTGCGTTACTGACCAGCGTTTGTAAGCTGGTGAAAAAGCCTTGCATCGAGGTAGAAATAGAACTGGTCTTGCTGGCAAGCAGGTTATCGATTTTCGACATTTGCTCATAGCGCGTTGTCAGGCCACTGCTTTGGTTCTGCGCGGCGCGTAACTGATTACTGATGAACGAGTCATACTCACGCTGCACGCCAGAAACATAGACGCCATTGCCAACCCAGCCCCCCGCACCCAGCGTGCTGTTCGCTTGCGCCATGATGGTCGTCTGACGGGTATACCCGGCCACGTTATAGCTGGTGATGTTATTACTGGCAGTGTTCAACGCGGCCTGCGCTGCGCTGAGACCACTCATGGCGTTGTTAATCAAGCTGGACATGGAGGTTCCTTGTAATCCTTCAATACTGGTTATTATCGGCAGCGAGTGGGCAGACTTGAGCTATTTAAAACAGATTGTCGAGATTGCTACTGTAGGTTTTGCTCACTTTCTCACTCATCGATTTCAACTGCTGGATCATGGTGGTTAATTTACGCGCATAGTGCGGATCGGTGGCGTAGCCTGCATTCTGCAAGGCCTGTGCACCCTGCTCGGCAGTCGCTGCGCCGGTGACTGCAGCGTAGCGCGGATTACGCGATATCAGCCCGACATAATCCGACAGCGCCTCAAGGTACGAGCTATAGACACGGAATCGGGCTTTCACTTTTTTCGCCTCACCGTTTTCATATTCGGTAGTGGTGATTTCGGTGGTCGGCCCTTTCCAGCTCCCCGAAGCCTTCACGCCGAAAATGTTAAAGCTCGGCTCACCGTTCTCACGGCGGATTTGGCGTTGCCCCCAACCGGATTCCAGCGCCGCCTGCGCCAGGATCAGATGATGAGGTACCCCGCTTTGTTGACTCGCCAGTTTTGCTGGTAGCGATAGCTGAGCAAGGAAGTCTTTACTGTCGCCCGACAGCGGTTCGTCATTCCCTTCCACCGCTTTCGGTAGCGCTTTACGCACCATCTGCGTCAGTGCCTGGTTTTGATAGCTGGTCACCGTTTCCAGTGAAAACTTCATCGGTACCTGCGGCGCATCATCCGCAGGCGTCCCCTGGCCTTCGGTCATCTGCTTAACCATCATTTCAGCCAGCCCCAGACCTTTGCCTGCTGTCATCTGCTGGGCTACTTGCTGGTCATACATGCTGGTGTACAAGCGCGTCGAGTCGCTGCTAAAGACGCCATCTTTTGGCAGCGCTTCACGCATGCTTTTCAGCATCATCTGGACAAACATCCCTTCAACCTGGCGGGCGACCGGACGGATATTTGCCGCCGGATCCTGACCCGCCTTCGCTTTCAGTTCGTTCAGCGATTGCGCATCCCAGGCGGCGCTGGTCAGCAGTTTGCTGTCACCAATCATCAGATAATTTCCAGTTTGGCGCGTAAACAACCCGCACTTTGCATGGATTGCAGAATTGACATCAAATCCATTGGCGTGGCACCGAGCGCATTGAGGGCGCGAACCACATTGTTCAAATTGGCGCTGGAGCGCACGCTCTGCAACGAGCCGCCGCTTTGACGCATATCGATTTGGGTTTGCGGAGTAACCACGGTTTGCCCACCGCCAAACGGCGTATCGGGCTGACTGACGTTGGCCTGGCGATTCACCGTGATAGACAAGTTGCCCTGCGCGACCGCGCAACTGTCCAACGTAACTTCGCGGTTCATCACTACCGATCCCGTACGGGAGTTGATAATCACCTTCGCATCCTGCGGCGTTACGTTCACTTCTATATTCTGGATATCAGCGAGGAAGCGCACCTGTGAGCTATTGCCGCTCGGCACACGCACCTGAATCGTACGCGCATCCAGCGCCGTGGCGCTGCCAAACCCACGCGAACGGTTAATGGTGTCGGTTATCTGCTGTGCCAGGGTGAAGTCTTCATTATTCAGCTGCAGATTGAGGGTGTTTCCGCCACCAAACTGGCTAGGAAGTTCGCGTTCAATAGTGGCCCCGTTGGTGATCCGCCCACCATTGAGTTGGTTCACCTGAACGCTACTGCCGCCCGCCGCAGCACCGGCGCCGCCGACTAAAATATTGCCCTGCGCCAGCGCATAGACCTGGCTATCAACCCCTTTCATCGGGGTCATCAGCAGCGTCCCGCCGCGCAGGCTCTTGGCGTTACCCATTGAAGAGACCACAACGTCAATGGTTTGTCCCTGACGTCCAAACGCAGGAAAGGATGCCGTCACCATCACCGCCGCCACGTTTTTCAACTGCATATTGGTGCCGGTCGGCACGGTGATCCCCAGTTGAGAGAGCATGTTATTGAGCGTTTGGGTGGTGAACGGCGTCTGGGTGGTCTGGTCACCCGTGCCGTCCAGTCCCACCACCAGCCCGTAGCCAATCAGCGAGTTTTCACGCACACCCTGAACGCTGGTCAGATCGCGAATACGATCGGCATGGGCCAACGTGGTTGCCAGCATCAGGACCATTGCAACAAGAGTTTTAAACACAGAAAGCCTCGCTTACATCGGTGACAAATTAAGGAAGAAACGCTGCAACCAGCCCATATTCTGCGCTTCGTTGATATAGCCGTTACCGACATACTCAATACGTGCATCCGCCACCTGGGTTGACGGAACAGAGTTGCTGCCGCTGATGGTGCGCGGGTTAACCACCCCGGAGAAGCGGATAAATTCAGTGCCCTGGTTTATGGCGATCTGCTTTTCACCCACAACGTGTAAATTGCCGTTGACCAGAACCTGATCGACGGTCACGGTCAGCGTACCGCTAAAGGTGTTACGGGCATTGGCGCCACCTTTACCGTTAAAGGAGTTCCCACCGGACGCTTCTACGTCAGCACGCTCGTTGCCAAACAGTCCCTGCAGGTAGCGCGGCACCGTGTCGAAACCAAAGTTTGTTTTGCCATCACGGCTGGCGTTAGCAGAAGAGCTTTTGCTCGCACTGACGTTTTCCTGCAATACGATAGTTAGCGTATCGCCAACATTGCGCGGACGGCGGTCTTCAAATAGCGGCTGGTAGCCATAGTTAACTGGCTGCGCAGACTGAAAAATTGATCCATTCGCCACCGGCGTTGGGCCAGGTATCGGCTGGGCAGAGGTCGCCCCCTGAACCAGCGGCGTGGCCGGGATCCAGGCACATCCTGTCAGTGACACCACCAGCAGGGCCGTAATCGGGTATGGGTGAAGCGCGTTTTTTCGCATTGCCTTCATCTTCTACATCAGTGTGCCGGTGAGGTTTTCACCCCACCGGACAACACGTTAGAGTTGCGTCAGTTTTTGCAGCATCTGATCGGTAGTCGACACCGCTTTGCTGTTGATTTCGTAAGCACGTTGAACCTGGATCATATTCACCAGCTCTTCCGCCACGTTGACGTTAGAGGTTTCAACATAGCCCTGATACAGCAGACCCGCGCCGTTAAGCCCTGGCGTGCTCTCGTTCGGCGCACCTGAAGATTGCGTCTCGGTGTACAGGTTCTCACCAATGCTTTCCAGTCCGGTATCGTTCATAAAGGTGGTCAGGTTGAGCTGGCCTACCTGTACCGGCGCCGCCTGTCCTTGCTGGGTTACGCTGACGATGCCATCACGCCCGATAGTGATGCTGAGCGAGTTCGCTGGAATGGTGATCGCTGGCTGAACCTGAAAACCGCCTGCCGTCACCAGTTGGCCGTTCTGATCCACCTGGAAAGAGCCGTCACGCGTATAAGCAGAGGTACCATCCGGCAACATGACCTGGAAAAAACCCTGGCCTTTAATCGCCACATCTTTGCTGTTATTGGTCTGTGACAGGTTGCCCTGACTGTGTAAACGCTCGGTCGCCACCGGACGCACACCGGTACCGATTTGCAAACCCGAAGGCAGTACGGTCTGTTCAGAAGACTGCGCGCCCGGTTGACGAATCGTCTGGTACAACAGATCTTCAAACACCGCACGCTGACGCTTGAAACCATTGGTGCTGACGTTTGCCAGGTTGTTGGCAATCACATCCATGTTGGTTTGCTGTGCATCCAGGCCGGTTTTGGCGATCCATAATGAACTGATCATAAAATGTCCTGTATTAACTCATCGACAGCAGTTGGTTGGCGCGACCCGCGTTATCATCCACGCTACTGATAATCTTCATCTGCATTTCGAAGCGACGGGCGCTGGCGATCATGTCGCTCATCGCGGCAACCGGTTTGACGTTACTGCCCTCCAGCACGCCCGACATCACGCGGATGCTGGGATCGGCCGGAAGCGTCGGGCCACGGGTCGCCTGTGCTGCCGCGCTCAGGCGGAACATACCGTCATCACCACGCTGCACTTCACTTCCCGTTGCCTTCACCAGCTTCAGACGCCCGACAGGCGCCACGGTATTCGCCGGATCGCCTGGGTTCAGCGCAGAAATCGTCCCGTCAGCAGCAATGGTGATTTCTGAACCTTCCGGTACCGCTATTGGCCCGGCTTCGCCAATCACCGGATGTCCCTGAATGGTCAGTTCACCGGTGGGGCTTACCTGAATTGCGCCATTACGGGTGTACCCTTCACTGCCGTTAGCGGTCTGCACCGCCAGCCAGCCGTCCTGTTGCAGCGCAACGTCCAGCGGGCGGGAGGTGTAGTCCATCTGACCTGGCGTCATATCAGCCCCTGGCGTTGAGGCCACCACCAGCGTACGCGTCGGTAAAGAGAGCCCTTCAACCGGCACCGCACGTAGCGCATTAAGCTGCGCGCGGAAACCCGGCGTTGAGGCGTTTGCCAGGTTGCTGGCCGTCACCGCCTGTTGGTTCAGCGTCTGACTGGCCGCGCCCATGGCGGTATAAATTGCGTGATCCATTAAGCCGTCCCGTCAGGCGCTTAGCGCAGGTTGACCAGCGTGTTGAGGATCTGATCCTGGGTTTTGATGGTCTGCGCGTTCGACTGATAGTTACGCTGGGCGACGATCATGTTCACCAGTTCTTTACTCAAATCCACGTTCGATGCTTCCAGCGCGCCGTTCGTCAGCTTGCCGAAGTTACCGGTACCCGCGGTGCCCAGCAGCGCCACACCGGAGGCCTGAGTTGCCGCCCAGACGTTATCGCCCTGAGAAGCCAGTCCTTCGTTGTTGGCAAAGTTAGCCAGCACGATCTGCCCCAGTACTTGCTTTTGTTCGTTGGAGTAGTTACCGACGACGGTGCCGTCGTTGTTAATCTGGTAGCTCACCAGATCGCCCGGTTTGTAGCCGTCCTGATTCGTCGCAACGATGTTGTTGGCGCCGGTGTTCTGCTGCATAGAGTTCTGGAAACTCATTGCAAAGGTGATTGCTGGTGCGCCATTGAGTGCGCTAGTGGTGATATCAAAGGCGCCCCCCCCGATTAATGCCCCGCTGGTATTAAATTCCAGCGTAGAAGTCGGCGTTGTAGGCACTGCAGCTGCAGGATCGCTGCTATCGATGGTATACACGGCCCATTTGTTATTAGGCTGCTTTACAAAATAGGCGTTAACTTCGTGGGCATTCCCCAGGCTGTCAAAAACGGTGACAGGGCCTTTTTTGTTATAGCTGTCCGCATCTTTCGGATCGAACTTTGTCGTTGTCGGGATTATTTTATCCGATGAGTTCAGGTTGATCTGCATTGATGCTTTGCTGGTTGCCTGTGCCGCCATCAACGTATTCGGAACGGTGATCGGCCCCGGGTTCGCGCCCTGCTGTACTGTCGGCGGTGTGCCGGTGGCCGGATAGCCCGTCAGCTGCAGCCCCTGCATGTTGACGATGTTACGGTTTTGATCGAGCTTGCAT
>OJJJ01000559.1_pt1 | contig 16374 bp, 14 predicted proteins | sample 1596311 | NCBI WGS metagenome assembly OJJJ01 (sample SAMEA4350140, study PRJEB24818) | metagenome | biome: human; feature: gut; material: faeces | place: Denmark | collected 2013-09 | reverse complement strand
GATGAAAACGCGTTTACCAGCCAGATCCAGATCGGTCATCTTAATTACAGACATGGTGAATCCTCTCGTTGATTCTTAAAGTTTTGCAGACGCACAATGCGTCTTACCTGAAACCTTTCGCGGCCATTGCTAACGTGGTGTCGAGCATTCGGTTAGCAAAGCCCCATTCGTTATCACACCAGACCAGCGTCTTGATCAGGTGTGCGCCACTGACGCGCGTTTGTGTGCCATCCACGATGGCGCTGTGCGGGTCGTGGTTAAAATCTACTGAGACCAACGGTAATTCCGTATAGTCAACTATACCATGAAATGCACCCTGTGCCGCTTTTTGCAGCAACAGGTTGACTTCACAGGCTTTTACCGGTTTCTTCACCGTGACGCTGAGGTCGATTGCGGTGACGTTAATCGTCGGCACGCGCACGGCAATCGCTTCAAAACGGTCATTAAACTGCGGGAAAATACGGGTGATCCCCGCCGCCAGTTTCGTATCCACCGGAATGATCGACTGGCTCGCCGCGCGAGTGCGTCGTAGATCCGGGTGGTAAGCGTCAATTACCTGCTGATCGTGCATGGCGGAGTGAATCGTAGTCACGGTGCCGGATTCAATGCCATACGCATCGTCTAACAGTTTGATGACCGGAATTATGCAGTTGGTGGTGCAGGAGGCGTTGGAGACAATGCGGTGTTCAGCTTGCAGCTCATGCTGGTTGACGCCAAAGACAACGGTGGCGTCGAGGTCGTGACTGCCGGGGTGGGAAAACAGGACTTTTTTCGCGCCAGCTGCCAGATGCGCTTCACCGTGTTCGCGGTTGCCGTATACGCCGGTACAGTCAAGCACCACATCCACACCCAGTTCACGCCACGGTAGCGCGTCAAGGCTGCGTTCATGCAGCACGCGGATGGCATCGTCACCGACGAAAAGCTGTTCCCTTTCCTGGCGAACGTCCCAGGCAAAGCGGCCGTGGCTGGTGTCATATTTCAACAAATGCGCCATGCCCGCAGCATCCGCCAGTTCATTGATTGCCACCACGGTGATTTCCGCACGACGCCCGGATTCATATAAAGCACGAACCACGTTGCGCCCGATGCGACCGAAGCCATTAATCGCTACGCGTACGGTCATAGATCTCCTGCAAAGCTATCCCTGAGTTTGAGGTGGCTGAAAGAGTAATCCAGCGACGCCCGAAGGGGAATCCTTGCTGTCACAAACTGCGATTGATTGGTCAATTGTCGAACATTTAATCGACTGAAACGCTTCAGCAAGAATAAGCGAATTGTGGAATAAAAGGAATGTCTGTCCAGATGAATAAGCGAGCTATATGACTTGCGTCACATTTTCGGTGGAATAATTTACGACGAGGTAAAAGCAAAACGGTAACCGAGAGGTTACCGTTTTTAGTGTTTGCACCCTCTCCCCGTGGGAGAGGGACGGGGTGAGGGCATCAGCCCGCACCGTACAAACAATTACAGCAGTTCTTTCGCCTTAGCGACAACGTTCTCAACGGTGAAGCCGAACTCTTCGAACAGCAGCTCTGCCGGAGCAGATTCACCGAAGGTGGTCATGCCGACGATTGCGCCGTTCAGGCCCACATATTTGAACCAGTAGTCTGCGATACCCGCTTCCACTGCCACACGTGCGGAAACCGCTTTAGGCAGTACGGATTCACGGTAAGCTGCATCCTGCTTGTCGAACGCATCGGTAGACGGCATGGAAACCACGCGCGCTTTCACGCCTTCGGCAGTCAGTTTTTCCCAGGCAGCTACAGCCAGCTCAACTTCAGAACCGGTCGCGATGAAGATCAGCTCAGGCTGGCCTGCGCAATCTTTCAGCACGTAACCACCGCGGGCGATGTTTGCCAGTTGCTCTGGAGTACGCTCCTGCTGCGCCAGGTTCTGACGGGAGAGGATCAGCGCGGTCGGGCCGTCCTGACGCTCAACGCCGTATTTCCACGCCACCGCGGATTCAACCTGGTCACATGGACGCCATGTGCTCATGTTCGGGGTCACGCGCAGGGAAGCCACCTGCTCTACCGGCTGGTGAGTCGGGCCATCTTCGCCCAGCCCGATGGAGTCGTGGGTGTAGACCATCACCTGACGCTGTTTCATCAGCGCAGCCATACGCACGGCGTTACGCGCGTATTCAACGAACATCAGGAAGGTAGAGGTATACGGCAGGAAACCGCCGTGCAGCGAGATACCGTTGGCGATTGCGGTCATACCGAATTCACGTACACCGTAATGGATGTAGTTACCGGCAGTGTCTTCGTTGATCGCTTTAGAACCCGACCACAGGGTCAGGTTAGAAGGTGCCAGGTCAGCGGAGCCGCCGAGGAATTCAGGAAGCAGAGGACCGAACGCTTCGATTGCATTCTGAGACGCTTTACGGCTGGCGATTTTAGACGGGTTCGCCTGCAGCTTCGCGATGAACTCGTTCGCTTTCGCGTCGAAATCAGACGGCATGTCGCCTTTCATACGACGGGTGAATTCAGCCGCTTCCTGAGGGAACGCTTTTGCATAAGCCGCGAACTTCTCGTTCCAGGCGGCTTCTTTCGCCTGGCCGACTTCTTTGGCATCCCACTGGGCGTAGATCTCAGATGGGATTTCGAAAGCAGGGTGTTTCCAGCCCAGAGCTTCACGGGTCAGTGCGATTTCCGCGTCGCCCAGCGGTGCGCCGTGGGAGTCGTGCGTACCCGCTTTGTTCGGAGAACCGAAGCCGATGATGGTTTTGCACATCAGCAGGGATGGTTTGTCTGTGACTGCGCGCGCTTCTTCTACCGCACGTTTAATCGAGTCAGCATCGTGGCCATCAACGCCACGCACAACGTGCCAGCCGTAGGCTTCGAAACGTGCTGCGGTGTCGTCAGTGAACCAGCCTTCAACGTGGCCGTCGATGGAGATACCGTTGTCGTCATAGAACGCCACCAGTTTACCCAGCTTCAGGGTTCCTGCCAGGGAACACACTTCGTGAGAAATGCCTTCCATCATGCAGCCGTCGCCCATGAACGCGTAGGTGAAGTGGTCAACGATGTCGTGACCAGGACGGTTGAACTGTGCCGCCAGGGTCTTCTCAGCAATCGCCATACCCACTGCGTTCGCAATACCCTGACCCAGCGGACCGGTGGTCGTTTCAACGCCCGCGGTGTAACCCACTTCCGGGTGACCTGGAGTTTTGGAGTGCAGCTGACGGAAGTTTTTCAGCTCTTCGATTGGCAGATCGTAACCAGTGAGGTGCAGCAGGCTGTAGATCAGCATAGAGCCGTGGCCGTTAGACAGTACGAAACGGTCGCGGTCAGCCCATGCCGGGTTCTGCGGGTTGTGGTTCAGAAAATCACGCCACAGGACTTCGGCGATATCAGCCATACCCATAGGGGCACCAGGGTGGCCGGATTTGGCTTTCTGTACTGCGTCCATGCTCAGCGCACGAATAGCATTAGCAAGCTCTTTACGTGAGGACATTTTAACTCCAGATCGGACTGTTAAAGGCCATGCCCTTGACGACAGCGCGTTTTGGGCTACGCCGGAAAAAAGTGCCAACAATGTAACCCAAGCCGCAAAGCATGTACATGGACCATTCTTTTGCTTGTTAAGAAATCTCTGGATCATGCTCGCATGTTGCGCAATCTGCTCGCCCGCCCCGGAAGATATTCCTTATACTTAGCCGACACCGGCTTCGCTGGCGGTGCAATTTTCGGATTTTATTCAGATTAACGAGTACGGAAGCAACCTCATGAAAATGCGTGCAATAGTGCTGGCCCTGGGTACAACGCTCCTGCTGAGCGGCTGTCAGAATATGGATTCTAATGGCCTGATGTCCTCAGGCGCAGAAGCCTTTCAGGCCTATTCCCTGAGTGACGCGCAGGTAAAAGCGCTGAGCGATCAGGCCTGTAAAGATATGGATGCCAAAGCTACCCTCGCCCCGGCTAACAGTACCTACACGCAGCGCCTGAATAAGATTGCGTCCGCCCTGGGCGATAACATTAATGGCCAGCCAGTCAACTATAAGGTTTACATGGCGAAAGACGTGAACGCCTTCGCGATGGCAAACGGCTGTATCCGCGTCTACAGCGGCCTGATGGACATGATGACCGACAACGAAGTCGAAGCGGTGATCGGCCATGAAATGGGCCACGTCGCACTGGGCCACGTGAAGAAAGGTATGCAGGTCGCGCTGGGCACCAACGCCGTTCGTGCGGCAGCAGCCTCTGCGGGCGGTATCGTGGGCAGCTTGTCCCAGTCCCAGATTGGCGACATGGGGGAGAAACTGGTTAACTCCCAGTTCTCTCAGCGTCAGGAATCGGAAGCCGATGACTACTCTTATGACCTGTTGCGCAAACGCGGTATTAACCCGTCAGGCTTAGCCACCAGCTTCGAAAAACTGGCAAAACTGGAAGAGGGTCGTCAAAGCTCCATGTTTGACGATCACCCGGCATCCGTTGAGCGTGCACAACATATTCGCGATCGAATGGCCGCGGATGGAATTAAATAATAAATGAACACCGGCCCGGTGAGCGCAGCGCCACCGGGCAAGCGTGCCAAATCAGTACAGCGTTTTCTGCGGCGGCCCGGCAAACTTCAGCGCGCCAATCTGCCCCATCCGTACTTCCACCACCGACGGCCCCGGCATCGCCAGCGCCTCTGTCATCACCGCATCAAAATCTTCTGCCCGCTCAACGCTCCACGCCTGCAGGCCAATCGCCTGAGCCAGCAGGGTAAAGTCCGGCGTATGCAGTTCGTTATAATACTGACGCCCGCCGAAATACTTATCCTGAATACCGCGCATCACCCCGTAACCGCCGTCGTTCATGATCAGCAGCGTCACATTGGCTTTCTCCTGCGCCAGCGTCGCCAGTTCGCCCAGGTTCAGGCTCAGGCCGCCGTCACCCACCAGCCCAACAACCTTACGCTGCGGGTTGGCAATCGCGGTGCCGATCGCCATCGGCAGGCCCATACCAATCGCGCCCGCCAGCGAGTGGATGTTCATCAACGGGCCGTTGGCACGGAACAGACGGCTACCCCACAGGCTGCCGGACACGGTGATATCACGCACCAGCAGGCCATCTTTCGGCAGCGCTTTCTCGATGGCATCGTTGAGCTTCGCGTAGGCTCCGCACTGCTCGCGCAGCCCCTGCCCGGCGCTGGCAACCGCCTGCTGCACCTGCGTATCCCACTGGGCGTTGCCCCATTCACGCCCCTGCGCTTTATCGGCCAGTGCACTAAGCAGCACTGAACAATCGGCTATTAGCGTATTATCCATCAGATAGTTACGGCTCGCCGCCGCCGGGTCGATATCAATCTGCACGCGTGGATGCGGCAGTTCCAGCGTCCAGGATCGGGTTTCGTTGCTGCGCAGACGCGAACCGGCGACCAGCGTAAAATCACACTGCGCGATAAGCGCCTCAACGGACGGCGAGTTGTGAAACGCCCGCAGGCTGGCGCGGTGGCTGTCCGGCAGCACGCCGCGCGCGTGGGTGCTGGAGATCACGGTGACGCCTGCATCCGCCAGTTTTTTCACGGCGTCAGCGCTCCCCAGCGCTCCACCGCCCAGCCACAGCAGCGGCTGTTTCGCCTGCTTAAGCTGCGCCCACAAAGCATCGGCCATTGCCGCGTCAACGTTTGTAGCCAAAGCCGGTTTTACAGGTGCGGTCACCAGCGACAGCGGGATTTTGGCCCCCTGAATATCAATCGGGATTTCCACAGAAACCGGCCCACACGGCGGCGTCTGCGCCTCCTGAATGGCTTTATGCAGAATGGCTATCGCCTGGTTAGCATTGCTGATGCGGTACGCTCGTTTGGAACTGGCCTTCAGGAAGGTCAGCTGGTCACGGGTTTCATGGATAAAGCCGGTATCAGCATCGAGCCACGCTTTCTCGACCTGCCCGGTTAAATGCAGCAGCGGCGTGCAGGCATTCATCGCCTCCACCAGCGCGCCTACCGCATTACCCGCCCCCGCGCCGGTGCTGGTTAGCGCTACGCCCAGGCCGGAAAAGCGCCCATGAGCATCGGCCATGGTGACGGAACCCGCTTCGCCGCGCGCGGGCACAAAGCGGATGTTGCCGCGCTGCCCTACCGCATCCGCGATCGGCAGGTTGTGAATGGAGATGACGCCGTAGATGGCCTCAACCTGATACTGCTCCAGCGTTCTGGCGATGGCGTCGCCGACGGTTATCATTTCGCTCATTGCTCACCCTTTCTCAGTCGCACCAGTGGTTGACGCTATTACCCGTCGCCAGATAAATGCTCTTTTGCTGCATCCAGGCTTTCAGCCCCTGAATGCCTTTTTCGCGGCCCAGACCGCTCTCTTTAAAGCCCCCGAACGGAGTCGAGATCGCAAAGACTTTGTAGGTGTTGATCCACACCGTGCCCGCCTCCAGCTGCTCGCTCAGGCGCAGCGCCCGCCCGGTATCGCGCGTCCAGATCCCCGCCGCGAGGCCATAAACCGAGTCGTTCGCCTCGCGTATCAACACCGCTGCATCGCGAAACGGCATCGCCACCAGCACCGGGCCGAAGATCTCTTCCTGACAGGCGCGGGCACTGTTGTTCAGCCCTTCAATGATGGTTGGCAGGAAGAAGCTGCCGTTTTTCAGTGCAGGATCGGCCGGGATCTCCCCGCCGCACAGCACGCGGCCCCCTTCGCGCTTCGCCAGCTCGACGTATTCCTGCACGCTCTGGCGATGCTTATCGTTAATCAGCGGCCCCACGTGGACGCCGTCAGTAAACGGGTGTCCGACGCGAAGACCGCGGGTTAACTCCAGCAGCCGCGCCATCAGCGGCGCGTACAGGCTTTCGTGAATAAACAGCCGCGAGCCGGCGATGCACGCTTGCCCGGCAGAGCTGAAAATGCCGTAGCAGATCCCGCGCGCCGCCTGTTCGATATCGGCATCCTCCAGCACGATGGTCGGCGATTTGCCGCCCAGTTCGAGCGACGCCGGGATCAGTTTTTCCGCCGCCACGTGCGCCAGATGCCGACCCGTGGTGGTGCCGCCGGTAAAGGAAATTTTGCGCACCTTAGGATGACGCGCCAGCGCATCGCCAATCACCGAGCCTTTGCCCGGCAGTACGCTCAGCAGTCCGGTGGGCAAACCGGCCTGTTCAAAAATACGCGCCAGCTCCAGCGCCATCAGCGGCGTGGCTTCGGCGGGCTTGAGGATCACCGCGTTACCGGCGGCGATGGCCGGGGCGACCTTCTGCATTTCGCTGGCAATCGGTGAGTTCCACGGCGTGATGGCCGCCACCACGCCGAGCGGTTCATAGCGGCTCAGCGTCAGCAAATCGGGCTGGCGCGGCGTCGGGAGTTTACCTTCCAGCAGTTCGCAGGCAGCGGCGAAATAACGCGCCGTCCCCGCCGCGCTCATCACCAGCCCGCGCGCTTCCGCCAGCGGCTTGCCGTTATCGCGACTCTGCATCTGCGCCAGCTCATCAACGCGGCGTTCAATCAGATCTGCAACCTTATGCAGGATCTTCGCGCGCACATGCGGCAGGCTGTTGCGCCAGGCGGGATCGCGCCACGCGCGCTCTCCGGCCTCTATCGCCTCCTGCAGATCGTCGAGGCTCGCCGCATTCAACGTAGCGTTGATCGACCCGTCAGCCGGGAAGTGGCTCTGCATCGGGTTGCCGCCGCCGTGTCGCCACTGACCGCCGATAAAAATGTTCAGATTGTCCATCGTCACTCCTCAGCTCAGGGCCAGTTCGCGGCAGGCGCGCACCGCGCTCAGTGCCGCCAGGGTTGACGTTTTCGGGTTGCTGGCCAGCGGCAGCCCGCTCAGCTCCAGATGGAACTCGCCAAACACGCCTTCGACGTGGAGCGTGTGGGTGTTGCGTTTGGTTGTCGGGTCGACCATCAGTTGCACGCGGGTGTCGTCCATCCCGACGCCGCCGAGCGCCACGGTTGCCGCCACGTTGGCGTTCGCCGGGAAGAGCCGCGCCGCCTCGCGGGCGCTACCCTCAAAGAAGACATGTGCCTCTGACACCGCATTCAGATCGATAAGCTGCTCGGCGTAGCTGCCGCGCCAGCTGGCCGGGCTTTTGCGCGACTGATAGGTGACGCGTTCCAGCCCGCCCTCTTTCGCCGCCGCCAGCCCGTCAATGCCGGCTACCGCCCCGGAGAGCAGCGTCAGCTTGCCGCCCGCACTGAGCAGGCGCTGCTCCAGCGCGCTGTCCGCCAGCGCACCGGTAGAGATCACCGCCAGATGCCAGCCGCGACGCAGAATCACTTCGCCGTACTGGGCCACCGCCTGCTGGCTGGCGCACTCCAGTACCAGATCGGGCGTTTCGGCGCAGTCCACCGGAGAGGTCAACGCCACCACCCTATCGCCAAATTGTTCACGAATGGCGGCATGATGAGACGCGCGCGCCACAATCCAGCCGATAGCCACACCGGCAGGCAGACGCTCGATCACCGCCTGCGCCATGGCACCAAAACCAATTAACATGATCTTTTTCATGATGCGTCCTTACAGATGGCGACAGAAGCCGCCGGAAACGTCCAGCGCGGCACCGGTGGTAAACGACGCCAGCGGCGAGGCGAGGAACAGCAGCGCCTGCGCGGGCTCCTGCGGCTTGCCGAGGCGCGCCATCGGGATGCCGCGTTTGCGGGCGATATCCGCCGTCCACTCCGGCCAGCACTGGCTTTTGTCGGTCCGGTTTTCAAAGCGACGCTGCCACTGCCCGGACTCCACCATGCCGAGCAGAATGGAATTCACGCGGATACCTTTGCCCACCAGCTCTTTTGAGAGCGTGAGCGTCATGTTCAGTAGCGCGGCACGGGCGGCAGAGGTGGCGATCATGTGCTCCTCCGGCTGCAGCGCCAGCAGGGAGTTCACGCAGGTGATGGAGGCGATGTCGGACCGCTCCAGCAGAGGCTGAAACGCCTGCACCGGGTTAATCACCCCGAACAGTTTCAGCTCGGCTTCGTGCAGCCACGCTTCGCGCGGAGTATCATGGAAGTGCGCGACGTAGCCCTGTCCGGCGTTGTTGATCAGCATATCCGCCGCGCCAAAACGCGCCTTAACGGCATCCGCAAACGCCTTCACCTCGTCGGCGTTCAGCACGTCGCAGCGGTAAGAAAAAATCTCCCCATCAGGGTATTCGTTTTGCAGCGCCGCATGGGCGCTGGCAAGGCGGTCCGGGTCGCGACCGCAGAAGGCCACCTTTGCCCCCTCGCCCAGCAGCAGGCGCAGCGTTTCAAAGCCAATGCCGGAAGAACCGCCGGTGACTACCGCCACGCGCCCGTCAATTTGTGCATTCATCGCGCACCTCTTCGTTAATGCGTAAAAGCTGTTGGTTAAAAAACGCGTCGTTATCGAGATAGCTGGCGTGTCCGGCCTGTGGAATGCCAATAAACGGCATGCCGTAGCGCAGCGCCAGCCCCTGCACCAGTTCGGGTTGCGTGATCGCGTCCTGCTCGCCACACCACACTTCAAAGGTGCCGGAGTAGCGCTTCAGCCAGCCGTGTATATCGTCATGCGCCAGCATCCACGCGGCAGCAAGGTAGCCTTCCGGGCGCAGCCTGCGCATGCCTGCGGCGACGGTGGCGACATCCTCAGCACGCGCGCCGGGGCGCAGCAGCTTCGCGGCGCGGGTCTGCGCGAGGATTTCACCGCCCAGCGCCATCTGCTGCTCGCGGTTGCGCCAGACCTGCTCACGCTGCTCCGGCGCGGCCTGCCCGTAACCCTGCGCGGCATCTGCCAGCACCAGATGCATCACGCGCTCAGGAAACTTCGCGGCAAAAGCCGAGGCAACCAGCGCACCGAGTGAATGCCCCACCAGCACCGCCTGCCAGACGCCCGCACGGTCAAGCATGGCCGCCAGCGCATCGGCGTAATCCCCCGCGTTCGCACGTTCAACCGCCAGCATCGGGCTTTCACCGTAACCGGGCATGTCCCACGCCAGCACGCGAAAACCGTTCAGCGCCATCTGCTTATGCCAGGAGGCCGCGCCGGAGCTGATACCGTGCAGCAGCATCAGCGGAATGCCGCTTCCCTGTTCACGAAAACCCGTCATCATGCCCCCTTAGTTCCGCTTCACTTTTGACAGCGGATGATCGGCTGGGTAGGTCGGGATTTCCGGCTTGTTGGTCCCCAGCATGACGCACATCAGCGCCTCTTCTTCGCCGTGGTTAAACAGCCCGCGATAGATGCCCGGCGGAACGGAGATCAGATCGCGCTCGCGCAGCACGGTTTCGGTGTAGTGTTCGCCGTCCTGGATCATCAATGTGATCTGCCCTTTGAGCATGAAGAACACCTCTTCCACGTCGTCGTGCAGGTGCAGCGGCCCTTCGCACTTCGACGGCAGCACCATGGTGGAGAAGGTAAAGTGATCCGCCTGCACGGTGTTGGTATCGTTCGCCACGCCCGTTGCGCCGGTGCCGATATAGCGCATCTGCGCCCGGCGGTATTTCGGGTCAAAATCGGCCTGGAACTTCAGCGCGTTCCAGTCGTATTTGCGACCTTCGAAGCGCGCAATGCGCGACTCGACCCACTCTTCCATCGTCAGGTGGTCAGGTTTGATGCCTGATGTGTTGGTTACGGTTGAATCAGTCATGACACTCTCCTCAGTAACGTCTCAGCAGCGGCAGTAACAGGACGCAGCCCACCGCCGCCATCACTGCCAGAAAAATCAGCCCGGAATCCATGCTGTGGGTGAAGGCGATTAACGCGCCCATCACCGCTGGCGACAACGCGCCTGCAAAGTTTCCCAGCCCGTTGAAAATGCCGCCCGCCGTGGCGCTCACCCGCGGATGGGTGGCCTTCGCCAGCAGGGCGAAAATGTTGGGCGCACCGGTGCCCCACATAAAGGTGCTGAAGCTCATCGCCGCGATGATGGTGAGCGGGGTGTCGAGATGCATCACCGCCGCCAGCCCGACGGCGGCCCCCGCCATCGAGATAAAGCAGGCCGCCGCACGTTTATCGACGCGGTCCGAAAGCCACGCGCCGATGACTTCGCCCGCCAGCATGGCGATGAACGGCATCGACGACAGCCAGCCCGCATGCTCAAGGTGAATGCCTTTGCCCTTAATCAGGTAGCCCGGCAGCCAGCCGTTGATGCCCCACAGGTAGGTCAGGAAAGCGATGTTAAAAATGCAGATGATCCAGAAGTGCGGGCTGACAAACAGCTCGCGCCGCGCGGCGCGCCGCTCATCCTGCGAGGCTTGTGATGTCGAGGGTTTGGCGTCCAGACGAATGCCGCGCAGGCCGATGCGCACGAAGATCAGAACCGGGACAGTGAGCATCGCCATCACGAAGAAGGTGCTCTGCCAGCCGAAGGTGTTCAGCAGCCAGATAGAAAGCGGGAATCCAATTGCTGCGCCCACCGGCGTACCCAGCAGCCACAGCATGGTGGCGCGCGCCTGCAGATGCTGCGGGAAATTGTGTCGCACAATGGCGAACGCCAGCGGAAACAACGGCCCCTCCGCCACGCCCAGCAGGATGCGCAGAACGATCATCAGCGTGTAGTTGTGGGTAAAGCCCATCGCCACCATCAGCACGCACCACACCGCCATCATGCCGGTGAGCAGACGCAGCGGCGCAATTTTGTCCCCCAGCCCGCTGAGAAAGACCGACGAAAAACCGTAGCTCAGCAGGAAAGCGCTCATCAGAATGCCGAGGCGCGTGGTGTCAAAATCAATCCCCATCGCCTGCTGGAAATGGCCGTCGGAAAACAGCGCCGCGATGCTGATTTTGTCGAAAAACGCCAGCAGCACGCAGGCCAGCAGCGACAGCGGGATGGCCCAGCGCACGGCTTTTTCGGGCGTGCGGGTTCCCTCACCGCTTGCCTCGACAGGCGCGGTGTTGGTCTCTAATGTGGTCATGTCTCCCCCTACGGGTGCGGGTTAGCTATCGCAATGACATCAGTGAAAAGGTCGAGTCGGCGAGCGGTACATCCGATAAATCCCGCCCTGCCGCCATCCAGCGCTTCGCCAGCTTGACGGTACGCGCATCGTTGAACGCCACCAGTTGCGTCAACCGTCCGTTTTCGTCCAGCGAGAAGAACAGCGCATCTTCACGCACTATCGTTTTGCCGCCAGACTGCGGAATGCCGAGGATCTGGATGTTGTGCTGGTATTGATCCGACCAGAGCCACGGCGCATCGTCGTAGCCTGGCGCGTCGGCGTTAAGCATCGCTTTGGCCGTCGCGACTGCCTGGTTTTGCGCAAACGCCCACGACTGAATGCACAGCCCATAATGATGGTGCTGGGCCACATCGCCCGCAGCAAAAATGCACGGATCTGAGGTGCGCCCCTGTGCATCCACTACGATCCCCCGCTCTGTGCAAAGTCCCGCTTCACGCGCCAGTTCCAGGTTGAGATCGACCCCGATCCCCACCACCACTGCGTCAAAGGTTTCGCGTTGGCCGTCGCAGTGAATGACCGGCAGGCCGTTGTCGTCCTCCAGCTCCAGCGCGCCGCAGCCGGTGCGGATCTCCACGCCCTGCTCGCGATGGATAGCCTCTAAGTGCTGCGAAACCTCACTGCTCACCGAGCGCATGCACAGCGCAGGCTGCTGCTCGAACAGGGTGACCGCCACGCCGCTTTTGCGAGCGGACGCGGCAATCTCCAGGCCGATCCAGCCGCCGCCGATAATCGCCAGTTTTTGACTTTCTGCCAGCCGACCTTTCAGGCGCTGCGCGTCCTGCCAGTGGCGCAGGGTATAAACCTGAGGATGCGCCGCCCATGCTGCCCCCGGCAGGCGCGCCCGCCCCCCGGTGGCAAGTAAAAGTATGTTGTAACTAAGATGCTCACCGTTGCTCAAACGCACCGTTTTCGCTTCGCGATCGATGGATTCTGCACGCAGCGGGCGATACCAGGTCAGGTTCAGCGCTTCCTGCGCCTCTTCGGTAAACAGTCGCGGAAGCGATGCCTCTGGCTCCAGCAGAGACGCTTTCGACAGCGGCGGACGTTCGTAGAAATCCCACTCTTCTTCCGCCACCACGCAAATTTCGCCGTCGAAGCCCTCGTCACGCAGGGTTTTCGCGGCCCAGCCGCCCGCCTGACCGCCGCCGATAATGACAATGCGCGACGTCATACTGCCTCCGGCTTTTTCTGCTGACGGCGCGTGTCGTGGTCAATGCCGCCTTCCACCGCCCATTCGGTAAAGGAGACCAGCGAGTGTTCCAGCTCGCGCGGCTGCCAGTTTTCGGTCAGGTAGTCGTCGTTGGTGTAATACTCAAACGCGCCACCGGTCGGGCTGTTGACGTACCAGAAATAGGCCGACGACACCGGATGGCGGCCCGGTCCGATAAAGGTGCTCCATTCATTTTTATTCATCGCGATCCCCCCACCGATCACCTCGTGGATATCGCGCACGGTGAAGGCCACGTGGTTGAGGCCACGTTTGCGGTTCGGCAACTGCAGCAGGAACAGGTTGTGATGGCCGCCACGCACGCCGCAGCGCAGGAACACGGCGCGGTTGATGTAGCGGTCAGAGACCTGGAAGCCGAGCACCTCGCGGTAGAATTTCTCTACCGCCGCCAGTTCTTCCACAAAGAACACCACGTGCCCGACGTTAATGGGCTGGGCGCGATCGTAAACCGGGCTGGGGGTATCGATACGGCGAACGTCGCCCCACTGGTTAATCGGCTCGACGTTCAGCTCCACCTCAGTTTGCTGACTGACCTGCACACGTAACGTCATGCCGTTCGGGTCGAGGCACTCCAGCGCATCACCCACTTCACGAAAACCGGGCTGTTGCGCCAGTTTTGGCCGTAACGCATCCAGATCCGCCTGCGTGGCAACCGCCCAGGTCATGCGGCGCAGGGTGTTACCCTCTTCAAACGCGGGCGGCAGGTCGGGGCTGTCAATCGGGTTTAGCTCGACGCGTGCGCCGCTCAGGGTGGTAAAACGCTGGCCGCTGGCATCGCCCGTCAGGCCAAAATCACGCATAAATTTGGCGCAGTGCGTCAGGTCTTCCACGCCAAACTCCAGCTTTTCAATTCCGGTTACACTCATCGTTCGTTGCCTCATCTGGCCCAAATTGGGCGTAAAACATGCCCGACGCAGTGAAGCGCCTGACGTTAACTCACTGATTTAACTGGCCTGTGACAGATACCCTAAGAAGCCAGAAATTTTATCCGCCGCGAGGCGAACCTCGTTTTGCAGACGCTCGCGGTCGGTTTGCGGGATCTCCTCCGACGGCACAAGAATGCTGACTACCGCCGCCACGCGATGGCTTCGGTCATACACCGGATAGACAATGGAGGAGATGCCGTGGCGGAAGAAGGATTCGCCGATCACGTACCCGCGGGCTTTATCCTGCTGCACCATCTGCCACAGGGCTTCCCGGTCATGAAGCTGCCCCGGCGTGTTGCCCGGCAGACGCTCGTGCGGGAACAGCTGTTCAAAATCGGCGCGGGAAATATCGGTCAACAGCATGCGGCCGAGGGAGGTGCAGTGCACCGGCAGGCGGGTGCCAATGCTGACCTGATTGATGCGCGACCCGGCGGCGCTGACGCGGGCGATGTAGATAATGTCGCGCCCGTCGCGGATCGCCAGATGGCTGCTGCACTGGCTGACGTCGCGCAGCTGTTCAATGACCGGCTGGCCGACCTGCGCCACGTCCAGCGAGGCGATGTACTCAAAGCCGAGGCGCAGCACGTTCATCCCCAGCGAAAAGGTATTGGTGCGCGTGTTGCGTTCCAGAAAACCCATGTATTCCAGGGTCTGCACCACACGGTAGGCGGTGGCCTTCGGCATATCCACCAGCCGGTGCAGCTCGGCAAAGGTCAGATCGCGATGCTGCTCGCCAAAGGCTAACAGCAGCTGCAAACCGCGCTCCAGCCCCGGCACCAGATACTTCACTTCCTGATCGTTTGCCATAGTCACCCTACCTTAGTTAAAGATAAAACCGCCGTTGACCGGAATCAGCTGTCCGGTGATAAACCGCGACAGATCGCTTAACAGCCAGACCACGCTGCCGGTGACATCTTCCGGCTGCTGTGCGCCCGTTAACGCGCGGCCGTTTTCGTAGAGCTGATGGCGCTCGGCGGGCACATATTCGGTCGCCTCGACGCGTGTTAACCCCGGCGCAATGGCATTGATACGAATGCGTTTTTCACCCAGCTCACGCGCCATCGAGCGGGTCATAGCAATGACAGCCCCCTTGCTGGCGACGTAGGCCATCAGGCGCGGCGCGCCCCACAGCGCGGTGTCGGACGCCACGTTCACAATTCCTGCCCCTTCGCGCAGCAGCGGCACCGCGGCGCGCGTCACCAGCCAGGTGCCTTTGACGTTCACACGCATTACGCGGTCCCAGAGATCCGGGTCGTAATCGAGCATATTTTTGCCACCAACGCCGGTCGCCATCGCCGCATTGTTAACCAGACCGTCAATCTGCCCCTGCTCACCGATCGCGCTGAACACCTGCTCAATGGAGCGAGGATCGGCCAGATCGATAACGTGGGATTCGATCGCATAGCCCTGCTCACTCAGGCCGTGCGCGCTTTCGGCCAGTTCACCCTGAAGGATGTCGCACATTACCACCGCCGCCCCCTGCTCCGCGCAGGCTCTGGCGAAGTGATAGCCCAGCCCGCGCGCGGCACCGGTCACGACGATGCGTTTCCCTTTAAGCAGCCCGTGCATCAGGCGGCTCCCTGCTGCGCTTCGCGCATCGCCAGTTGCTCTTTCGCCGCCTTTTGCATCATGCGGCGCAGGCGGGAGAGGCCGACGTCGTGCTGGTACAGGTATTCGTGTTCGCGGGCGTTGGGTGCCAGACTTTCCAGCACCACACGGTCCTGCTCCAGCACTTCCCAGTGCAGTTTTTCAAGACGGTTGCGGTACATAAAGCGCCACATATCGCGCTGCCAGCCCTGTACGCGGCGGATGCGCCAGAAGAAGACGCGGCAGTTGTCGTTATCTTCCGGCACCACCATACCGACGATAAAGAAGTGGCCGCCCGGCCCGAAACGTTTTTTGTACGGAATGGAGAGGCGCATCCAGAAGGTGCCGCTGTTGCCCAGCTCCACCCAGTCGAAGTTGACGCCGCTCTGCCCTTTTTTCTCAAAGATGAAACCCGTTTTGGTTGGCTGAAGTACCATGTCGGCCTTGCGATCCCCTTCTGCCATTGAGTGCGAAGAGGAGTGCAGATAGGTGCCGTGCATCGGGTCCATCACGTTTTCCAGCGCGTACTGGTAGTTACATTTCCACGCGGCGGTGCAGAGGAAATTACTGAAATTCTCCGTGTCGGCGAGTTCGTCCGGGAAGCTCAGTTCGTCCGGCTGCTGATCGGCAGTGACGCCAAACCACAGGAAGATCGCGCCGTGCGCCTCCTGCACGTTATAGCTGCGCACGCACTGCTGGCCGACCAGCGGGCATTTGTCTACGGCAGGAACATCTTTCACTTCGCCGCTACCCCCCCCTTTCACCCCGGGGTAACCGCTGTCCCC
>OJJJ01000557.1_pt1 | contig 16382 bp, 16 predicted proteins | sample 1596311 | NCBI WGS metagenome assembly OJJJ01 (sample SAMEA4350140, study PRJEB24818) | metagenome | biome: human; feature: gut; material: faeces | place: Denmark | collected 2013-09 | reverse complement strand
TTTGTATAAGAGACAGCTGCATAATCAAGCATTCCAACTTGTTCTAGAGCTTCCATTGCGATTTCATAATCTTTTTTTTGATCCCGTTCTAACATTCCCTTATGAGGAGAACGCCCCATTAAAACGATTTCGAATACTTTAAATTCAAAATGCATGGCATGAAATTGAGAAACCACTGCCATATTTTGGGCAATTTCTTTTTTACTATATCGTTCTATATTTTTTCCACCAAGATAGATCACTCCAGAATGTGGCTTTAAAACTTGATAGATCGATTTTAAAAGGGTTGATTTTCCACTTCCATTTGGACCTAATAAGCCGATAAAATGATGATCCTTTGCATGCAAATTAACTCCTTTTACAATGTTTGAGGTAGCAATGTTTACCTCTAGATTTTCTACTTTTAAATCCATAAAATCCTCCTTTTATTCATGGAAACGATAGCTCTTTTTGATAAGTATATAAGCAAAAAATGGAGCACCAATAAGAGCGGTTACAATTCCGATTGGGAGCTCTGCGTTTGGGATTGCAATACGAGCAAAGGCATCTGCCCATAAAAGGAAGATAGCTCCGCATAAAATAGAAACGGGAATCAGTTTTTTATGATCCGAACCAATAATTGCCCGCACAATATGTGGGATAATTAGGCCAACGAATCCAATGATTCCACAAGCAGAAACAAGGACACCTGTTAATAAAGAAGTCAAAATCATATAAAGGCGTCGATAGGTTCCAAGAGAAATACCAAGAGTGATTGCCGATTCATCTCCTAAAAGTAAAGTATTTAAAATTCGATGTTGAAATAAAAAAAAGATACAACAACAAAAAACGAGAAAACAAGGGAAAAAGATAGTATTCCACTTAGCACCAGCAAGAGAACCCATTGTCCAAAACTTAATGCTTTGCATGCCTTCTGCATTGCTATTCATCGTAATAATAAAATTGCTAAGGGCGTTACAAAGTGCATTAATAACTGTTCCTGCTAGAACTAGTTTCGCACTTGTCATTTTTGAGCCAGCAGAAGATAAAAGTAGTACAGCAAAAGAGGAGAATACAGCCCCAATAAATGCCCAAAAAGCCGTTCCTGTTATAGAGAAAAACTGAAATCCTCCAATCCCTAGCATAATAGAAAAAGTAGCACCAAGAGAAGCTCCAGAGGAAATCCCTAAAATATAAGGTTCTGCTAAAGGATTGTCGACACTTGCTTGCATAACTGCTCCACATAGAGCAAGACCAGCTCCACAAAATAGTCCTAATATAATTCGAGGCATACGAATTTGCCATACAATGTTAATTTCTGCTAGGGAAATATCGAGGCTAGCAGGCATAAAATCCAGTCCCAATAGCTTATCTATGAGAATCCAATAAGTATGGGAAGGTGCAATATTCATAGAGCCAAGCGACATGGACAAGATACAAGAAAGAAAAAGAAGAAAGAGAAGAAAAACAATCAGAAATGAAAACTGTTTTTTCTTTTTTCTTTGTGTATCGTATATACTTTGTATCATAATGAAATCCTTTCTTTTTTATATAATAGCTGGAAGTTAGTTGTGACTAATCGACTAGGTATTCGCTATTATAGCAGTAGTTTCTAAATTTTAAAATACACAATTATAGAAAGGCATGGACAATTATTAAATTACAAAAATAGAAAAAAATAATTTGACAAGCTTAAATTTAGCATAATATAATACCTTTCAAATAAAGAGGATGAAAATGGAGGTAGAAATATGGACATTGATAAGATACTTTTAGCAAAAGAATATGCAAATATACCATTTATTTTATTGAACACAGTATTTTTTGAAAAAAATCCAACAAATCAAAAGATCACATACCAAACAACCCATTCTGCATTCATATTTCCTGTATCAGGACAAGCTAAGATATCTTTTGATGAAGAAGTATTTGATGCTGTTCCAGGGAAGGTGATTCATGGTTGTGCAGGCAAACAACTTACTTTTCAAATTATGGGGGACGAACCATTTTGTCATATTAATTTATATTATGATCCTCAAGCTGGTAACTATTCTGTAAACTATATGAAGCGAACATATGAAATGCCAGTGATCTATTTAGAACAGGTTATGAAGTATTTGCAACAAATGATAGAGTTAGCAAAAAAACCAGATTTTCGGTCTCGTTTTCAACTTAACTTTATATTACAACATTTGTTGAACGAATTATTTTTTAAGCATACAAATGAGATGGAGACAAAGGAAGAAGAGCTTGTACGTAAAATTACAGAATATATTGGAGAACATTATCAAGAAAATATTACATTAAAAGGATTAGCAGAGCAATTTGAGAAAACACCAGCCCAGCTTTCCTATTTGTTTTATAAACATACGAATATTCGTCCTATCGATTACTTAATTCAATATCGCATTGAGCAGGCTGCATATTTGTTGAGAGAAAAAGATTATTCTGTAAAACAAACAGCTATGGAAGTGGGATATCAAGATGAATTTTATTTTAGCAGACTTTTTAAAAAGCATACAGGAATACCACCTAGTCATTTAAAAGGAAAGTTTTAATGGTAGTAAAGTAGGAAATGGAAAAAGAGGGATAGGTTTCCAATAGAAGATAGAACAATGAAAGAGATTATAAAAAGAAAGGAACTAGAATGAGAGGAAAACTATTAGAAAATAATTATAAAGGTCATAGCATAAGTGTTTATCTACCTCCATCTTATGGAGAAGAAGAAAAGTATCCTTGTGTTATCATCCAAGATGGTAATGTATTTATAAAAATGGTAAATGAGATTATGGCACAACTAGAAAAAAGATGGCAAATGGGAGAGGGAGAAGAAACGATATTCATTTTTCTTTCTTCAAAAGATCGGCTTTTAGAGTATACTCCATGGGAAGAAAAAGCAATCAATCCTAAATTTCACGATTTTGGAGGAGGAGGAAATCTTTATCTAAAATTTTTAACAGATGAAATTTTACCGTGGATACAAAGTTCATATAATATAAAAACAGAAAAACAAGGCATATTGGGATATTCTTTAAGTGGGTTAATAGCGGTATATGCTACAACGAGAAAGGGAGAAAAACAACCATTTTCTAAGATTGGAAGTCTTTGTGGTTCTTTTTGGTATCCAAACTGGATTGAATACTTAAAATGCAATATTCCAAACAATGCAAAATTTTATTTTTGCTATGGCAATAATGAGGGAAAGGGAAAACAAGAAAGACTGTCAAAAGCTCCTGATTATGCAAGAGAAACGATTCAAATAGTTAGATCTTGGAAAGGAAACGAAGTAGTTGTTACATATGATGAAGGAGGACATCATGATTTTATGAAGGAACGATTTTATAAAGCGTTAGTATGGTTTACAGAGTGGACAGATAGTCAATGTTAATAAAAAAGAATACAATATAAAGGACATTTAAAATATTAGATTTCCTTTTCTAATATTTTAGGTGTCTTTTTATTTACGAGAAGCAATCTAAAGTTATAAATGTGTGCAATATACTCTTATTCTAAGACAAAGAGATAGAACTTAAATAACCAAACGATTTATGATATAATTTGCATAAAAGGCATAAGTCAAGCAGAAATGCTTGCATTTCTATTTGACGCGCCCACGAACGTGAGAAGTTGTCAAAGCGTGCTTCTTATCGTTTCATAAAACGAGAGTGAGAGAAAGGAGAGCGTTGCTAAAGAAAAATAAGCAACTTTCATCTCTTTAGCAACAAAGATACAGATGAAAATTATTATTGTGGGCTGTGGAAAAGTAGGGAGCAGTCTTGCAGAACAATTAAATCAAGAAGGGCATGAAATCACAGTCATTGATAAAGTACAAAGAGTGGTAGAGCAAGTTTCCATTAGTTGCGATATTATCGGTTTTGTTGGTGATGGTGTCAGTTATTCGATTCAAATAGAGGCAGGGGTGAAGGAAGCCGATTTATTAATTGCTGTTACAGATTCGGATGAGAAAAATTTATTATGTTGTCTTATGGCGAAAAAAGCAGGTGGATGTAAAACAATTGCACGTGTTCGAAATCCTGTTTATTATAAAGAAATGAGATATTTAAGGGAAGAATTAGGGCTTTCTATGATCATTAATCCAGAGAAGGCAGCGGCACAAGAAATGGCAAAGTTAATTCGATTTCCTTCAGCAATTAAAGTGGATACGTTTGCAAAAGAGCGAGTGGAACTGCTACAAGTGAATATTCCCATAGGAAGTAAATTGCATCAATGCGCCATTATGGATATCGGAAAGCGAATTGGAGTTGATATTTTAATTTGTGCGGTGGAACGAAAAGAAGAAATTATTATTCCAACGGGAAGTTTCCTATTACAAGAAGAGGACAGAATTTCTATTATGGGTTCATATCAGCAAGTATATCATTTTCTTCGAAAAATCGGGGTCAAAATACCAAAAGTAAAAAATGCTATGCTGATTGGAGGAAGTAGGTTAGCTTATTATTTGACGGAAATGTTATTAGAATCTGGAATCCAAGTTCGGATTATAGAAAAAGAGAAACAACGGTGTGAAGAGCTGAGTGAACTATTTCCAAAAGCAATTATCATTGAGGCAGATGGTACGGATAAAGATGTTTTAGAAGAAGAAGGGCTAAAGAGGATGGATTTTTTTGCCGCACTTACGAATCTTGATGAAGAAAATATTATGTTAGCACTGTATGCCAAAAGATATTCAGAGGCCAAGGTTGTGACAAAAGTAAATCATTTGCGGTTTGAAGACGTGATTGAGGATTTAAATTTAGGAAGCGTAGTATACCCGAAGTATATTACGGCAAATAGTATTTTACAGTATGTGCGTGCAAGACAAAATTCCTATGGAAGTAATGTAGAGACGTTATATAAAATTATTAATAATCGGGCAGAAGCATTGGCGTTTCGAATTCGGCCTACTTGTTCGATTATAGAACGAACATTTGAGGAATTACAGTTAAAGGAGAATGTGTTAGTTTGCTGTATTATAAGGGAAGGGAAAGTGCTTATGCCAAGGGGACAAGATGTGATGAAAGTGGGAGATGTTGTGATTGTTGTAACAACTCATACAAGATTACATGATATCGAAGATATTTTAAAGGAAAGGTAGGAGAAAATCGTGAATTATGCTATGATTCGCTATCTTTTAGCGTGTGTGATGGGATTTGAAGCGCTTTTTCTTTTTTTGCCATGTCTTGTTTCTATTATTTATCAAGAAGAAACTGGATGGGCATTTTTTGTAACATTGGTATTGTGTTCGATGCTTTGGTTTATTGGAACAAGAAAAAAGCCAAAAAATAAAGTGTTTTTTGCAAAAGAAGGTTTTGTGGCAGTAGCACTTAGTTGGATTGCACTGAGTGTGATGGGTGCGATTCCATTTTTTTTATCAAGAGAAATCCCAAGTTTTATTGATGCTTTTTTTGAGGCGGTATCCGGATTTTCCACAACAGGTGCTAGTGTATTAGATGATGTGAGTGCTCTATCCTATACAACAATCTTTTGGAGAAGTTTCACTTTATGGATTGGTGGAATGGGAGTTCTTGTGTTTATGGTAGCTATTTTACCGTTATCAGGAAGTTATAATGTGTTATTGATGAAAGCAGAAAGCCCTGGGCCTTCTGTTGGAAAGCTTGTACCAAGAATTCGAACGACGGCAAAGTTATTATACGAAATTTATTTTTGTTTAACGGTAATACAAATTATATTACTGCTGTTAGGGGGAGTACCATTATTTGATGCGCTCATTATTAGCTTTGGAACAGCAGGAACAGGAGGATTTGGTTCAAAAACAGGTAGTCTGGAAGAATATTCTAGTTATGTGCAAGGTGTGACAATTGTGTTTATGATTCTGTTTGGAATCAATTTTCGTGTCTATTATTTAATTTTAGTGAAACAATGGAAGCAAGCCTTTCGTTGTGAAGAAATGTGGTATTATCTTGCCATTATCGCGTTTGCGATTCTTGTTATTACTGTTGATATTCGTTCTATGTTTTCCAGTTGGATGAGTGCCTTTCATCATTCCGCCTTTCAAGTGTCGTCGATTATCACCACTACCGCTTATTCCACTGTGGATTTTGATCGCTGGCCATCTTTTTCAAAGGAGTTATTAATTGTACTTATGTTTATCGGCTCGTGTGCGGGAAGTACTGGAGGAGGAATTAAAGTTTCTCGATTTGCGATTATTATGAAAACATTTTTGAAGGAAATGTATCAAATGATTCATCCAAAAGGGGTTCGAGTCATTCGATTTGAAGGAAAAAAGGTGGAACATAATGTTTTGCGTTCGATTAATACTTTTTTTGCAGGATATATTTTAGTGTTTGTAATATCGATTATTCTTATTGGACTCAATGATTTTGATTTAATAACGAATTTTACATCGGTTGTAGCCGCTCTCAATAATATAGGAGCAGGGCTAGAACTTGTTGGCCCAAAAGGGAATTTTGGAGATTTTAGTGTTTTATCGAAATTAGTGTTATCGTTTGATATGTTAGCAGGCAGATTGGAATTGTTCCCGATGTTGTTGCTCTTTGTACCGTCTACTTGGAAGAAATAAAAAAGAATATGAGAAAATGATGAGAAATATCTTGAGAATTAACATATAAGTGTTTGTACATAAGTGTTAGCAATAGAAGGTGTAAATATTGGAAATATAAAAAACTCTCGTTGAAAGAAAGTTTTCTTGCAACGGGAGTTTTTTGATAGGAAAAAGAAAGGTTAGTTTAGAATGTGCTTGCTAATGCTTTCGCTTGTTTTTTACCTTCTTCTACGACTTCGCCAGCTTTTTCAGGCATTCCGTCAAGATTTTCGAGAGCAATTGTTTCCATATCTGTAATTCCGAAGAATCCAAAAATAGTTCTTAAATAGCGTTCTCCCATTTCTACAGGAGTGTTTTCATAAGCACCACCACGAGCTACAATATAAAGTGCCTTCTTATCTTTGCAAAGTCCAACAGGGCCATTTGCTGTGTATTGGAATGTGATTCCACTTACGCTAACATAATCAAGGTATGCTTTTAAGATAGCAGGAAAACTTAAATTCCACATAGGAGTTGCCACGATATATTTATCAGCTTCGACAAACTGATAAGCATATTTTAAGTGTGGATGCTGTTTGCTCTCTTCTGTTTTTGGTCCAAATAAGACACCTAAATCTTCTGGTCTTAAAAAGTCAATGTCTTCTTTATAAAGATCAAGAGTGATAATTTCATCTTCTGGATGCTGTTTTTTATATTCTTCAATAAAAGTGTCAGAAACTTGGAAAGTGCGAGACTGTCCTTCTGGTTTAATGTTTGCTTTAATATATAATACTTTACTCATAATAATTCCTCTTATTCTAATATTTTTAATATGTTTGATGTTTGAAAAAATGATAGGATTTTCTATCTAAATTTTTCTATTAAAATCCTTGTGTTTCTAAAAATTGATATGGTTTTATCTTTTAATTCATTTGAGAAAATGATAATTTTTTTAAAATCCGTTTCAATTCCTCTTTTTCTTCTTTTTCTAAAACGGAAAAAATAGAATGTACGTTTTCATAGTGTTCAGGGAGGATTGTTTCAATCCATTTTTGTCCGTCAGAAGTGAGGGAAATTAAGGAACTACGTTTATCCTTTGGATTAGATATTTTTTTTATAAAGCCATCTCGTTCAAGGTTTCGGATGACAACGGTCATATTGCCAGACGTAGATAAATTTTTTTCAATCAGCTGTCCAATTGGCAAATCTCCTTTATTGTAGAGCGTTTCTAAAACACCGAACTGAGCAGGGGTGAAATTAAATTTTTTAATTGTTTGATACTCCTTTCGATGAATTTGATGCTCTGCCTTTGTAAAGACCGTCAGTGTTGATAACTCTAAATAATATTCTTCAATCATTTGATCAATCCGTTTTTTATTCATGTAAATACAGTATCACTAATTAGTGATACTGTCAAGGGGATAAGAAAAAATCTGATTGTATTCTATATTGTAAGAGGATTAGATTGACAAGTATTCTATAGAAGAATATAGTAAAACTAAGCAAAAGAAGATGGTTGCTATAAGGCGTAAAAAGAGCAGAAAATAAGAAGTATTAGAAAAATGGAGTGGAAAGAAGAAAAAGAAGTTCTAATACTTATTTGAGAAAAGAGGCGTGGAGATGGAGCAGATAAAAGTAGAGAATTTAGTAAAAAGATATGGGAACAAAAAAGGGGTTTTTGATATCAATTTTTCCATAGAGAAAGGAGAGGTATTTGGTTTTTTAGGTCCTAATGGGGCAGGAAAGACGACTACGATCCGTCATCTTATGGGATTTATAAAACCAGATAGCGGATTTGTTCAAATAGAAGGAAAGGATTGTTTTAAAGAGCGAGAACAGATTCAAGAAAATGTTGGATATCTTCCAGGAGAAATTGCTTTAATGGAAGAAATGACGGGAAATGAATTTTTAGATTTTATGTTTCATATGAAGCGTTTGAAAAGTAAAAAGAAAATGAAACAATTGATCGCTTATTTTGAATTAGATCCAAAAGGAAAAATCCGTAAAATGTCAAAAGGTATGAAGCAAAAGTTGGCAATTATTTGTGCTTTTATGGGAGAACCCAATATTTTAATTTTGGACGAGCCAACAAGTGGACTGGATCCATTAATGCAAAATAAATTTATTGATTTGATTGTAAAGGAGAAGAAAAGGGGAGCAACGATTTTTCTCTCTTCTCATATTTTTGAAGAAATTGAGAAGACGTGTGATCGGGTAGGATTTATTCGAGAAGGCAAATTAGTTACCATAAAAGAGATGGACGATTTAAGGAAGTCTCAAAAGCGAATATTTGAAATTTATTTTTCATCAACTGAGGAAAGAAACCGTTATTTAGAAACCCATAAAGAAGCTCGATTAGAACAGGATGGCGTGAGTGTTTTTGTTTCGGGGGAAGTGGATTCTTTTATTAAAGATTTAAGTCAGTATCAAATTTCTGATTTAAAAATAAAAATGTTATCATTAGAAGAAATTTTTCTTGAATATTATGAAGAAAGATAAGGAGGGGATTGGATGAATCAGACGCTATTCAAAAAAGAAATCAAACATAATTTTAAAATCTGGCTGTTATTTTGTGCCGTATTAACTCTTTATACGGCCATGATTATTAGTATGTTTGATCCAAAACTAGGAAAGAGTTTGGAAATGATGAGAGAGAGTATGCCTGAGATTTTTGCAGCAGTTGGAATGTCTGCTCCAGGAGAGACGCTACTTGATTTTATGATAAACTACTTATTTGGATTCTTATATAAAGTGTTTCCAATGGTATTTTTTATTTTAATGATCAATCGTGTTTTTATTCGCTATCTAGATCGTGGAACGATGGCATATTTGTTATCCACATCGAATAGCCGAAAGAAAATCGCCATAACACAGATAGCAACCATTTTAATTTTATTAGGGGCATTGCTTGTCTATGTTGCAATGTTAGCAATTGGAGTGAGTGAAAGCCTATTCTCAGGAGAATTGGATATTGTAAAATTTCTTCTTGTTATAATAGGGCTTTTTGGTTTGTTATTTTTCCTATCTGGAATTTCTTATTTTAGTGGTTGTATGTTCCAAGATAGTGGGAAAGCTATCGGTGTAGGAACGGGACTTAATATTTTATTTATTTTAATTCAAATGATTTCTCAGGTTGGTGAAAAATTTGAATTTTTAAAATATTTTACTCCTCTTACATTATTTATGCCTGAGAAGATAGCAGAAGGAAAAACAGAAGGAATTTACCTATTTGTTATTTTGTATCTTGGTGGAGTCCTACTATATAGTATGGGTGTTGCTGTTTTTAATAAGAAAGATTTGTCATTATAATGATAATAGCTATTGTTGAAAGATTTATATTGCTTATTAATAAAGATAGAATTGATAGGAGAAGGAGGGAGAATGATGTCGCTTTATGCAATTGGAGATTTACACTTATCTTTTTCTGTGGATAAACCAATGGATGTGTTTGGAAGAGAGTGGAAAAATCATGTGGTGAAAATTGAGAAAAGATGGAAAAAGAAGATAAAACCAGAGGATACGGTTGTTCTTACTGGAGATCATTCTTGGGGAAGAAATTTAAAAGAATGTGAAAAAGACTTAGATTTTATTAGTGGACTTCCAGGAAGAAAAATATTGCTTCGAGGAAATCATGATATGTTTTGGGACGTTAAGAAAACGGAGAAATTAAATAAACAATATAAAGGAAAACTTTCTTTTTTGCAAAATAATTACTTTACCTATGAAGATTATGCGCTAGTTGGTACAAAAGGTTATTGCTATGAAGGAAAGGATTCTATAGAACATTTTGAAATGTTAGTGGAAAGAGAAATGAAACCATTAAAGACTTCGTTTGAACTGGCAAAAAAAGATGGATATGAGAAGTTTCTTATGTTTCTTCATTATCCGCCAACAAGTATTGGAGAGAATGAAAGCCCATTTACAAACATAGCAGAACAATATGGGGTGGAAAAAGTAATCTATTCCCATTGTCATGGGGAAGAGCGATTTCAAGATAGTTTTTTGGGAGAAGTCAATGGGGTGGAGTATCAGTTAGTTTCTTCGGATTATTTGCGGTTTCGACCAGCACCGATTATAAAATGATGGGTGTTAACGGATAGGAAAAGGCACGATATTCTATTTTAAAAGTAGAATATCGTGCCTTTTCCAGTTTTTATCTAATTACAATGTTTTAATAAATTAACAAAAGACAATAATTTTTCTTGGTGTCGTCTGAGGAGGGATACTCCTTGTTGTAGTACGATAAAATACCATTAATGTATTGCCACCAGGGTTACAGTCATACCGTTGTCCATTTTGGGTTACAATAACGGTTCGATTATCAAGATTTAGTTTTAAGGATCCATTGGAAGCCACTAAATCTCTGTCAAAATGTGTAATTGTAACTTGTTCTCCAGAAGTGGCTACAGCCACGACTTCTGCACGATATTGAGGTGGGAAGATAAGAGGAACTGGAGCATTAGCGTCATAAAAAGCATGGATTCTCATACCAGCTCTTAATCTTGTACAATCCACTACATAAGTATCTTTTGAAATAACAATGTTAACAATGCCATTTCCCGTCTGTAAAGAAATCATTTGAGAACAACAGTCATTGGACAAGGGTGAAATATTTAAAATTAATCCGGAAACGGAGGTTAATGGAGATAACTTCATAGAAAAAATTCCTTTTTTTTCATTGTATGCAGGGAAAAGAAAAAGGTTATGCGTTTGTATTCTTTAACGTTTCATCTCTGCAAAGTCAAGGTCTTTATTTGCATATTCTTTGGCGTTAGAAGAATCAATAACAACTGTTCCCGCATCGACAAAAGAATCTACGGTATCTCCGTTCATAACTTTAATAGCCGTATCAACAGCCGTTTCTCCCATTAAAACAGGATCGTTAGAAGCAGTACAAGCATATTCATTGGCTTCTGCTTTTAAGACAGCTTCCATTAATCCATCCACACCGCATACAAGAATATCCTTTTGTCCTTGTTCTCGACAGACTTGAGCGGCACCAATTGCCATGTCATCATTGTGTCCAAAAATAGCTACTACATCTTTATTAGCTTGAAGGAGATCCTGTGTAGCAGGGATTGCCTTAGAACGATCGTAGTCGCAGTAAGAAGACTGTACAATCTTTAAGTTTGGCGCTTTTTCTAATGCTTCATGGAATCCATCACGGCGGTTCATCATCGTAGTAGAACCAGCAGTTCCTTGAATTTCTAATACCGTTCCTTTTGCATTTTCAGCGCCACCAAGTAATTCGATTAGGCGTTCGCCTACAAGACGTCCCATCTCTTTATTGTCACGACCAACCCAAGAAACATTTCCAGATTTTACATTTTTATCAACAGTGATAACAGGAACATTTGCTCTTTCACAGGCTTCGATTCCAGCAGAAGGGCCATCTTCGTTAACAGGATTTGTGATTAAAATATCGATTCCTTGAGAAAGTAAATCTTGAATATCCTTATTTTGTTTGGATACATCGTTGTCAGCATTTAAGGAAATCACTTTGATGTTTTTTGTCTTTGCATATTTTTCAATAATAGGAGTCATGTTTGCAAAGAATGGAGTGTCTTGGGAGCAGTTTGAAAAGCCGATGGTAAAGAGAGTATCACTATTACCAGTTTTTGTAGTAGAGCCGTTTGCACTGCCACAAGAAACAATGCTAAGAGTCATAAGGGAAGATACCATAAGAGCCATTACTTTTTTTAATTTCATAATTTTATTCCTTTCTTAAAGTGGTAAACATAGGGTTTCGTTTCTTATTATTCTGCTGTTGATGCTTTCTTCTTTGATACAAAGTGATTTAATAAAAGGGCTAAGACAATAATAATTCCCTTTGCGATTCTTTGATAATAAGAAGGAAGTCCAACTAAGTTGAAAATATTTGTTAAGATTTGAAGGAGGAAGACTCCACCAAACGTACCTAAAATAGAACCAGCACCGCCACTTAAACTAGCACCACCGATGACACAAGCAGCGATAGCATCTAGTTCATAGCCATTTCCTGCCGTTGGTTGTCCTGTAGACATCCAAGAAGCAGTTAAAATTCCAGCAAATCCAGCTAAAAGAGCGCTTAATACATAAGTAATAATATAATTTCTTTTTGTTTTAATACCAGATAACATAGCAGCTTCTCTATTACCACCGATGGCAAAAAGGCTGCGTCCGAAAACAGTATATTTTAAAACTAAGGCTAAAATAATGGTAAATAAAATCCAAAAAATACCACTAATTGATACAGAATCAAATAAAAATCCACCACCTAGCACATGGAATTTTCCATCGAGACCAAAGACAGGATTTCCTCCTGTTGTTAAAAGGGCAGCCCCTCTTGCCGCTTCCATCATAGCAAGGGAGGCGATAAAGTCGGGAAGATGGAAATGAGAAGTTAAAATACCAGTAATCAGTCCCATAATTGCGCTGACAAAAAGACCAGCTAAAATGCCTAGAAGGATTCCAACCATGCTATTTCCACCGCCGAATTTTTGAACGACAACAGAAGTCATCATTCCAGAAAAGGCGAGAACAGAACCAACGGATAAGTCAATACCGCCAAGCAAAATAACGAGAGTCATACCAATAGCTACAATTCCAGGAATCGAGGATTGTTGCAGTAAGTTTAAAAAGTTGTTGATTGTTAAAAAATTAGGTGAAAGTATTGTGGAAATAATAATGAATATAAGTAATAAGAGAATAAGGTTATATTTTTTTATGAATTCGTTTACCGTTATTTTTTTTGTCATAATTTTGTCTCCTTTTATTTGCCAACAACAGATGCTTGAAGAATACGTTCTGTATTAAATTCTGATTTATTCATTTGAAGAATCTGTTGTCCATCATATAAAACATGTATGTTATCGCATAAGCGAGTTAATTCTTCTAGTTCTGAGGAAACGACAATCACACTCTTGCCATTTAGCGTCATTTCTCGAATTAATTTATAAATTTCTTCTTTTGCTACAACGTCGATTCCTTGGGTAGGTTCATCGAGGAGAAGAATTTCACAATCTTCAATGAGCCATTTGGCTAGAATAATTTTTTGTTGATTTCCCCCAGATAAGTTACCAGCGATCGTATCAACATCAGGTGTTTTTATTTTTAATTTTTCTTTATAGCGTTTGCAATCCGTGCGGATTTGTTTGTAGTCAAGAGCACCATTTTTTTTGAATCTAGAAAGAGCTACCATGGACATATTCTCCCATACAGGGAGAGAAAGGACTAAACCTTGTTGTTTTCGGTTCTCAGGAGCTAGCCCTATATGTTTTTGGATGGCATCTTGCGAACTTTTAAAGGTTACCTTTTCGCCATGAATGAACATTTCGCCTTTCGTAATTGGTGCTAATCCAAAAATGGATTGAAGAACTTCTGTACGGCCTGCTCCAACGAGCCCATAAAGTCCTAACACACTTCTCCTTGATGAAGTTTTAAATTAATATGGGAAACTTTCGCATTGTGCATTTCCTTTAGCTCAAGAACGACTTGATCGGATACAGAGTGAACTTCTTGTTCTTCTTGCTGAATTTTAGAAATATCAATACCAGTCATATATTCTACAAGAGAGTTTTCCGTCAGTTCCTTTGTTGATTTACAAGCAATGAATTTTCCGTCTCGTAAAATAGTGATGCGATCTCCCACAATAAAGAGTTCTTCTAAATGATGGGATATGTAAATAATCGTGATCCCTTTTTTCTTTAAATCTTCGATTACTTTTACAAGAATTTGAAATTCAGATTTAGAAAGGGTAGAAGATGGTTCATCCATAACGATCAGCTTTGCATCGCTTGCTAGAGCTTTCATAATTTCTGTGAGTTGCCGTTGCCCAATATTTAAATCTGATACTTTGGCTTTCGCATCAATCTTGATGTTTAAAGTGTTTGCCAGTTGTTGAGTATCTGCGTAGACTTTTTTCCAGTCGATTTTTCCACCTTTTTTTGGGTAATTGTTCATGTAGACATTTTCGCCTACCGTTAATTCATTAAAGAGAGAAAGTTCTTGATAAATAATAGAAATCCCTTCTTTTTTTCGAGCTTCTGTACTATGAGAAGATAGAATTTTACCATTGAAAAAAATTTCTCCACCATCTTCTTTATAAGCGCCAGATAAGATCTTCATTAAGGTGGATTTCCCAGCGCCATTGGCACCAATCAGGCAGTGGACTTCCCCGCGTCTTACTGAAAAATCAACTTGATCAAGAGCTTTTACACCTGGAAATATTTTATCTATTTTCCGCATTTCTAAAATGTTTTCCGTCTGCAAAGTGTCGTTCCTCCTATTTCTTTTTTGTAACAAAAGTTTTGTAAATATGTTTTAATAAAGTATAATGTTCTGATATCATAAAGTCAATGGAACAAGTTTTACATAGAATATGGGGTAAAAATTATGAAAGTTTCACAATAAAAATACAGAAGAGAAAGAAAATAGAATAAATACATAAAAATAGATTGATTGATCAATTAAAAAATGTACAAAACTAATAAATTGCAAGTGTTAAAAATTAGACGCATAAAAAAGAGAATCATTTTACAAAGAGAAAATGAAAAATGGATTTCAGGACTATTGTATAAAAGCACAGAGGGATTATAGGAAAAAAACGGAAGAGAATATAGGAAATAGACAAATAAGAGATGTTAAAAAAGAAACAATTAATAAAAAGTACCTAAAAATGAGTGGAATGTTTTAGAAAAAATACATATTGACAGAAAATAAAATGAGGATATGAAAGAAGAAAATGAGAAACTCGCAAATGGGTTTCTCATTTTTTTCTTGTAATGTTTTATGCTCTTTCCATAGAAAGAAGATAGTCTTGAATATAAGGTAGGGCAGAGCCTCGACTAATTGGGAAATCTGGATTACGGCTTAGTTTAATAAATCTCCGATTGGTTGGAAACGCAGAAATATGAAAAACGAGATCGGAAATTAAATCTAAGTCCTCTTCGGAAAGATAACGGGCAAGAGTACCACCTAAAATGATATCAAAGTCAGTAAACATATGTAAGTTATTGATGGCAAGGGAGAGGTAATGAAGGTAAGAGTGCCAACGTTTTTGCTTATCGGATTCTTTTCTTCTAAGACCTTGGAAAAAAGATTCCAAAGATTCGCCAGAGGCTAATAAAGCGTTCGTCGAACAGTAAGCGTTAAAGCAACCATGTTGTCCACAGTAACAAGGTTTGCCGTTAGGAACGATTTGCATATGTTCAAAAACACCACTTTTTAGTTCCCGGCCAGGGAGGAAGGAACGATTGACAACAATAGCACCGCTAATATCATGGCGAATATTGATAAAGATGGCATTTTGAAGTTGAGGGGAAATCCAAAGCTCACTAAGGGCTGCGGATTCTGCATCATGTACAAACATACATGGATAAGGGAGATGGCTTGTAAAATGTTCAATGGTAAGCCCTGTACAGTCTAAGATTTTTCCGTACACGATTTCATGACCATCAGAGGAAATAAGTCCTTGTAAAGCGATTCCAATTCCAAGAACTTTTGTATTCGGAAGGTTCAACGTATCAATAAAACTTGTAATAGAGCTACAAAGAGAGAGGAAATAGGATTTTTTATTTTTAAAAGTAAGACTGTGAGTTTCGGACTTTAATATTTCTCCATAGAGATTTAAAGCCACGATTTCGTAGGAGTGTTTTAAAATCTCCACACCGATTGCGATATGCGAGGACGAAGAAAAGGTGAGAGCAGTTGCTTTTCTACCTCCTGTGGATTCAAAAAAACCATCTTTTAAAATGGAGCCTTCTTCTTCTAATTCTTTTAGAATGCGGATAACAGTCGGTCGACTCAAATTTAATTGTTCACAGATCATTTGTTGAGTTGTTGTTCGATTTGTATATATAAATTTTAATATATTAGATTTGTTCTGATTTTTTACATCTGATGTCGTCAGATTATGCATAAT
>OJJJ01000555.1_pt1 | contig 16427 bp, 15 predicted proteins | sample 1596311 | NCBI WGS metagenome assembly OJJJ01 (sample SAMEA4350140, study PRJEB24818) | metagenome | biome: human; feature: gut; material: faeces | place: Denmark | collected 2013-09 | reverse complement strand
AGGCGAGGCAGCGGCTTGTTCACCAGGTTGGCTTTGCCAACGTTGGGGAAATTAATAAAGTCTTTAAAGTTATGGTAACGCCCGCCGGGGACGATCGAATCGTAGCGAGAGATCGTCAGTTTTTCACGCAGGATTTCGACCAGCGCATTGGGCATATCACGCTGATAGACAAAGCGCACAGGCTCTGCGGTCAGACGCTGCTTCAGGCTGGACGACATCAGCTCCATCAGGCTGGATTCCATCTCGTGCACCAAATCGTATTCGGCGTCGCGGGTCATTTTCATCGAATAGGCATTCAGCGTATCGTAATCAAAGAACCCTTTGAAAATGTCATCAAGGCAATAACGCAGGATGTTGTCTAGCAGGATCATGGGCTTGCGACGTCGCGGCGTTTCCGGCGGCAGATTTACAAAGCGGGGAACCTTGTCAGACGGAATTTCCAGTAGCGCATAGCGAATGGTATCACCACGGATGATCTCTACGGCCAGATAGGTATAGTCGTCCTTCAGAAACTGGACTAAATCTGTCTCGCGGTTAATCAGGATCGGCGTAATGTGCTGGCGAAGATATTGCTTGAAGTAATGACGCAACCAGCTCTGCTGATTGGCCGACAGTTGGCGCTCATTGATTAAGAATATCTGATTGCGCGCCATCTCCAGCAGTAATTCATTGTACAGGCCATCGAACTCCTGATCGGCTTTCAGTACGCGGGCCTGGATTTTGCCTAACAGATGGCGGGAGTGAGAGTTAGAACCCTGCTCTTCGCTAATAATGATGCGGCGTTTTAGTTCGGCAAAACGAACTTTATAAAACTCGTCGAGGTTATTGGAATAGATGCCCAGAAAACGCATCCGTTCAATCAACGGGTTTGACTTATCAGCAGCTTCCTGCAGGACGCGTTCGTTGAACGCTAACCAACTAAGCTCTTTCTCGATGTATAGCTTTTCCTGACCCATTAATACTTTTACTCCGTTTCATTCACGGGACACTACGTGATCATTATGGCGAGCACGACTGGCATGTGCCAGAAAAAATGAGGGGAATTGCAGGATGTAGGCCGGATAAGACGCTTTAGCGTCACCATCCGGCATAAAAGCCCACATGAGTGCCGGATGGTGGTGTGAATGCCTTATCCGACCTACGAGGCTGGGAGGTTATTTTATGCTTCGTCGGCTGCGTAGCCTTGTGGTGGAAGGCGAATGCCGTCCAGCCAGGCTGCGTTATCGCGCATTTGCAGACGACCATCGACAAACCAACCGACCACCAGCGGATAGATGGCATGTTCCTGGGCCTGAACGCGTGCCGTCACGTCATCTTCGCTGTCGCCGTCAAACACCGGCACTTTCGCCTGCAGAATAACCGGCCCACCGTCCAGTTCGTCAGTGACAAAATGAACGGAGGTTCCGTGTTCTTCATCACCGTTTTCCAGCACCTGACGATGTGTATGCAGGCCGGGATATTTGGGCAACAGAGAAGGGTGGATATTCAGCAAGCGTTCGGCATAGTGGGCGACAAACGCCGGGCTGAGGATACGCATATACCCGGCCAGTACCACGACGTCCGGCGCATAGGCATCGATCTCTTGTATTAGCTGGCGATCAAAGGCTTCACGGCTGGCAAACTGGCTTGCCTCCAACGAATGAGCCGGAATGCCTGCTTCGCGTGCACGTTCAAGGCCGAACGCGTCGGCCTTATTACTGAATACTGCACGTAGGGTGCCCTTGATTTTTTTCTGTTTGCAGGCGTCAATGATCGCCTGCAAATTGCTTCCGTTACCGGAAATGAGCACCACTATATTTTTCATTCAATGACCACACGCTGTTCGGAATCAGACGCTTTGATGATACCGATTCTCCACGCGTTTTCACCTTTTTCATTCAGCAGCGCAAGAGCATTGTCCACTTCAGCTTCTGGCAGAGCGATAACCATGCCTACGCCGCAGTTGAAGGTGCGATACATCTCGTGCTGACTGACGTTACCCGCTGTTTGCAGCCAGTTAAAGACGGCTGGCCATTGCCAGGAGGATTCATCGATTACGGCCTGGGTGTTGTCAGGCAAGACGCGTGGGATATTTTCCCAGAAACCGCCGCCGGTCAGGTGGGCAATTGCGTGCACGTCAACCTTCTCAATCAGCTCCAGAATGGATTTCACATAAATGCGGGTAGGCGCCAGCAGATGATCGGCCAGTGATTTGCCTTCCAGTTCGGTTGTTTCCGGGTCACAGCCGCTGACTTCGACAATTTTACGCACCAGGGAATAACCATTGGAATGCGGGCCGCTGGAGCCAAGCGCAATCAGCACATCGCCATCAGCCACTTTTGAGCCGTCGATGATTTCTGATTTCTCAACCACGCCTACGCAGAAACCGGCCACATCGTAATCTTCACCGTGATACATCCCCGGCATTTCAGCGGTTTCACCCCCAACCAGCGCACAGCCGGACTGCAGGCAACCTTCGGCAATACCGGCGATCACGCTGGCAGCGGTATCGACGTCCAGCTTACCCGTGGCATAGTAGTCGAGGAAAAACAGCGGTTCAGCGCCCTGCACCACGAGGTCGTTGACGCACATCGCCACCAGGTCAATACCGATGGTGTCGTGGCGCTTCAGATCCATCGCCAGACGCAGTTTTGTACCTACGCCGTCAGTGCCGGAAACCAGTACCGGTTCACGATATTTTTGCGGCAATGCGCACAGCGCACCGAAGCCACCCAAACCACCCATAACTTCCGGGCGACGGGTTTTCTTTACTACGCCTTTGATTCGATCGACCAGAGCATTCCCTGCGTCAATATCAACACCGGCATCTTTGTAGCTAAGAGAGGTTTTATCGGTCACTGCCTGGTTCCCCACGTGTTTACTTGCAGTAAAAGTTAAATTCGGCGCAATTCTAACAGGGAAAGCAAACGTTTGCGAGTCTGCTCTGCATCGGCTTTTTTCTGCCGTTTTTTTCAGCGATTTACATTCACATACGTCTTTATTTGACCTAAACCACGAAAAAGAAACCGGGTTCAGCCTGGTGCTTGAAACCGGATGACGTAATGCACAGTATCTTAATGAAACCGGTTTCTGTTTTCATCAGCAGTGATGAAATTAACGGTGACCACACGTCAAAAGGAAGGATCATTAATGAATATCGCAGCATTCGATATTGGTGGTACGGCATTAAAAATGGGCGTGATTAGCGAACAGGGCGAATTGCGGGAAAAGGGCAAGCTGTCAGTGCCTGACTGCGATGGAGACAAAATTTTGCAGGGCATGCTGGACTGGGTTGCAGCCCATCCTGACTGCGAGGGCATCGCCATTAGCGCTCCGGGTTATGTCAATCCGACTACCGGCTATATCGAAATGGGCGGAGCGATTCGCCAGTTTGACCATTTTGCACTCAAAGCATGGCTGGAAGAGCGTACCGGGGTGCCGGTGACGGTTGAAAATGATGCGAACTGTGTCGCGCTTGCTGAGCGTTGGCAGGGGAAAGTAGCCGGTATCGACAATTTCCTTGTTCTGACCATCGGGACGGGGATCGGCGGGGCGATTTTCTGCAACAACCAACTGGTGCATGGCGCGCGTTTTCGTGCTGGTGAATTTGGTTATATGCAAACCGCCCGACCCGGAACACGTGATGTCAGACGCTATTCGATGAATGAAAATTGCACCCTGCGCGTTTTACGTCATCGCTATGCGGAACATATCGGGAGCGCACTGGAAGACGTCTCGGGCGAAGATGTTTTTGATCGCTACGACGACGGAGACCCTGTCTGCCAGCGTTTAGTCACTGAGTTTTTTAACGACCTCGGCACGGGTCTTTATAACCTCGTTAATGTGTTCGATCCGCAGGTGATATTAATCGGTGGCGGCATTGTTGAACGCCCTGGATTCCTGTCGCTGTTGCGTCATCATTTGGCCTGGTTCGGTATTGCGCAATATATCGATATCGTCAGCCACGGCAACGACGCCGGGTTGTACGGTGCCGTTTACCATTTCAATCAGCAAAACAGAACGGTATAGGAGCTAACATGTCTGGATTTAAAGCAAATTTCATGTGGGGGGGCGCGGTTGCTGCTCACCAACTGGAAGGCGGCTGGCAGGAAGGGGGAAAGGGGATTAGCGTTGCTGATGTGATGACGGCGGGGGCAAATGGTGTCGCTCGCGAAATTACCGATGGCGTGCTACCAGGGAAATATTACCCCAACCATGAGGCTATTGATTTTTACCATCGCTACCAGGACGACATTAAGCTGTTTGCCGAAATGGGGTTTACCTGCTTTCGCACGTCAATTGCCTGGACCCGTATTTTCCCACAGGGTGATGAAACGCAGCCAAATGAAGCGGGCCTGCAATTCTATGACGATCTGTTCGATGAATGCCTGAAATACGGTATTGAGCCGGTGGTTACGCTGTCGCATTTTGAGATGCCGTACCATCTGGTGAAGGAATATGGCGGCTGGCGTAATCGTAAGTTGATTGATTTCTTTGTCCGTTTTGCCGAGGTGGTCTTCACCCGCTTCCAGCATAAAGTGAAGTACTGGATGACGTTCAATGAGATCAATAACCAGGCTAATTTCCACGAAGATTTTGCACCGTTTACCAACTCCGGCTTGAAGTACCAGCCAGGCGAAGACCGTGAGCCGGTAATGTATCAGGCTGCACACTACGAACTGGTAGCGAGTGCTCTGGCGGTAAAAGCGGCGCGTGAGATTAATCCCACGCTGCAAATTGGCTGCATGATTGCCATGTGCCCGATTTACCCGCTGACCTGTGCGCCTGACGATATAATGATGGCGATGAACGTCATGCATCGCCGTTACTGGTTTACCGATGTCCATGTGCGTGGCAAATATCCGCAGCATATTCTCAACTACTTTGAACGTCGGGGATTTGAGCTGGATATTACCGAGGAGGACCGTCAGGCGCTGACTCAGGGCTGTGTTGACTATATTGGTTTCAGTTATTACATGTCCTTTGCCACGCAGGCTTCAGCGGAGAATCCGCAACTGGAGTATGACGAAACGAAAAGCCTGGTCTCCAACCCCTATGTGCAAAAATCGGACTGGGGCTGGCAGATTGATCCGGTCGGCCTGCGCTACTCGCTAAACTGGTTCTGGGATCATTATCAACTCCCGCTGTTTATCGTAGAAAATGGGTTTGGTGCCATCGATATGCTGGAAAGCGATGGGACGGTGAACGATCAGTACCGCATTGACTACCTGGCGGCCCACATCAGTGAGATGAAAAAAGCCGTGGTGGAAGATGGCGTCGATTTAATGGGCTATACGCCGTGGGGGTGTATTGATTTAGTGTCCGCCGGGACGGGCGAAATGAAAAAACGCTATGGTTTTATCTACGTCGATAAAAATAATGACGGTAGTGGGACATTAGCACGCTCGCCTAAGAAATCTTTTTCATGGTATCAGCACGTCATTCAGACCAATGCTGAATTTTTATAGAATTCAATGGATTGATGCTCAGCCCCGTCCAGCGTGCGGGGCGTGTCTTATACTCATTTTTCAGACGTAAATGACTTTGGTTGATCCATATCAAGCGTATGCAGTGTTGCGCCAGAGAGGAAAAGCGGTATAATCCGGCGATTTTTTTTGTGGTTGCCACTCGTCTGAGGAAAGGAGAAGAGTATGAAGATCGTGGAAGTCAAACACCCACTCGTCAAACACAAGCTGGGATTGATGCGTGAAAACGACATCAGCACTAAACGCTTTCGTGAACTCGCCTCGGAAGTTGGCAGCCTGCTGACTTATGAAGCAACCGCTGGTCTGGAAACCGAAAAGGTGACCATTGAAGGCTGGAATGGTCCGGTTGAAGTCGACCAAATCAAAGGTAAAAAAATCACCGTTGTACCAATCCTGCGTGCGGGCCTGGGTATGATGGAAGGCGTACTGGAAAACGTCCCGAGCGCGCGTATCAGCGTGGTGGGCATGTACCGTAACGAAGAGACGCTGGAGCCGGTACCGTACTTCCAGAAACTGGTGTCTAACATTGACGAGCGCATGGCGCTGATCGTTGACCCGATGCTGGCCACCGGTGGTTCCGTTATTGCTACCATCGACCTGCTGAAAAACGCGGGTTGCAGCAGCATTAAAGTGCTGGTGCTGGTTGCTGCGCCAGAAGGTATCGCTGCGCTGGAAAAAGCGCACCCGGATGTTGAGCTGTATACCGCATCTATCGACCAGGGGCTGAACGAGCACGGATACATTATTCCGGGACTCGGCGATGCCGGCGATAAGATTTTTGGTACCAAGTAAATGAATAAATAAAAAGAAGCCGACTTTAAGAGTCGGCTTTTTTTTGAATAAAACAACCCATCGCTACTCAAACACAATACTCAGAGGAAAACACTATGACGCGCCGTGCTATCGGGGTGAGTGAAAGACCGCCGCTTTTACAGACAATCCCGCTTAGTTTGCAGCACCTGTTCGCCATGTTTGGCGCCACGGTACTGGTGCCAGTCCTGTTTCATATCAACCCAGCCACCGTCCTGCTGTTTAACGGCATTGGTACGCTGCTGTATCTCTTTATCTGTAAGGGGAAAATCCCAGCGTATCTGGGGTCCAGCTTTGCCTTTATCTCTCCGGTACTGCTGCTACTGCCGTTAGGGTATGAAGTGGCGCTCGGCGGTTTTATCATGTGTGGCGTGCTGTTCTGTCTGGTTTCTTTCATCGTGAAGAAAGCAGGTACCGGTTGGCTGGATGTGATGTTCCCGCCTGCGGCTATGGGCGCAATCGTTGCCGTCATCGGCCTTGAGCTGGCCGGTGTTGCGGCGGGGATGGCAGGCTTGCTGCCAGCTGAAGGACAAATGCCGGATTCTAAAACCATTATCATTTCGATGGTGACGCTGGGCGTAACGGTATTTGGTTCGGTACTGTTCCGCGGCTTTATGGCGATTATCCCGATTCTGATTGGTGTGCTGGCGGGTTATGCGCTCTCGTTCGTGATGGGCGTTGTGGATACCACACCCATTGCCGAAGCCCACTGGTTTGCTCTGCCGACCTTCTACACGCCGCGTTTTGAATGGGTGGCTATTCTGACCATCCTGCCTGCGGCGCTGGTGGTGATTGCCGAACACGTAGGACACCTGGTGGTGACCGCCAATATCGTGAAGAAAGATTTAATTCGCGATCCCGGCTTGCACCGCTCGATGTTCGCCAACGGCCTGTCGACGGTGATCTCCGGCTTCTTTGGTTCCACGCCTAACACCACTTATGGTGAGAACATCGGCGTCATGGCTATTACCCGCGTGTACAGTACCTGGGTCATTGGCGGGGCGGCAATTTTTGCTATTCTGCTTTCATGTGTGGGCAAACTGGCCGCCGCGATTCAGATAATCCCGCTGCCGGTTATGGGCGGTGTCTCACTGCTGTTGTACGGGGTGATTGGTGCGTCCGGTATCCGCGTGTTGATCGAATCAAAAGTTGATTACAACAAAGCACAAAACCTGATCCTGACCTCGGTGATTCTGATCATCGGCGTGAGCGGTGCGAAGGTTCACATTGGTGCGGCTGAGCTGAAAGGCATGGCGCTGGCGACCATTGTCGGCGTTGCCCTGAGCCTGATCTTCAAAGTGATTAGCTTGCTGCGTCCGGAAGAAGTTGTCCTTGACGCTGAAGATGCTGACAGACCGCAACACTAAGTCTCTGACCGGGCGGCATCGCTGCCCGGTTCTATCGCGACGTATTTCTGTGGTAAACTCAACGCGATTTTATGAAATCCTGGGTTGAGGTATCTCTGAACACACCGGCACAGCTCTCTTTGCCACTTTATCTTCCTGACGATGAAACCTTCGCAAGTTTCTGGCCGGGGGATAACTCCTCTTTACTGGCCGCGCTGCAAAACGTGCTGCGTCAGGAACATAGCGGGTATATCTATCTCTGGTCGCGTGAAGGCGCGGGCCGTAGTCATTTGCTGCACGCAGCCTGTGCCGAGCTTTCTCAGCGCGGGGATGCCGTCGGCTATGTCCCGCTGGATAAGCGTACGTGGTTCGTACCGGAAGTGCTTGATGGCATGGAACATCTCTCGCTGGTGTGCATTGATAACATCGAATGCGTGGCCGGGGATTCCCTGTGGGAAATGGCGATCTTCGATCTCTACAACCGCATTCTGGAATCAGGGAAAACGCGCCTGCTGATCACTGGCGATCGTCCACCAAGACAGCTTAATCTCGGACTGCCGGATCTGGCTTCTCGTCTGGACTGGGGGCAAATCTACAAACTTCAGCCGCTCTCGGATGAAGATAAGCTTCAGGCATTGCAATTACGCGCCAGATTGCGCGGATTCGAACTGCCGGAGGATGTGGGCCGCTTCCTGCTAAAGCGTCTGGATCGCGAAATGCGCACGTTGTTTATGACCCTGGATGAGCTGGATCATGCGTCGATCACCGCTCAGCGCAAGCTGACCATTCCGTTCGTCAAAGAGATTCTGAAGCTGTAAGCACCGCAGCCGGAAAGACTGCGGTGCATCACATTAGCCGACGATATCCAGCACCTGCTCCGGCGGACGCCCAATTCGCGCTTGACCGTTGGCCACCACAATCGGACGTTCCATCAGTTTCGGGTTTTCCACCATCGCCTGAATCAGCGCCTCTTCACTCAGAGTCTCGTCCGCCAGGTTGAGCGATTTATAGAGATCTTCTTTCTGGCGCATCAGCTCACGCGCGCTGGACATGCCCAGCATCTGCAGCAGATTACGCAAAGTGGCTGCGTCTGCGGGAGTGTCGAGATACAGCACTACTTCCGGCTCCACGCCGTTGGACTTCAGTAGTTCCAGTGTCTCACGGCTCTTTGAGCAACGTGGGTTATGGTAGATTTTAATCGCGTCTGACATGACTTCTCCTTGCATAGCAAAACTGCCGGATGGCGGATAAGACGCAACAGCGTCACCATCCGGCAAGTATTCAATAGTTACATCTTCGTGTACGGTTTAAAGCGCTCTTGCAGCTGGCGTAGCTGGTCAATACGGGCATCGTACCTTGCCTGCTGCTGGCTTCCCAGCTTCACCTGTGAACTTGCGCTGCTGAGCATAGAAATGGCCTGGTCAAGACGTCCCGCCAGCGCATAGCCTTCTGCGCGCGCCGCCAGTTCCTGATCGCGGTTATTCAGCGTTGCTTCCGTTTGTGCTAACAGATCCCAGCCGTTGCCGTCATCCTTATGATTAAACGTATAACGATTCAGGATGGTAGCGGCCTCTTTGGCCTGACCGGCCTGTAAATAGGCATTCGCCAGGTTAAGCTGCAATACCGGATTAACGCGCAGGTCGCGGGCGTTTTTCAGGCGATTAATTGCATCGCCGGTTTTCTTCTGACCGAGATCGATATCGGTCGCCAGGTCGAGATACCAGGCATTGTTCGGATCGGCAGACAGCAGCGGCTGTAGCGCTTTACGCGCCTCGTCGTATTTACTGTCTTCCATTGCTTGTAACGCGCGGCCATATTGCGCCGCCCGTTGCTCGCGGACGTTGCCTTTTGCCCAGTTATCCAGCAGGTCGCTGCTCAACTGGTTGCGACCCGAATTATACATGCCGAGGGTTCGCGCTTTTGCCAGGTAAAAATCTTCCGAGGATTGCACCACCGTCGGTCGCATCTGGTTAGCACGGTTACGCGCATCCGCCAGACGGCTTTCTGGCAGGGGGTGTGTCAGCAGAATTTCAGGCGGGCGCGTGGAATAGCGCGCCTGGTCGAGCAGTTTTTCCAGAAACGTCGGCATAGCCTGCGGATCAAATCCTGAGCGTTGCAGGACCTGAATACCGATACGGTCCGCTTCCTGTTCATTTTGCTGCGTAAAGCTGATCATCCCCTGACGGGTGCCGGCCAGCGTACCGGTCAGTGCTGCCATCCCCGCCTGCGGACTGGCCATCGCCAACAGAATAGAACCCAGAGCCCCCACCCAGGTCAGCGGGGCCGAGCGCTTTTGGTCTTCCATGGCGCGTGCCAGGTGGCGCTGCGTGACGTGAGAAATTTCGTGCGCCATGACCGACGCCAGCTGGCTTTCGTTATCGGAATAGCGGAAAAGCGCAGAGTGCAGCACAACGTTGCCGCCAAAGAAGGCAAAGGCGTTTATTTCATCGTTATTAATCAAAAAGAAATGGAAGGGGGTTTTGACGGAGTCCGCGTGTGAGACCAGACGCATCCCCAGAGAATTAATGTATTGGGTCAGCAAAGGGTCGTTAATTAACGGCGCACTGCCGCGCAGCTGACGTACGTAATAGTCGCCCATCTGCATTTCCTGCCCGATGGAAAGCGTGCTCCCTGCTGAGGTTCCCATATCCGGTAGGGTGTCCGCAGTGTCAGCAAATGCGGGCGCGACCTGACCGATGGTCAGTGCAGCAATGAGGGTAGCAACCAGGTTTTTTTTCAACTGCCTGAACATAACCTCTGTCCTGTATTCTTTTTTGAGATAGCCATTTGACCCATGCTGTGAAGTATCGTTCACCCTCAGACAGCTTTGGGAGTGTAACTGCGAAATTCGACGATGAACACCCAGGAAAAATGTCTTTTCACTTTGCGTAAACCGCTATAAAAAGCGAAGTCTTTTTTGTGACATTTCGATACAATTCGGGATCGCAATCCCGCTATTGAGGTTCATGGAAGGGTTTTATGCTCGAAATGTTGATGCAATGGTATCGCCGCCGCTTTAGCGACCCTGAGGCTATTGCCTTGCTGATTATTCTGGTTGCCGGTTTTGGCATCCTTTTCTTCTTTAGTGGGCTGTTAGCACCGCTGCTGGTTGCCATTGTGCTGGCTTATCTGCTGGAATGGCCCACCGTGCGGCTGGAAAATATCGGCTGTTCAAGGCGTTGGGCGACATCCATTGTACTGGTGGTGTTCGTCGGTATTCTGCTGCTGATGGCGTTTGTGGTAATGCCGGTCGCGTGGCAGCAGGGGATCTACCTGATTCGTGATATGCCCGGCATGCTTAACAAGCTGTCTGATTTTGCCGCCACCTTGCCGCGACGGTATCCGGCGCTGATGGATGCCGGCATCATTGATGCGATGGCAGAGAATATGCGCGCGCGAATGCTCAATATGGGCGATTCCGTGGTGAAATATTCGCTGGCTTCGCTGGTCGGATTGCTGACGCTGGCGGTATATCTGGTTCTCGTTCCGCTAATGGTGTTCTTCCTGGTGAAAGACAAAAGCCAGATGCTGAATGCCGTACGTCGGGTACTTCCGCGTAATCGTGGACTGGCCGGGCAGGTCTGGAAAGAGATGAACCAGCAAATCACCAACTATATTCGCGGCAAAGTGCTGGAAATGGTGGTGGTAGGCGTCGCCACCTGGCTGGGCTTCCTGCTGTTTGGCCTCAACTACTCCTTGCTGCTGGCTGTACTGGTCGGTTTTTCAGTCCTGATCCCGTATATCGGTGCCTTCGTGGTGACCATCCCGGTGGTGGGCGTGGCGCTGTTCCAGTTTGGTCTCGGGACCGAGTTCTGGAGCTGCTTTGCCGTGTACCTGATCATTCAGGCGCTGGATGGCAATCTGTTGGTCCCAGTACTGTTCTCCGAAGCCGTAAACCTGCATCCACTGGTGATTATTCTGTCGGTGGTGATTTTTGGCGGGCTGTGGGGATTCTGGGGCGTATTCTTTGCTATTCCGCTGGCGACGTTAATCAAAGCAGTCGTCCATGCCTGGCCGGATGGTCAGACGATTGACGAGTCATAGACCCTGGCGCCCGGCGGTGCAATGCCGCCGGGCCAGAACTTGTCTGACCTCTATACACACTTTCTGAATAATCTTCCTGGGTGTCGTTTTTCTCCGTATTAGCCTTTAACTTGACCAATGTGATGTCTTTTTGTCACACAAGGAATAAGACCAACAGGAGAAAAAAATGGGTCACAACACGCACACGCAACAAAAAGCGGGATGGGTTGGCTATCTCGCCTTTTTCGTCACTATTATCCTTTTTTCCGGCATGTTTTCGAAAAGTACCGACTGGTGGCGGGTGTTCGATTTCACCGTTCTCAACGGCGCATTTGGGCAGATAAACGTGGCAGGCGAGACGGCGGTCTCGTTTCGCGGTGCCGGCGGGATGGGCGCAAAAGATGGCTTTTTATTTGCGCTGGAACTGGCGCCCTCCGTCATTCTGTCACTTGGCATCATCTCCATTACCGAAGGCTTGGGAGGGTTGCGCGCGGCGCAGCAGCTAATGACGCCGGTCCTGCGCCCCTTACTCGGCGTTCCGGGTATTTGCTCGTTGGCGCTGATTGCGAATGTGCAAAATACCGATGCCGCAGCCGGAATGACCAAAGAGCTGGCGGAAGAGGGGATTATCACCGAGCAGGAACGCGCTATTTTTGCCTGCTGGCAAACCAGCGGTAGCGCGTGTATCACCAACTATTTTTCCTCAGGCGCGGCGCTGTTTACGATGGTTACCGTTCCGGTGATAACGCCACTGGCGGTGATCCTGGTCTTCAAATTTGTCGGCGCGAACCTGCTACGGCTGTGGATCGCGCAGCTTGAAAATCGCCGTACGCAGCAGGAGGCCTGAGATGGCAACACACGTACGTAAAAATGTCATGGATATGTTCATCGATGGCGCAAGGCGCGGGTTTACCATTGCCACCACCAGCCTGTTACCGAACGTGGTGATGGCGTTTGTGATTATTCAGGCGCTAAAGGTAACGGGGTTGCTCGACGTCGTCGGCCGGGTGTGCGAACCGGTTATGGCGCTGTGGGGATTGCCGGGGGAATCTGCCACCGTGCTGTTGGCGGCGGTGATGAGTATGGGCGGCGGCGTTGGCGTTTGCGCCAGTCTGGTTGTCGCCGGAACCCTTTCGGGACATGATGCGACGGTATTGCTACCGGCCATCTACCTGATGGGGAATCCAGTGCAAAATGTCGGACGCTGTCTGGGGACTGCGGGGGTTCATCCTCGCTATTATCCGCTTATTATTGCGGTATGCGTGATTAATGCGCTGCTCTCTATTTGGGTTATGCAGGTAATTACCTGACAAGGAAGGTTATGAACTGTTCAATTCTTGGTCTGACGCTGTTCCAGCGCGGACACGTTTACGCGCCTGACGATTTGGGGCAACAAGATATTCTGGTCGTGGGCGGAAAAATTGTCGCCATCGCGCCGTCTATCCTGGCAGACGATTTTCCCGGCTGTCAGTGTATCAATCTCGAGGGTGCCATTGTTTGTCCGGGGTTTATCGATCAGCACGTTCATTTGATTGGCGGTGGCGGGGAGGCCGGCCCCCACACCCGCACACCGGAAGTGCGTCTGTCACGTCTGGTTGAAGCGGGTATCACCTCAGTGGTGGGATTGCTGGGTACCGACGGAATTACCCGTCATCCGGAGTCGCTGTTGGCGAAAACCCGAGCACTGGAATATGAAGGCATCAGTGCCTGGATGCTCACCGGCGCGTATTCGTTACCTTCCCCGACCATTACCGGCAGTATTGAGCGCGATGTAGCGCTGATCGACAAGGTGATAGGGGTGAAATGTGCGATTTCAGACCATCGCTCATCAGCCCCGAATACCGCGGTGCTGGCGAACATGGCGGCGCAGTCGCGCGTTGGCGGATTATTAGGGCAGAAGCCGGGGATTAGCGTCTTCCATATGGGTGACAGCCCGCGCATGCTGGAGCCGCTGTATGACGTCCTCGCGCATTCAGATGTGCCGATCACCAAACTGCTGCCAACGCATGTTAACCGCGCGGAACCGCTGTTTGAGGCCGCCTTAGCCTATGCCCGCAAAGGGGGGTATATCGACATTACCAGCAGTATCGATGAGCCCGTGGATCCGGCAACGGCCATCGCGACCGCGCTGCGCAGCGACGTACCACTGTCGCGGATTACCTTGAGTTCAGACGGTAACGGCAGCCAGCCGGAGTTTGATGAACAGGGCAATCTGACGGGGATTGGTGTGGCCGGATTTGAATCACTGGCACACACGCTGCGCCAACTGGTGACGGTTCATGCCATTCCTCTGGAGCAGGCATTATGTCCGCTCACGCGCACGGTGGCGGAGTTTCTGGGACTTGGGCATAAAGGACGTCTGGCGGTTGGATGCGATGCGGACATTCTGGTGCTCAACGACGCGCTGGAGGTTTACCACCTGTGGGCGAAGGGCAACGCGGTGGTGAAAGAGAAAAAAGCGTGTGTTAAAGCGACGTTTGAGTAAACGACGTTGATGCCGGATAGCGGCGTAAATGCCTTATCCGGCCTACGGACTTGCGCGGATCCAGGCCTGATAAGACGCGTAGCGTCGCCATCAGGCTTAATCCGGCAAAAATAAATCAGGCGTTTTCCTGCACCCATTTCAGCACGATGTCGTGGTGATTACTGGTTTTGAAATCATCAAACACATGTTCAATCTTGCCGTCAGCATCCACCAGGAAGCTGATGCGATGAATGCCATCATAGGTTTTACCCATAAATGACTTTTCTCCCCAGACGCCAAACTGCTCGCAAACCTGGTGATCTTCATCGGACAGGAGCGTGAAGTTAAGCACTTCCTTCTCCACGAAGCGGGAAAGCTTCTCCGGTTTATCGGTGCTGATACCCAGCACTTCCACGCCGGCTTTTTTTAACTGATCCATGTTATCGCGTAAGCCACAGGCCTGTACGGTACAGCCGGGCGTCATGGCTTTCGGGTAGAAATAAACCAGAACACGCTGTCCCTGGAAGTCGGTTAAATTTACTTGTTCTCCGTCTTGATCCGGCAAGCTAAATTTCGGTGCGATATCACCGGCTTTCAGTGGGTTCATTACTTAACTCCATCCTGTTCATCATGCTGTGAGTAATTGACGACGTTAATACTGCCTTGCGCATTGAGTTCTGTACAGAGTGCTTTAAACGCATCCTCAATATTTGCCGAATCGTGTGACGCAGGGCTATGTGCGGTAATCTGAATAAACAACTGGGCAGCCTTTTCGTTCTCCGCCGGTTGGGTGCGCGAAACCAGTTCGGCAATATTCATTTGATGACTGTCGAAAAGGGCGGTAAAGCGCTCAATCAAATGGGGAGAGTCAGGGACATCAACCTGAACCCATACCGTGGCGGGCATCGCCGGGCGGGGGCGTGCGGTTGTACGCTTCATCACAATCAATAAATCCAGCTCTGCGCCTTTCAACGGCAAGGTTGATTCAATCAGGGTGATGGCATTCCAGGTACCAGACAACAGCATGATAAATGTAAACTCGTCACCCAGCATGGCCAGTCGGCTGTCTTCAATATTACAGCCACAACTGCTGACATGACGAGTGATGGTGTTCACAATTCCTGGGCGGTCGGCACCCAGCGCAGTAATGACCAGATAGTGTTGCGATGACGATGTCAAACCTGTTCTTCCTTTGAGCGGTGAGGTAATTATAAGGAAAGCATAAAAAAAACATGCATACAACAATCAGAAGGGCTCTGGTCGCTTGCTTTTATTGTCGTACCAAACGTACCATTGAGACACTTGTTTGCACAGAGGATGGCCCATGTTCACGGGAAGTATTGTCGCGCTTATTACGCCGATGGATGAGAAAGGTAAAGTCTGCCGGTCGAGCCTGAAAAAACTGATTGATTATCATGTCGCCAGCGGCACCTCGGCGATCGTTTCGGTTGGCACTACCGGTGAGTCCGCCACGCTGAGTCATGATGAACATGGCGATGTGGTGATGATGACGCTGGAACTGGCCGACGGGCGTATTCCGGTGATTGCCGGAACCGGCGCCAATGCGACCGCAGAAGCCATTAGTCTGACGCAGCGTTTCAACGACAGCGGTATTGTCGGCTGCCTGACGGTGACGCCTTACTACAACCGCCCGACGCAGGAAGGTTTGTTCCAGCATTTCAAAGCCATCGCTGAACATACTGACTTGCCACAAATTCTGTATAATGTGCCGTCCCGTACTGGCTGCGATATGCTGCCGGAGACCGTGGGTCGTCTGGCGAAAGTAAAAAATATTGTCGCTATCAAAGAGGCCACAGGGAACTTAAGTCGTGTTCACCAGATCAAAGAGCTGGTTTCAGACGATTTTATTCTGCTCAGCGGTGATGACGCGACCGGGCTGGACTTTATGCAGCTCGGTGGTCATGGCGTGATTTCCGTTACCACTAACGTAGCGGCACGTGAAATGGCTGAAATGTGCAAACTGGCGGCAGAAGGGCGTTTTGCCGAGGCGCGGGTGATTAACCAGCGTTTGATGCCGTTACACAACAAACTATTTGTCGAACCCAATCCTATCCCGGTGAAATGGGCATGTAAGGAATTGGGTCTTGTGGCAACCGATACGCTGCGTCTGCCGATGACGCCAATCACGGACAATGCTCGTGATATCGTCAAAGCGGCGCTTAAGCATGCCGGTTTGCTGTAAAGTTTAGGGAGATTTGATGGCTTACTCAGTACAAAAATCGCGCCTGGCCAAGGTTGCGGGTGTTTCGCTAGTTATGTTGCTCGCGGCCTGTAGTTCTGACTCGCGCTATAAGCGCC
>OJJJ01000551.1_pt1 | contig 16606 bp, 16 predicted proteins | sample 1596311 | NCBI WGS metagenome assembly OJJJ01 (sample SAMEA4350140, study PRJEB24818) | metagenome | biome: human; feature: gut; material: faeces | place: Denmark | collected 2013-09 | reverse complement strand
TGCTACACCACTTCCTTCATCTATACCATTACTGGTACCAACTTGTGGTTCACTACACTTGGCGGTAAATACCCGTGGCTAGACTTTCACTAGCTAGATTAGTGCCATGCCTGGCACACACAAAAAACCCCGAATACTCCAAAGAATATTCGAGGTGTTTCTATTAATTTAATGACTCCAAGGGATGTCAACCTGGGGTTCGAATCCCCCAGTTTTATTCTCTATTATTTTAATGACTCCAAGGGATGTCGACCGGGGGTTCGAATCCCCAGTTTTATTCTCTATTATTTTAGTGACTCCAAGGGATGTCGACCGGGGGTTCGAATCCCCAGTTTTATTCTCTATTATTTTAGTGACTCCAAGGGGATTCGAACCCCTGTTACCGCCGTGAAAGGGCGGTGTCTTAACCGCTTGACCATGGAGCCTTGACTCAACAAAAATAATTGTATCAGATGTTTGAACAATTGTCAACAATTTTATTAAAGTTTTTTAATTCCATTTAATTTATTTTTATATACTTGTTGTGTCATAAATAATGATTAAACTTCCAGGGTTCTAGAAAGGACTTATTTTTCTGTAAAAGATAATAAAGAGGAAATGGTAAAGAGTGCTGACACTTTCACTTCTATTGCTCATCTGTCATCTTCTTGTAATTTGTTCCCCACTCTTTCATTGCGTCTAATATAGGCTTTAAACTATATCCTGTTTCTGTTAATGTATATTCGACTTTAGGAGGTACTTCTGCATATACCTTCCGTATGAGAAGTCCGCTATCTTCCATTGCTCGAAGATTAGCAGTCAAAACTTTTTGTGATACGCTACCTATAGATTTTTTTAATTCTCCAAATCGTTTCGTCCCCTCTAATAACTCTCGGATTATCAATACTTTCCAACGATCGCTAATCAACATAAGTGTTGTTTCCACTGGACATGCAGGTAATTCTTTTTCCATAAACTATCTCCTTTCTATTCCATTAGTATCCTTTTGGTAACTATAGCACAAAAAGGTGCTTACTTTACTGTTCTTCCTTACAGAAGTATTATAATCTAGCGAGGCATAAATAACAAGTTCAAATAAATGGAGGATATTATAATGAATGAAGTCGTAAAATTTTTACAAGAAAACCAAGTACAATATCTTGCAACTGTCGGACGTGATGGAAAAGCAAAATGTCGTCCGTTCATGTTCTGCTTTGAAAAAGATGGGAAGCTGTGGTTCTGTACCAACAACACAAAAGATGTTTACAAGGATATGCTGGAAACTCCTTATGTTGAAGTTTCCGTTTCCAATCCAAACTACGCATGGATTCGCTTAAATGGAAAAGCTGTATTTGAAAATAACATGGCAGTCAAGGAAATATGCATGAACAATCCAATCGTAAAAGGACAGTATGAAACAGCTGAAAACCCGATTTTTGAAGTATTCTATCTTGCAGAAGCAAAAGCGGTTATTGCTGACTTCTCTGGCAATCCACCAAAAGAATATACATTTTAATCAAAGTACAGAGAAAGCCTGGCACTGTACGTCGGGCTTTTCCTACTAAAAGGAGGACTTTTTATGACAATAAAAGAATGTTTTGAATATATTGTAAAAAAAATTCACTCTACTGTTTTTGCTACTATCGATAAGAATGGTTGTCCTGTAACCTGTGCAATTGACATTATGGATTTTGATGATAACTGCCTGTATTTTTTAACTGCAAAAGGAAAGAGTTTCTACAACCGATTAAAAAACGATAACCATATCGCTTTTACAGGAATGAAAGGTCAAGATACTCTTTCAAGCATAGCAATTTCAGTGCAGGGAGAAGTAAAAGAAATTGGTGCTGACAAATTATTAGACCTTTTTCAGAAAAATTCTTACATGGAGAGTATATATCCAACCCAGCAGTCAAGAAGCGCTTTGACAGTCTTTCAGATATACAAAGGAACTGGTGAATGGTTTGACTTGTCTAAGAAGCCGATTGAAAGATTTAGCTTCTCTTTTGGAAATGTGAAACAGAAACCACATGGATATTTTGTTACAGATAAATGTATCAACTGTAAATTATGCTATTCCAAATGTCCTCAAAAATGTATTGACTATTCTTCTACCCCTGTTTTTATACAGCAGGAAAATTGTCTGCATTGTGGAAATTGTTATGGAATCTGTCCAACGAGAGCAATAGAATGGAGGTAATATCATGAATCAAGTAGAACGCCTTGACTGTTTAATTGACTATCTGTTAAAAGAACAAAAAGAATATCAGTTTGTACCTGTTCCAGAATTGATAGAGGATAAAAAAAGGTTGTTACGTTCACTAATGAATGTTCGTCCACCTGATCCAATCAGCAAAGAATTTATGCTCATTCAAGATGTATATTTACAACAGGAATTAGCCTCTCAAAAAGTAATTGAGATTGAACAACTGATACCATTAAGAAAAAATATTTATCTCTGGAAAGGTGATATAACCAAACTTAAAACAGACGCCATTGTAAATGCTGGAAACAGTGCGTTATTAGGCTGTTTTATTCCTTGTCATGGCTGTATCGACAATGCAATCCATTCATCAGCAGGCATACAGCTACGCTTAGCATGTCAACACATTATGGAACAACAGGGAGCACCAGAGAACATAGGCAGAGCGAAAATAACAAAAGGATATAATCTGCCATCAAAATATATCCTTCATACAGTCGGACCAATCGTTTATGGAAGTTTGACAAAGGAAAATTGTGATATGCTGATTTCTTGTTATCGTTCCTGCCTTGAACTGGCAGAACAATATCATTTGAAATCTATTGCTTTCTGCTGTATCTCAACGGGTGAATTTCATTTCCCTAATGAAATTGCAGGACAGATTGCCGTTGATACCGTTACTAATTATTTAAATATGAAACATTCAAAAATGGAGGTAGTCTTTAATGTTTTTCAAGACAAAGACCTTGAAATCTACCAGCGATTATTGGGAACAGCTTAGAAAGCAGAAAACTAAATTGGAAAATGCCGACGCAATTCTGATAGGAGCAGGGGCTGGATTGTCTGCTTCGGCAGGGCTTGAATATGGTGGAAAAAGATTTTATGACAATTTTTCTGATTATGCAGAAAAATACGGTTTGCAGGATATGTATTCAGCAGGCTTTTATCCTTATGAAACATTAGAAGAATACTGGGCGTATTGGAGCAGACATATCTATCTGAACCGTTATCAGGCAGAAGCACAAAAACCCTATATAGACTTATTGAAACTGGTACAGGATAAAGATTATTTTATAATCACAACAAATGTAGACCATAGTTTTCAAAAAGCAGGTTTTGACAAGAACAAATTATTCTATACACAGGGCGATTATGGTTTGTGGCAGTGTTCTAAACCATGCTGCCAAGAAACGTATGACAATAAAGAAAAAGTGCTGAAAATGCTTGAACAGCAAAAAGATATGAAAATCCCTACTTCTCTTATTCCACACTGTCCGCATTGTGGGTCTCCAATGGCAATGAATTTACGTATTGACAGTACATTTGTAGAAGATTTAGGTTGGCATGCTGCTTCTTCCAGATATAATGATTTCATTAACCAACATAAAAATATGCACCTACTGTTTCTAGAATTAGGAGTAGGGTATAATACGCCCATCATCATAAAATATCCATTTTGGCAGATGACAGCTAAAAATCGAGAAGCAATATATGCTTGTATCAATTATCAAGAAAATACTGTCCCAACAGAAATTGAAAAGCAGACAATCAGTATTCAAGCAGATATTAGAAACGTAATTGAGGATATATTGTCCTTATAACACTGTTAAAAGGTGGTTGATAAAGCAAATTTTTTATATCCACGAGTTGCACATTTATGCATGTAGTTCCTTTTATTAATTATAGGAAAGTTTAAGATAATACTTTATATTGACAATATCATACTGCAATCAAAAAAACCTCGAACATTCCGAAGAATACTCGAGGCGTTTCTTTATTTTCTATGACTCCAAGGGGATGCCGACCTGGGGTTCGAATCCCCAGTTTTGTTTTTTTATTAATTTATGACTCCAAGGGGATGTCGACCTGGGGTTCGAATCCCCAGTTTTGTTTTTTTATTAATTTATGACTCCAAGGGGATTCGAACCCCTGTTACCGCCGTGAAAGGGCGGTGTCTTAACCGCTTGACCATGGAGCCTTGACTCAACGTTTATTATTGTATCAGATAAACAGATATAAATCAACAACAATTTTAAAAATAGTATAAGTTTTTTTTAGATATTTATTCATATATTAGATATTGTCCAAATTTTAACTAAACCACTCCATTTTCCCTTATGTATTCTATTGCAATTTGTGTACGATGTTGTAATCCTGTTTTATCTAAAATAATACTAATATGATTTCTCACCGTTCCATCTGAAATAAATAAACAACTACCAATTTCTTTGTTTGATAAACCTTTTGCTACATAAGATGCGACTTCTAATTCTCGTTCTGTTAAATTTTTGAATACTGAAACTTTATTATCTTTGATTAATTTTGTTGTATTTACCTGCGTTATTATATAGTGAAAGATATCCTTTTGAAATACTGTACCACCCGAAGCAATAACACGTATTGCAGAAAGCAATCGTTTGGCTGGACTATTTTTTAAAATATAGCCTTGAACGCCGATGTTAATAGCACGTAAAATAAATTCTTCCTCGTCAAAGGTAGTTAATAATAACGGAATAGAGAGATTCTCTTTTATTAAAACGTCGGCTACATCAATTCCATCTTTATATGGCATACGAATATCCAATAACGACACATCTGGATGGGTGGCGCGTGCTAATGAAATTGCCTCTTCCCCATCGCTTGCAACCCCAACAACTTCCATATCCTCCTGCATTTCTAATATCATCTTAAGACCATCTCTTATAATCCCATCATCATCTGCCAATAAGACTCTAATCATATCATAGATTCCTCTCTGTCATGTTCCATACTAATTCATCCTTATATCCTATTCACATAAAAAAATATTTTTTATAACAAATCCCATACTTGTCTGTTCTATAAAAAACTTCCCTCCAGATTTGATGGTTCTCTCCTCCATAGCTTCTAAACCAAGTCCCATCATTGTTTTTTCACCTACTTTGTAATTTGTTCCGTTATCCCGGTATTCTACCGATAATATTTTATTATTAGAAACTAATTTTAAAGAAAATGCATTGGCATTTGAATGTTTTAACAAATTCGTAAGCGCCTCTTCTAAATTATCATGAATGCAGTGCCATAAAGATAAACCAACAAAAGATAGATTTCCTTGCTCAAGTAGCGTCGTTACAATCCCATAGTTTGATTTAAATTGTTCTAATTTTATTTTTATTTCATTCAATCCAAGTTCACTTTTGATCGGTCTTTCTTCTTTTAGTGCAAAACGAATCTCATCCACACCAGCTCTTAAATTAGCAATTGATGTTTCAATCCCGTTCCTTGCTCTTTTACTATCTTTATCTAACATCATCATCGATGCTTCAAGCATTATTATACTCCCCGAGATACCATGCCCAATTTTATCATGTAGTTTTGCTGCTAATCGATTCCTTTCCTCCAATGCTGAAGAATAACGAAGGGTTTTTATAAAACGATTGTTATCTTTTATTTTTTCTTCTAACAGACATAACTCTTCTTTTTGAAACAGCATAGTTTCTCGGTATTCCTCAGTTCTTATTGTCAAATATCGAATATAGAACGTACATACTAAAATTGTGATACCAAATGCTATACCAAGATAGCTTGGAGCAAATATAAGGTATAACATAAATGCAATACAAGCCACAATTGTATAATAATGAGTGTCTTGTATATATAGATCAATTATTTCAGCAAGAAATAAAATTAAGAGTGGTATCAAACTTTTTGGTCCAAAAACAATACAGAATATAACGGCAAACCCATTAAGAAAGACAACGCTTACTCGATACTTTTCCTGAAAAGAGAATATATATTGAACTGCTATTACACAGGAAAACGCTAAGGATAAGAGAACAATTAGCTCTATCTTATCCCCAGCTTCTAACATAGCAACAATAGAAGTAGCTAACGCGATACATTTTACAACAACATACATCATTGATAATTTTTGCATACCTCTACCTATGCCTTTCTTAAATTCTATTTTGACGAAACGTTTTCTCTAACCTCTTCCTGTCTCTTTCCTTGCAAACTTTCCACCAGATATTAAAGTAAACAACAAAATGAAAAGAATTAATATCATTGCATTTAATCCTGCATTTACCGGTATTTCTTCTGTTATATCCCGAAGCACCTGTACATACCAATAATGGGGTACAATCCTACTTAATCGTTCTATAATTATAGAACTATCAGATACTGGAAAATAAGCTCCTCCAAGAATAGGACCAAGAGAACAAAAAGCTACTATTATTGTTAGTATGGATGCTTTAGTTTTACTAAGCATTGCAACCATGAAACAAAAGGCAACAGAAATCAAATTAAAAAGCATCATAAAGCTTATTAAAATACTATATGGTATTACCTCCATAACATTGTTCATTTTAAGATATAAAACAAATATAAGAATCGGTAATAAACCTGCAACAATCGTATACACCGTCGTTCCTAATACATATTGCCAAACCTTAGTTGGGGATACTTTAATTCGTTCAAATACCCCACTTAGTCGATCATCCATAATAACGAATGCCATACTAAGTCCTATAAAAAATACAAACATACAATAAAATCCTGCTGCTGTTAAAACTCCCATAGTCGCTTGTTCTTTCCTATCATCACGAACATACGCAGACTCTATATTCATTTCTATCTTTTGTGTTTGAAAAGAATCTAACAACTGATGAAATAAAACGGTATCTCCTTTTGCTGTTTTTATTAAACCTTCCATTGCTTGAAGATATGAGTCAATATATAGATTAATAAAAATAGCATTTTCATAGTCATTCAACGAGGTAACTTCAAAAGTACCTAATGATCCATTCTTAATTCCTTCCGATTCATAATTCTTTGGTATCTCTATTATAGCGCTTATTTTACGATCAATCAATTCATTTGAGAAAAAGTCAAAATCATCATCCATACGCACTTCGATATTTATCTCATCTAAAAAATATGTGATAAATGCTTCCGACACTCTACTCCTATCATTATCAATTACCGCTACTTTTACCGTCTTTGTTGAAAATGCCGTAAAATTCTTTGATGACAAATTCGTTACGCTACATAAAACGAATGCTGTAACCAGTATCAATAGTAGGGCAGCAAAATTTCGCTTTATGCTACTTTTCATAAATAATAGACTATTTTTCATATGATTCTCCATCTGCCAAGGGCAGTTAATTTTTATTCAGAAGTTCTTGATAGTTTCTTTGTTGATAACTTCCATTACTATAAAACATTTATTTGCATTTTTCACGATAAACAAATTTCTACCATATCCCTAAATCGCTTTCTCTAAATTAATTTACTACATAATACTTCTCTTAATCACGATTCATATTGCAATTTATTAAATTTAATTACGCCAAATATAATAAATGCGATCCCAATGATAAGTTCAATTAAAATTATTAAAAGCACCTTTTCCTTTTTAGAAAATAGAATCAATTGAAAAGCTGCCTGTTGCATTTGATACATTGGTATAAACGGTGTGATTTCCTCAATATATAACTCTTTAGAAAAGGTTCCACTAAAAAACATCATCAACCAAAGAATTGGTCCAAACATAAGAAGTGGATTCCCTTTTAAAAATAAGCCCAAACTAACACCCACACAGCTTAGGGTCATCATTGATATAAAGAAAAATAAAAATAATAATAAATTATCAAAAAAATTATTGGCATAATGAACATTAAAAAAAACAGTTCCGACAATCATAATAACAGCAATTTCTACCCCGGCACTTAACATCATGCCAAACACTTTTTGCATAAAAATATTTGTACGCTTTATTGGTGAGGCAATCAAACGAAGTAGCGTTTTATTTTTTCTCTCATCTCCAAAACTCGTAAAACATCCAATCCCTCCCGCACAACTAACAAGTATAATCATGCAAACTCCATAGTAATCAAGCATACTCCGATTTTTATCGAATTCTTTCTTTGTAATAAAGCTTTTTTGTACCTCTACATTGTGTTGTGGCACTTTTATATTTTGAAGAAATCCATTCAGGATAGCAAAGAAGCTACGATTCTTAATTTCATTCTCACCCTCAAACAAATTAATATTTTCCCCATTAAATTCTACAAATGCATCCAATTCTTTATTAGCAATTTTATTTTTAGCACGATTTGCATCACTCGCTTGCGTCAAATTAATATTGCCGTATGCATTGATATTTTCTATAAAAGCCTCAATCGCCCTAGTTTCAATTACATCTGTTCCAATAATAAATTCCGCATTAATCTTCCCAACTTCTGCATCTGCATAATCAAGATCTTTTAACATATTCCCTAAAAGCAAAATCATAGTTAGTGGAAACACAACAATAAAAAGCAAATTCGTATAATCTCTAAAAAATACCCTACATTCATTTAAAAATACCATGGTCATTCCCCTTTCTTAACGAAGCTCACGCCCAGTTAGAGCTAGGAACGTAGTATCTAAGTTTGGTACTTCACTGGTAATATATTTGATTGCAACTCCCTCAGACATTAAGACAGATAAAATATTTTCCATGCTTTCTTCACCAATCTGCATATCAATACGTAATACTTCTCCATCTTTTGATACTTGCTTCACACCTTTTTGAAAGAGAAGTTTCTTCTTTATATCTTCAAAATTATTGCGTGTTTCTTCTTTTATTTTAATAAAAAATGTCTTATAGTCCGTCACCATAGAAATCAGTTCTTCTTTGGTACCCATAGCAATTAATTTACCATGGTCCATGATGGCGATACGATCACAAAGTTCTTCTACTTCTTGTAGATAATGAGACGTATAGATAATCGTTGCGCCTTTCTCCTTTAAAAATCTTATGGAGTTTAATATATGTTCCCTTGATTGTGCATCTACTCCTACGGTTGGTTCATCCATAATAATTAACTTTGGACGATGTGCAATTCCGCAAGCGATGTTTAATCTTCTTTGCATACCCCCTGACATCTGTTTTGGCTTCTTTTTCATATGTCCTGTTAGTCCAACAAAATCTAGTGCCTCTTTCGCAGCCTCTTCCAGCTCTTTGCCCCGAATACCATACAAAGAAGCAAAAAATTTAACATTTTCAATTGCATTCAAATGCATATAAATGGCGATATCTTGTGGTACAATGCCCATAAACTGTTTCGCTTCCTGCTTATGTGTACTAACGTCATAATCTGCAACTTTAACTTTGCCTTTATCGATAGATAGTAATGATGTGATTACACTTAGGGTTGTTGATTTACCAGCACCATTGGGGCCAAGCAATCCAAATATTTCTCCTTTCATTACAGTAAAACTCAAATTGTCTACTGCAATAAAATCTCCATAACATTTTGTCAATTTTTCAACACGCACAAATTCCATATAAATACCTCCACCATTCAATTTTATCTATTACATCTTTTTTAAGAAAAATAATGATTCAATTAATAATAGCTCCTAATAACGAGTATATTTTTTCTATTTGAATTATCATATCACATTACCAAAAATTAGAATAATGACAAAGAATAGTTTTTTGACATGACAAAAGTCATAGTTTTCAAAGGATGATTCATACTTTTGTAAGATTCCCGTAAGACTTTTGCCTAAAACCTGCCTTATCTTAGCTCTAGAATGTATCATAGACTTTATAAGCTTTCTTTTTCATATGAATTTATTTTCATATGCATCTCACATAAAATAATGCAATAATAGCGTGTTACATACGCGGATTGGAGTAATTATGAAAAAAACAACAAGAAATCAAGAGATTAGTAAACGCAGAAACATTAAAATTAAAAAGGTTATTTTACAGAGTATGGTAGTTGGTGTCTTGCTGCTTACTGCTTGTAAAAACAAAGAACCACAAGACAATATTACCCCTACACCAACAGAGGCAATTAGCGAAACTGTCACTCCTAGCATTACTATAACACCTACCTTAGCCCCTACTAGCACTCCGATACCTTCTCCTTCTTTGGATGATAGTTCTTCTACAATTGATGAAAGTACTATGCTAACAGAAGCAGACGCGCGTTCCATTATTGAGTCAAAGCTTGATTTAAACATTTACTCAATTAACTTATTATCAACGGATGTTGTGGTTGATCAAAAGCAATACTTTTCATTCCAAGTAAAAGCAAACGATAAAGTAATTACTCCATCTTTGGTAGTAAATAAGGTGAGTGGTGAAATTTATTGTTACAATGAAGATGGAAGTATAAGCGACTATTCAAACTTTCCTCTTTATAACGCAGCAGTAGATGCTGTATGTGACTGGAATGGAATTTTTAATCGACTTGATAAAGATGGTAAAAGCAATGGTAAAATTACTTTGGCACAAGGAGATGCTAATTCATTTGAATTTACACTAGATGTAAGCTATGATGGTAAATCTACCGACTATTTTGGCATAGCACAAATTCAGGGAAATACAGCAACCTATAAAGACAATGCTGGTTTTACACTTAACTTTGTTATGAATGAAAAAGAATTAAATATAACAGAATCTGGACAAAACCCTTTTTCAAAAGGACTTTTTGAAGGCACTTATAAATTATCACAGGAATAATAAAGATTTTAAAAACGAATAAAATGAATGGCTTAAAAAGAAAGCTCAGAAGATGAGCTTTCTTTTTTTGTTTCTATGGGGCTCTTTGTTAAGTTGTAAAATTTTATCCCATCTAACCAAAATAAAAGCTGTCGAAAAACAACCTATTTGGTTACTTTCCAACAGCTTTAATTCATATTATTTTGTTAATAACATCATAATTTCATTGCTACGTTCAATGAATTTTGTCATTGCTTCTGGCTCCAATGGCTTATGGCTAATTAATGCTAAATCATATAATTGCTCACAAATCATAGTAGCATGCTCATCATTTTCATTTTCAAGAATATATTTTACAAGCGCATTGTTTGCATTTAATATAAGTGTTTCAGAAGCACCAAACATGGATGGATCCATTCCATACATATTGTACATCTTCATCATATCTTGCATTCTACGGCTTTCTTCTGATAATGTAATCATTGATGATACCTTTGGATTTTTAAGTTTTTCAACCTTAACTTCTAACTTTTCTTTATTTAAAGCTTTTTTAAATGTTTCGGTTAATTTATCTGTCTTTTCTTTTAAATCCTTTTCATCAGCTTCTGATGTCTCTTCCTTAAAGCTTTCCGTAATATCTGCATCGATTCTCTGGAAACGAACTTTAGGATTGTCTTGTTCTAATTGTGTCACAAATGGCTGATCAATATTATGTGTTAAGAATACTGCATCAATGTTTGCATCCTTAAACATATTGATATACTGACTTTGTTGTTGCTCATTTGTTACATAATATACAACATCTTTTCTTTCTTCTGCTGCAGTGTCATCACTCTTAGTTTCTTCTTTTACTTCTGCTGCGGTTACATCCTCTGAAGAATCTTTTCCGACTTTCGCTGCTTCTAAATATTCAGGAAGAGTTACAAATTTCTTCTCTAAGTTCTTAAAGATAATGAAATCTTTCATCTTTTCACGGAATTTCTCATCTTTTAAGCAACCGAATTTAATGAATGGGCTGATATCATCCCAGAATTTTTCATAATTTTCACGTTCCACTTTAAACATTCCAGAAAGTTTGTCCGCTACTTTTTTCGTAATGTAGTCAGAAATTTTCTTAACAAAACCATCGTTTTGTAATGCACTTCTTGAAACATTAAGTGGTAAATCAGGACAATCAATTACACCTTTTAATAACATTAAGAATTCAGGAATAACTTCTTTGATGTTATCTGCGATAAATACTTGATTGTTATATAGTTTAATTGTTCCCTCAATACTATCATATTCTGTATTAATTTTAGGGAAGTATAAAATACCTTTTAAGTTAAATGGATAATCCATATTCAAATGAATCCAGAACAAAGGCTCTTTAAAATCATGGAATACTTTACGGTAAAACTCCTTATAATCTTCTTCCGTACATTCATTCGGATGTTTTGCCCATAATGGATTTGGATCATTTAGTGGCTTAGGACCCTTCTTCTCTTTCTCTGTGTCCTTTGCCTCAGTTGCTGTGCCATCTTCGGCAACCTCTGCATCAATGATTTCATCCTGATTTTCTTCTACGATTTCTTCTTCTTTTTCCTCTTCTACCGGTGCATTTGCATTGGTAAAGAAAATTGGAACTGGCATAAAAGAACAGTACTTCTCAATAACTTCCTTTGCACGATATTCATTTGAAAATTCATAACTATCTTCGTTTAAATAAAGTGTAATTTCAGTACCGCGTTCTGTTCTATCACTTTCTGACATCTCAAAATCAGTACCTTCTTCAGATTCCCAATGAACTGCTTTTGCACCATCTTTATAAGATAGGGAATCAATGGTTACTTTTCCAGCTACCATAAATGCAGAGTAAAAACCTAAACCAAAGTGTCCGATAATTTGATCTTCATTTGTTTTATCTTTATATTTATTTAAGAAGTCCTGTGCACCTGAGAAAGCGATTTGATTGATATATTCTTTCACTTCATCAGCTGTCATACCAATACCATTATCGATAAATGTTAAAGTTTTATTTTCTGGATTTGCAATGACTTGAATTTTAAATTCATTGTATTCTGGGATAGAATAGTCCCCCATCATATCAAGTTTTTTAAGCTTTGTGATTGCATCACAACCATTTGAAATTAGCTCACGGAAAAAAATATCATGGTCAGAATATAACCATTTTTTAATAATAGGGAAAATATTTTCTGAATTAATGGATAAACTTCCTCGTTCCATACTCATGCTAACCACTCCTTTTATTTCATTATTAATAATAAGTCAAAGCCATGCTTTAACTTACAACATGCAAATAACATTATTCGATATAATGTTATCTATGATACCTATAACTTCTTTTTCTTATTCAATCTGTATATTACTATAATACGAGCTATATAAAATGTCAAGCAAAAATTAGCACTCATTCTACCTGAGTGCTAATAATATAATTTGCATATTCTGTTAAATTTAAATATGAAATGTAAACTCTACTACTCCTCAAATACAATCCCATGATGTTTCAAAAATTTCTTTGCCATATCATCCCATTCTTTGTCTAAGGTCTTGTCCATAGTAAATATCTTGACTCCAGTTCCGGTTATCATCGTAAGTTTATTATTATCATATTTTAAGTGCATATATAGCCCCGTAATATCAACTGCTTTTAACGGAACTCCTGTACTGCTTGTTAGCTTTTCGACATTCTCCGGAGACAACTGCAGTACAATATGAAATGAGCTTGGGGTTTTATTCCCTTTCATTATCTGAAATGCGATTCCCCTAACTTCATTCCACTTTACTAAACTACGATCTTGTAGTAATTCAATTTCATCACTTGAAAAATAACTTTTATTGATACGGCCCTGAATCTGAAATTTCGTAAATGTGTTAATTTCCATTTCAGTAAGCAAAAAATTATCAAATACCGTTTGTATAAGGAGCTTTGCCATAAAGTCCTTAACATCTAAAATGTGAAGCGCGATCATCTTATTCCTCCATAAAGTAAAGGTCTTTTTTTGTAGCGTTTATTCTATAAAACATCTACAAAAAACCTTAACTTACCATTTGTGCAATCCATCCTAAAAGCAATAGGTGTACTGGATAAAACGCGTAAAATGCATACTTTACATTTGGCCCCTTCTCTCCATTATAAAACCAAATCAGAGGCAATGCACCGATTGCAAGAAGTGACCAACCTCCAAATAAAAATCCAATCAAAAGAACATAAGCAATTGCCATTGCCTTCTTATTATAGTGGAATATATAAAATACTAAAATAATTAATATACCATAAAAGCTGTAATCAGTTTTTAACAAGGTAGCCAGTACACCGCCTGCAACTATTGTTATAACCGATAGCAGGTTTAACGTAAAAGGCTCTGTTTTGTATTTTTTAGCAATATAATCATAAACAGCAATGGTTAATAAACCTATAAATAATGTAAAGAAAATATTCTGATGACTAAAATGATTTCTCATATAGGATGCATCCCATAAAGCAAAATCAAATGGTATTTCTGATATTAAGGCGAAAACTCCAAGGCGCAGTAAATATTTTTTAACGCTTCTTGTGTGAAAGAAACCTTCCACAATAAGAAAACAAAAGATTGGAAAGGCAATCCTTCCAATTCCCCTACCTACGATATACAAAGGTGAATAGGGTTGAACAAATATTGCAGTTGTGTGATCAATCAACATCGAAATGCAAGCAATCAACTTTAATGTAAATGAATTCATTATTGGCTCCTTTTATCCTTTATTTTATATATGATAACTTTTTAAAATCACGATGGTTCGCGGACTTAATGTAATACATTGTTTTTTCAAAAGATTTCTTACAATGTCTGAACTTCTTCCCAGGTTTTTCATACTTTCGTCTTCCTTGCCATCCTCCATTGTAGTGTTATCCTCTGTTGCAAGCATAAGCATCCACTGATAACCTCTTTTTAGAAGTGGCAAATCAAATCGATGGGCTTCCCAGTGCATATTAAAAATGAAATAAAAAGAATCGTCCTCACTCTCTTTTTCTCCCTTAACATATTCGCCGGATAACAATACCCCTAAAGTCCTACTATAAGTAAAGTACTCTGGCCTCCATGCCATCGTACCGTGAAACGAAATATCGGGATATCCACATGCTAACGTATCAATTCCTTGAAATGACTTATCATATCTCAGTATTTTATGCTTTTTCCTCAAAGAAATCAATTGTTTTGTAAAAGCAAATAAGCTATCTTTACTTCTCTTATCTCTCCAATTTAGCCAGGACAATGAATTATCCAAACAATAGGCATTGTTGTTTCCTTGCTGAGAATTTCCAAATTCATCCCCTGCATAGATCATTGGAACCCCATGTGATAGTAGTAAAATAAGGAGTGCATTTTTTCTCATACGCGTACGAAGTTTTATAATCTTTTGCTTCTTTGTCTGACCTTCTTCCCCACAATTCCAACTATAATTGTAATCCGTCCCATCCAAATTATTCTCGCCATTGTCTTCGTTGTGCTTCATGTCATAAGAGTATAAATCCATCAGCGTAAATCCATTATGCTCCGTTATATAGTGAATGCATGTCTTCCTCTCATCATTCCACAATAAATGCTGAACAAACTTCGTCAATTGCCCTTCATCGCCTTTTAAAAAACGCTTCATATCATTGGAAAAACAATCATTGTAATCTGCCAGTATTTTATATTCTGGGGACTTTTCACGATCATAGATTGAATCTGTGTTCCACGCGTAATGAAGGAGCTTGGTCCTAGCAAGGTATGGATCCGATGCCAGCATATCCTCTACTCCCAAATCATTGGTACAACGGAATCCATCGATGTGATACTCCATAGACCAAAATCTTAAGCAATCCAGTATGAGCGTAAATGATATCCCTTTGGTAAAATGCATTTCCATATGAACTTCCATGCCATGCTTATGAAATTCTCGGACCATCATTTTAAATTCCTGATTGGGGTTTTCCGTATCAAATGCATAGGAGGTTTTGGGGCAAAAGTAATAATAATTCTCTGTGTAACCCCAAAAATTAAGTTTCGGTTCCACAACTTTACCATTCCGCACCGATGCATCCTGACCTATACTAGTATATGGATGAGCTTTATAAAAAGCATTATTGGTTTCATCCATCACTTCCGAAAACTCAACGCTTGGCATCAGTAATATTGCATTGATTCCTAATTCTTTTAAATAAGGGATTTTTTCAATTAGACCTAAGTATGTACCACCATGCTTTACCTTCGAACTTGCATCTTTTGTAAAACCTCGTACATGTAATTTATAAAGAATTAACTCAGAATATGGTATCTCAAGTTTTAAATCCCCATACCACAAAAACTCATCAAAATCAAAACCTCCACGAAGCAGTCTGTTCTCACTCATCAGTGGCATTTTTCCGTAGTTTTCTCTACCCAATAGACGTTTTGCATATGGATCGATTAATTCTATACCATCTACTTCATAAAGATAGCTGTCATATTCAAACTCGTTTAATGGTATACAAGTCCGAAATATACTGCCAATTCGATGTTCTTTTGTCACATGTATTCTTCTCTTTGCATCCTTACACCGAATATTAAACAATAACAAGTAACATTCCTGTGCATTCGGAATAGAGATAGCAAAATAAACAAAATTACCTAGTTTGCTAACTCCAAGAGGAATGCGATTCATTACATCATTGTCATGAAATTCCTGCATTTTTTCACCCATGTTTTCTCTCAAGAAATAGGACACATATGCTTCTTATTATTAAACGCAATTTTTTTAATAAATTGCTTTTTATCTTACTAGTATATTTATTTACTTACCATTTTAATGTGGTTCTATAATAAATGTTGGGGTGTGTTGAAAAACACACTTCCAACATTTTTTCGTATAAAGTAAAATACATCTATACGAAACCTCTTCCCATGTTGATTGTCCAGAAAAACAAAAGGAGGTTTTCA
>OJJJ01000549.1_pt1 | contig 16632 bp, 15 predicted proteins | sample 1596311 | NCBI WGS metagenome assembly OJJJ01 (sample SAMEA4350140, study PRJEB24818) | metagenome | biome: human; feature: gut; material: faeces | place: Denmark | collected 2013-09 | reverse complement strand
TAATTTATTATTATTGTAATCTATATGCACCAAAGAGAAGTAAAGGACATAAAACAGAATTTTTCAACATTATTAAGGCTAATATTGTAGGTACAATATACTTCATCCTACTCCTATACATCTTCTATAAAGATATCAATGTTTCCCGTTCATTCCTTACTATTTTCTTTATAATGAATGTAACCATTACGTATCTTTATAGAAGACTTCTGATTAAAATACTTCATTCAATCAGATCACATGGTTTCAATTTGAAACACATATTAATAGTAGGTTACAGTCGTACTGCGGAAGGATACATCGATCGTATTCGTGCCAATCCTCAATGGGGTTATCATGTTCTTGGTATCCTTGATGATACCAAACAAGAAGGTGATATGTACAAGAATATTAAGATTCTAGGTGGTACACATAAATTAACCGAATTGCTAGAAAAGAATACAATTGATGAGATTGCTATTACGTTAAGCATTAGTGAATACTCTAAGTTAGAAGATTTAGTAGCCGCTTGTGAGAAATCAGGTGTGCACACTTTATTTATTCCAGATTATAATAACATTATACCTACAAAACCATATATTGAAGATTTAAGTGGTTTACCAATAATCAATATCCGCCGTGTTCCACTTAGCAATACGTTCAATAAAACAATTAAGCGATGTATTGATATAATCGGAGCGTTAGTTGCTATAATTATCTTCTCCATTCCAATGTTGATTGTAACGATTGCAATTAAGACAACGTCAAAGGGACCATTAATTTACTCACAAGTGCGAATTGGTCTTCATAATAAGGAATTCAAGATGTTCAAATTCCGTTCTATGGAGATTCAATCAGAATCTGCTGAGAAGAAGGCATGGACAACCTTAAACGATCCACGTGTTACTCCTATTGGAAAATTCATACGTAAAACGAGTATCGATGAATTACCTCAGCTATTCAATGTATTAAGAGGAGAGATGAGTTTGATCGGGCCTCGTCCTGAAAGACCTTATTTCGTTGAAAAATTCAAGGAAGAGATTCCTCGTTATATGATAAAACATCAAGTTCGCCCAGGTTTAACCGGGTGGGCACAGATTAATGGTTACCGCGGGGATACCTCAATAAGAAAACGTATTGAGTGTGATTTATATTATATTGAAAATTGGACCTTAGGACTTGATTTTAAGATATTATTTTTAACGTTCTTTAAGGGATTTATCAATAAAAATGCCTATTAATTTATTCTGTCACTTAGAAAGTAATTACTTCTTAGTGACAGATTTTTTCATATTTTATTTATAAGTTCAGAAAAAATTAATTTGCTTCTTTTATAGGAGCGTTCTACAATAAATTATATTAGATAATTGGAGTAGTTTGATTTCCATAAAAAGAAACAAATAACTCCGAAACGTGATAAATAGAATCGAAAAAATTGTACCTGCGAAGAAGGGATGGTTCAATATGAATTTCAGAGAAAAAATAGCACGAATGATGTATGGTAGATATGGTGTAGATGCATTATCCAAGGGAATCCTTTATACATCGGTTGCATTTCTTGTACTTAATATGTTTCTACGTAATATCTACGTAAATGCAGCATCGATGATCTTGTTGTTTATATGTTATTATCGAATGTTTTCTAGGGATTTCACGAAACGACAAAATGAAAACATGAAATTTATGAAATATTGCAATCGTGTAAAGTATCATATTTCAAAATTAAAATATCGTATGAGTGAAAATAAAACACATCATATATATCGTTGCCCAAGCTGCAAACAAAAAATACGTATACCAAGAGGGAAGGGGAAAATCAGTATTCGCTGTCCGAAGTGTAGTACAGAATTTATTAAAAAAAGCTAATGAGAAACTTTTATGCCGGGCTTGCCGTATGAAACGCCTTGCGTTATAATGGGAAATGCGCAATGCAATGGATGAGAGCACATAGTGTGATTATAGATGGAAGTATATCATTGATAATAGAGAAGAACTGGAATTTTGAAAGGCAGGGGTTGTATGAGTGATAATAAAGATCAAAATAATGATGTAAAAAATGAATATGAAGATATTTGCTATATTTGTAGGAGACCTGAACATAGAGCTGGCAAGATGATTCATATTCCTGGAGATATATGCATTTGTTCAGATTGTATGCAAAAAACCTTTGATTCTATGAATAAAAATGGTGGACCATATGCAGATATGATGAATTTTAATCCTGCATTTATGGGAATGATGCCACATGATATTCCACAAAATCAAAAGATCAAGAAAAAGCAAACAAAAGAGGCGAAAGAGACAAAGAAAATGCCAGAATCCGTAGTAGATATTAGAAAAATATCGGCACCACATATCATTAAAGCTCAACTAGATGAGTTTGTTATTGGACAAGATTATGCGAAAAAAGTAATTTCTGTTGCAGTTTATAACCATTATAAACGTGTTGCTAAAAATGAGGCAGATCATGTTGATATTGAAAAATCCAACATGCTTATGATTGGACCAACTGGTAGTGGTAAGACCTATCTTGTAAAGACTTTGGCTAAGTTATTAAATGTTCCATTAGCAATTACGGATGCAACATCTTTGACAGAAGCAGGCTATATCGGTGATGACGTTGAGAGTGTAATTTCAAAATTATTAGCGGCAGCGGATAATGATGTAGAGAGAGCGGAACATGGTATTGTATTCATCGATGAAATCGATAAGATAGCGAAAAAGAGAAATACCAATAGCCGTGATGTAAGTGGCGAATCCGTACAACAAGGTTTATTAAAATTACTTGAGGGAAGCGATGTTGAAGTCCCTGTTGGTGCAACCAGTAAAAATGCGATGGTTCCTTTAACAACAGTAAATACGAAGAATATTTTATTTATCTGTGGTGGGGCGTTTCCAGAGCTTGATAAAATTATAAAACAAAGATTGAATAAGCAAGCAGCCATCGGTTTTAATGCGGATTTAAAGGATAAATACGATAATGATCCAAATCTTCTTCAAAAGGTAAGTGTAGAAGATTTAAGGGAATTTGGAATGATCCCAGAGTTTTTAGGAAGACTGCCTATTATATTTTCTTTAGAAAGTTTGACAAAGGATATGTTGATAAGAATTCTTTGTGAACCTAAGAACGCAATCATCAAACAATATAAAAAACTACTTGATTATGATGAGGTAGAATTAATATTTGATGACAGTGCATTAGAAGAGATTGCAAATAGAGCACTTGAAAAAAAGACCGGTGCACGAGCATTACGAGCTATCATTGAAGATTTCATGCTTGATATCATGTATGAGATCCCAAAAGATGAGAACATCGGTAGAGTTACGATTACAAAAGATTATATTGAAAAGAAGGGAGCACCTCTAATAGAGATGCGTGGAAGTTATAAAACACCACGCATAGCGCAGGAGAATGCTTAATGAAACAAAAGCAACAGAAATTATTATATAATATCTTTTTAACCGAATTTGTAATTTTCATTCTATTATTGATTGTGTCGAACATATTAAAAGATACGAAGAAGGAAGAAGAGGTTGTTCTCACATTGTCTCGTGAGAATGAACTGATTGCACAAGAACACATTTATATTGAAGAAAATCAAATCGATGATGAAGATATGCAAGAAGTGAATGCTGACGAACAATTAGAAGATGAATCGGATGAAAATTCTGACATCAATAATGTTTCAGAGGATGGAGTGTCAAGTAAGATTTCTGGCCTTGACCAAGAATATATTGCTGCATTACAATCCGCGCAAGCGGGGAATTTATTACAAAGTAAAGGTGCGGTGGATGTCATATATTATATGCAAAGCGATGCTCGCTGGGCAAATACTTATTATGGTGGCACTGATACAATGGAAGTGTATGCATGTGGTCCGACGTCCATGTCTATGGTCGTATCTAGTTTAACCGACGTTAAGATTGATCCAGTCCAAATGGCGAACTGGGCGAATCAAAATGGATACTGGTATCCAAAGAGTGGATCGCTACATTCCTTTATACCCGATGCTGCAAAGGCGTTTGGTCTTAGTTCAGAAGGGGTTGAAAATACTCCGGAAGCAATTCAAAAAATAAGTACTGCCTTACAGGAAGGAAAGCTTGTTGTAGCTTTAATGGGAAAAGGTCAGTTTACGAGAAGTGGACATTTCATTGTCTTACGTGGGATAACAAGTGAGGGTAAAATACTCGTAGCTGATCCCGCCAGTAAGGAGCGAACCAATCAGGAATGGGACGTAAATACTATTGTGAAAGAGGCAAAAGCATGGGCGAATGCAAATGGACCGTTCTGGATTATAAGCACGAATGAAAACTCCAACTAAATATAGAAATGTATAATAGATGCTCTGGGAACGGGCATCTATTTTTTGCATATAATATAAGTAATGATGATTTTTAGGAAGATAGTTCGTGAATAATACAAACAAAGCGGAATGTGGTAATGCTATCTATTCTAATTCTTATGCCGATTTTTTTGTTGAGCAAGGTATAATTTTAGACATTATACGAAAAGACTTTGGAACGGTCTGCGAACAGGTTGTTAATTATAAGTATTCTATAATCCATTTGCCTATTGAAAACACTGCTGAATATATAAAATTTAATTACAATAATGCGATGTTTCCGAAGCTATATGGTCTTATGATAATGGATAACATGGAAGATATCGGAATTGGTAGACTTAGAAGACTAAATTACTTAAACTTACTTGGAAAAGATACGATTATAGGTTTTATTGATACTGGAATTGATTATACAATGGATGTTTTTAAAAATGCAGACAATACTACCAGAATCACATATATCTGGGACCAAACGATACAAACTGGACCAAAGCCAAAGGGAATTAACTATGGAACCCAATACTCTGAGACTGAAATTAATGAAGCGCTAAAATCAGAAAATCCATTTGAGGTTGTGCCTAGTACGGATACGGATGGACATGGAAGTTTTATGGCTAGCATAGCTGCAGGAAATATTAATGTAGAGCAAAATTTCACAGGAGTTGCTCCGTTAGCAGACATTATGATGGTAAAACTCAAGCCAGCAAAGGAAAATTTAAGAGACTATTTTTTTATAAGAGAAGGGGCCGTTTGCTATCAGGAAACAGATATTGTAATGGGAGTAAAGTATCTTCTTGAAAGAGCTTTTGAAGAAAAAAAAACACTTGTAATTTGTCTTGGGGTAGGGACGAGTTACGGGGGTCATGAAGGAACTGGAATTTTAGATGAGTATTTGGGGTATGTCGAGAACTTATCTGGAAATTGTGTGGTAGTACCTACTGGAAATGAGGCAAATTATAGTGGTCATTATCGTGGAGAAGAGGCTCTTATGGGAGAGTATGATGACGTAGAAATTCGAGTTGGAGAGGGGGAGCGTGGATTTGCTCTAGAGTTATGGGCGCAGGCTCCGAGCGTATTTTCCGTTGGGTTAATATCACCAAGTGGAGAAGTTATTGATAAAATACCAGCTAGGGTTGATAATAGTCAAACAATACGGTTTATTTTTGAGAGTACGATTGTTTATGTTGATTATCGATTCTTAGAAATGCGTACTGGAGATGAGTTAATCTTTCTGAGGTTCTCAATGCCTAGTCCAGGTATATGGAAAATACGAGTCTATAAAGAAAAAACCTTTAATAATTTTTATGATTTATGGTTGCCAATAAAAGAATTTATTAGTCCAGATACTTATTTTATAAAACCAGATCCTGACATAACAATTACGGACCCAGGCAATGCTACTACTCCAATTACAGTAGCTGCGTATGACCATGTAACAGATAGTATATATCTAAACTCAGGAAGGGGATATACTAGGAATGGGCGTATAAAACCAGACATTGCAGCACCAGGCGTAAATGTTTTTGGCGCATTACCAGGTAATAAATTTGGTGTTCGCAGTGGAACAAGTATCGCAGCAGCCCATGCCGCTGGCGCTGCTGCTCTTTTATTAGAATGGGGAATCGTCAAAGGGAATCGGCCATCCATTCAAACACGAGAAATAAAAACATTATTCATAAGAGGTGCGACTCGTACCAATATGACATACCCAAACAATGAATGGGGGTATGGAGCACTAAATATATATGGTGCATTTGAAAGTTTACGAACCACTTTATAACCACTTTACATTGAAAAATCTTGTCTAATGTTTCTCTCTCTTGTATAATCAATATAGTGCTTTGCGTGTGCAGCAAGAGAGAAAATATTTGATAGGAGGTTTTATATGGGAGATGTTATAGTGCCAGAGATCAATGGTAATTTAAGAAAACATATGATTCGTGTACCAGAAGTAATTAATCAAGTAAGTGGGATAAGAATATTTGGAAAACTGATAAAATCAATGATATTTTCAACGGATGTTGCAATTATTAGAAATTGTAATGCGAATGCAGTAATTGCAGTTTATCCATTTACACCACAACCGATTATTACACATTCAATTATTAGTTGTTCGGATGTACCTGTTTTTTGTGGTGTTGGCGGTGGCACTACAACAGGGAAACGCGTAATTGGGTTAGCAGAAGATGCAGAATTTCAAGGGGCTATGGGAATTGTATTGAATGCCCCAACTCCAAATGAAACAATCCGTAGACTTCGTGACAAAATTGATATACCTATTGTTATTACAGTTATTTCAGAACGTACGGATATAGAGGAGCGACTAAAGGCGGGAGCGGATATCATTAATGTTTCTGGAGCGTCCAAGACCGTAGATATAATTAAAAGTATTCGAAAGAAATATCCAGATGTTCCAATTATAGCAACTGGTGGACCATCGGAAGAAAGTATACTTCGTACGATTGAGGCAGGAGCAAATGCGATAACTTTTACACCACCATCCAGCGGAGAAATTTTTAAAGGTTTGATGAATAAATATCGTCTCGAAGAGGATATCTTTTAATTTATAGAAAGACAATGGCGATATAGAGGGTTAAAGTAAAATTTCTATAATTTAAAAAGTCACTACGCGCTAGGGTAATTAGTCACTTTGTGATAGCTTACCAGCGCGAGTGTTTTACAAGCGAAACACTTTGTTTTAAATAGAAGGTTTTAGGAAAAAGTATATTTAAGGAAGATGATTATGCCACTGATTAATAAGTTATTAAAGGTATTTCCGAAAAAGAAGATTGATCTTAAAGATATTGAAAAACCAGTTCAACCACAAAGGCTTGTACAAGTTGAAACCTATATAAAAACCAATGCTACAAAGCAAAATGAAGAGGATGGGCTTAAAAGTAAAAGTGAAATAGGTTTGGAAGAAGAAATAGAGTATGAAATTGTTGAACGAGAAATTCTCCCTGAAAAAATTGTCTGTCCAGACTGTGGCGGAATTACCCTTGAAGGGTTAGAGTATTGCGATAAATGTGGTGGGGAACTTAAGAGCTATCAATAAATGAAATGTTAAATTTAGTGCTATTTCGTAGTCAATTTAATGTGATAAAGCGTTGATTTGAAATCATGTTGACAAATAAAAAAGTCAATAGTATGATATATCAAAGAATAAAGGCGTTCTGAAGATGAGTTATAAACATATACATCTTACATAACGCCTTAATTTATAGCTGTGTCACTTTAACGGTTTACTGTGAGAGTGATATAGGGGGAAAAGCTTATATAAAGGAAAAGAGGAGAAAGCGATGAAGATGAAATTTAAAAAATATGTTGGACTTGGCCTTGCACTTACTCTTGCATTAACTACGCTTGTAGGTTGTGGAACAAAAGATACGAATCCAGGAACTGGTAGTAATGGAGTTTTTAAAATTGGTTCAATAGGACCTATTACAGGTGGAGCAGCTGTCTATGGTCAAGCTGTAAAAAACGGAGTTCAATTGGCTGTAGATGAAATAAATAAAGCTGGTGGTGTAAACGGCGTTAAATTTGAATTAAATTTCCAGGATGATGAGCATGATGCAGAAAAAGCTGTGAATGCTTATAATACCTTAAAGGATTGGGGAATGCAGACACTACTTGGAACAGTAACTTCAACTCCATGTATCGCAGTTGCAACGGAAGCAGAAGCAGATAATATGTTTTTATTAACTCCATCTGGTTCCGCAGTAGAGTGTATTACCGCACCGAATGCTTTCCGTGTATGTTTCTCAGATCCTGATCAAGGGTTAAAATCTGCGGAGTACATAGGGGAACATAAAATTGCATCAAAGGTTGCAGTAATTTATGATAGTTCCGATGTTTATTCTTCTGGAATCTATGAAAAGTTTGCAATGGAAGCGAAAAATCAAGGCATTGAAATAGTAGCAGCGGAAGCTTTTACTGCAGATAGTAGAACAGATTTCTCTGTTCAATTACAAAAAGCGAAAGATTCAGGAGCAGAATTAGTGTTTTTACCAATTTATTATGCAGAAGCAGCTTTAATACTTACACAAGCTAACGCAATGGGCTATGATCCAATGTTCTTTGGTTGCGATGGTCTTGATGGTATTTTAGCAGTAGATAACTTTGATTTATCATTGGCAGAAGATGTTATGCTTTTAACACCTTTTGCAGCAGATGCACAAGATGAATTAACACAGAATTTTGTAAACGCTTTTAAGAATGCTTATAATGAAATTCCGAATCAATTCGCAGCAGATGGATATGATGGAGTTTATGCAATAAAAGCAGCAATGGAAAAAGCGGGTGTAACCCCAGATATGAGTGCTTCTGACATATGTGAAGCATTAAAAGTATCTATGACAGAAATCGAAATTGATGGTGTAACTGGCGAGAATATGACTTGGTCTGTTGATGGTGAGCCTAACAAGGCTCCAAAAGCGGTTAAAATTGTTGATGGTGCTTATACAGCGATGTAATAGTTAACTTTACAGTATGCTAGGCCCATAGAGGGTTGTCCTAATGGATAGCCCTCTATTTTGAATTAAAGAACAAAGCATATAAGCTTTGTACATGTCTAAGGAATTGCAATGCAATTTTCTAGACATGTACAAAAGAATGAAAAATTCAAAGTCTATTCATGGGGTTAGAATCACGTTGTCAAGTAAGTAGGTACATAGGGAAATTGGAAAATTCTTGTTTCCACTTTGCTTCTGTGCTATAATAATGAGAAATCTTTTCGCTTAGAATAAATGATGCAACGAAAAATGAAGTAACAATTAATGAGAGGTGTTAATATGAGTTTTATAACTTATTTAATTAATGGAATCAGCCTAGGCAGTGTTTATGCGATCATTGCACTTGGCTATACAATGGTATATGGTATAGCTAAAATGCTAAACTTTGCTCACGGTGATGTCATAATGGTAGGTGGATTTGTAGTATTTTCAACAGTGAGTACTATGGGATTACCACCAGTACTTGGAATAATAATATCTGTTTGTGTTTGTACAATTCTTGGAGTTACGGTAGAACGTATCGCCTATAAACCACTTAGACAAGCATCAAAATTGGCGGTATTAATTACTGCAATTGGCGTTAGTTACCTGTTGCAGAACGTAGCGTTACTTATCTATGGTGCAAATACAAAATCTTTTACCTCTGTAGTTACTTTAGCACCGCTAAAATTAGCAAATGGTAAGATTTCAATATCTGGAGAAACAATTGTAACTATCATTTCTTGTATCGTTATTATGGTAGTTTTAACTATTTTTATTAAATATTCAAAAATCGGACGTGCAATGTTAGCAGTATCAGAAGATAAAGGGGCTGCTCAATTAATGGGTGTTAATGTGAATAGTACAATAGCAATCACATTTGCTATTGGTTCAGCATTGGCTGCTGTTGCAGGTGTTCTATTGTGTTCATCATATCCATCTTTAACTCCATATACAGGTGCAATGCCTGGGATCAAAGCATTCGTAGCGGCAGTATTTGGTGGAATTGGTTCCATACCAGGAGCATTTATTGGTGGTATTTTACTTGGAATTATAGAAATTCTGAGCAAGGCTTATATCTCTTCACAATTATCTGATGCAATCGTGTTTGCAGTATTAATCGTTGTACTTTTGGTGAAACCTACTGGTATTTTAGGTAAGAATATTCAAGAGAAAGTATAGGTGTGAGAGATGGGATTAAAAAATATAAAATTCGGGAAAATGAATCAAAAAACAAGAAGTAGTTTAATTACGTATTGCATGGTGTTGATAGCATTTGTACTTGTTCAAATTATGATTTCAGCAGGGTCAATGTCTAACTTAATGAAAGGTATTTTAGTTCCTTTATGTATTTATGCTATTTTAGCAATTTCACTTAACTTAACCGTTGGAATTTTAGGAGAATTAAGTTTAGGGCACGCAGGGTTTATGTGTGTTGGTGCATTTGCAGGTGCTGTGTTTTCAAAGTGCATGAAGGATGTGATACCAGTTGCTGGGGTACGTTTCTTTCTAGCTATTTTAATTGGTGCTCTGTTTGCAGCACTCTTTGGAATATTAATAGGAATTCCTGTACTAAGGTTAAAGGGAGACTATTTGGCAATTGTAACACTAGCATTTGGGGAAATTATTAAAAATGTAATGAATGTTATTTATTTAGGTGTTGATAGTAAAGGACTTCACTTTTCTATGAAGGATGCTATGTCTTTGAATTTAGAGCAGGATGGTCAAATTATCATAAAGGGAGCTCAAGGTATTACAGGAACTCCAAAGGATGCCACATTTACAATCGGTATTGTTTTAGTACTGGTAACTTTGTTTGTAGTTAATAATCTAATCAATTCTCGTTCGGGTAGAGCAATTATGGCAATTCGAGATAACCGAATTGCAGCAGAATCAGTTGGTATTAATATCACAAAATATAAGTTAATGGCATTTTCTATTTCGGCATCGTTAGCGGGTGTGGCAGGTGTATTATACGCTCATAATTTATCAACACTTACTGCACTTCCAAAAAACTTTGGATATAATATGTCAATTATGATCCTTGTTTTTGTTGTACTTGGTGGAATCGGTAATATTCGTGGCTCCATTATTGCAGCGGTAATCTTAACATTATTGCCAGAATTACTACGTGGCTTAAGTGAATATCGTATGCTTATATATGCAATTGTATTAATTGTTACCATGATTGTAAGCAATAATCCAAAAGCAGAGGAATTTCGTAATATGGTGATTCATAAATTAAAAAGAAATAAAAAGCAAACGAAGGAGGCTAAGTAAATATGGCATTATTAGAAGTTAAAAACTTAGGAATCTCTTTCGGTGGCCTTAGAGCAGTCGATGATTTTAGTGTACAGATTAAAAAAGGTCAAATGTATGGATTGATCGGGCCAAATGGAGCAGGTAAAACGACGATTTTTAATCTTTTAACAGGCGTATATAAGCCAACGGATGGTCGAATAATTTTAGATGGAAAAGACATCGTTGGTATGAAAACAATGAATATAAATCATGCTGGAATAGCAAGAACCTTTCAAAATATACGATTATTTTCAAATCTAACCGTTCTTGAGAACGTTAGCGTTGGATTGCATAATCAATACGAGTATTCTGGTGCGACAGGAATTTTAAGATTGCCACTATTCTTTAAGAAAGAAAAAGAAATTGCAGCTCGTGCGATGGAATTGTTAAAAGTATTTGACTTAGAAAAAGAGGCAGATTTACTAGCATCTAATTTACCATATGGTAAGCAAAGAAAATTAGAAATTGCAAGGGCATTGGCAACCAAGCCAAAACTTTTATTATTGGATGAACCTGCCGCAGGAATGAATCCAAATGAAACGAAAGAACTTATGGATACCATACGTTTTGTAAGAGATGAATTTGATATGACGATACTTTTAATTGAGCACGATATGAAGTTAGTGTCAGGTATTTGTGAGGAACTTACTGTACTAAACTTTGGTAGAGTTTTAGCGCAAGGAAAGACCAATGAAGTGTTAAATAATCCTCAAGTAGTAACAGCATATCTTGGTGAATAGGAGGAAATGACAGATGGCAATGTTGGAAATAAAGGATTTAAAAGTGTCTTATGGAATGATTCAGGCCATTAAAGGAATTTCCTTTGAAGTAAATGAAGGCGAAGTAATTGCTCTTATTGGTGCAAATGGAGCGGGAAAGACAACGATTTTGCATACGATAACAGGTTTGGTTCCAGCAAAAGACGGAAGTATTTTATTTGACGCAACAATGAAACAAGGGACGATAGAAAAAGTTGATTTAAGAAAGACTCCTGCGCATAAAATCGTATCTTATGGCATGGCGCATGTTCCAGAAGGTAGAAGAATTTTTGCAGAACTTTCTGTTTATGATAATTTAATTATGGGCGCTTATACAAGAAATGATAGAAAAGAGATGGAAGAAACTCTTAACATGATTTATAAGCGTTTTCCTAGACTTAAGGAGAGAAAGAAACAAATTGCAGGTACATTATCTGGTGGAGAGCAACAGATGCTTGCGATGGGGCGTGCTTTGATGTCACATCCTAAGATTTTATTATTGGATGAACCATCGATGGGATTGTCACCGTTATTTGTATCTGAGATCTTTAAGATTATTGAAGAAATCAGTAAGAGTGGAACAACTGTACTCTTAGTAGAGCAAAATGCAAAAAAAGCACTATCCATTGCCAATCGTGCATATGTACTTGAAACTGGTAATATCGTACTTCAGGGAGACGCGAAGGAACTTATGGATAATGACTCAGTAAAAAAGGCCTATTTAGGCGAGTAAGGATTCTAGCAAAAACAATGAATAGTATAATCAATGATACGTTCTTTTTTGAATTCGAAGTGTATCATTGTAGAAAGAGGTTCCCATGGATAATTTTGTAATTACAATTGCAAGAGGATATGGAAGTGGCGGTAGAACCATTGGTAAGATGCTTGCAGAACGTTTGGGCGTTCATTACTATGACAGAGAATTAATGAGACTTGCCTCTGATGAGAGTGGAATTAATGAAGAATTGTTTGTAAAAGCGGATGAAAAACTTAAGAAGAGTCTATTGTTTAGAATTGCAAAAAAAACTTATAAAGGGGAAGTAATTCCGCCAGACAATGATGAATTTGTATCCAATGATAATTTGTTTCATTACCAAGCAAAGGTCATTAAAGAATTAGCAGCTCAAGAATCATGCGTAATCGTTGGTAGATGTGCAGATTATGTTTTAAGAGATGCAGAAAATGTGATTAAAATATTTGTTCACGCACCGTTTGATGATTGTGTGGAAACATTAAAAGGCATGAGTTCATTATCGGAAGAAGAAATTAAGAAAAAAATAATTTCAATTGATACACATAGAGCGGATTATTATAAGTATTATACAGGACGTGATTGGCAAAATGCTGCTAATTATGACCTGTGTCTAAATAGTAGTAAATTAGGATTTGAAAAATGTGTTGATATTGTCGTTGACTACATGAACATTCGTAAGAAGAAGGGGTAATATTAGGAGGTTACAATGATAGCAGATAAGATGGTTGATTTAGTAAAGGGGAGCTCAGTGATTCGTGCCATGTTTGAAGAGGGCAAAAATATGGCTAAGATTTATGGAGCTGAAAATGTTTTTGATTTTAGTTTAGGAAATCCAAGTGTTGAACCACCAGAAAAAATAAAAGAAGCATATATTCAAATACTAAAAAATGAACCTCAAAATTTAGTACATGGTTATATGAATAATGCAGGTTATGAAGATGTAAGAGAAATTATAGCTAATTCGGTGAATAACAAATATCACACAAGTTTTCGTAAAGAAAATTTAATCATGACAGTAGGTGCTGCTGGTGGACTAAATGTAATATTAAAGACTTTACTTAATCCGAAGGATGAAGTTATAGTATTTGCTCCGTATTTTGGTGAATATCGCAATTATGTAAGTAATTATGATGGTAAGTTAATCGTAATACCGCCAAATACCGTGGACTTTCAGCCAAATCTAGCTGAGTTTAAACAAGCAATTACCAAGAATACAAAAGCTGTTATTGTAAACTCACCAAATAATCCAACTGGTGTGGTATATTCAGAAGAAACGATTATAAATCTTGCTAATATTTTAAATGAAAAGCAAGAAGAGCTAAATACATCCATCTACTTAATATCAGATGAGCCTTATCGAGAGTTAGTTTATGATGGAGTAGAGGTTCCGTACTTAACAAAATACTATAAAAATACAATTGTAGGATATTCATTTAGTAAGTCATTGTCTTTACCAGGAGAAAGAATTGGATATTTGGTAATACCAGATGAGGTAGATGATGCAGAGGAAGTGATAGGTGCTGCAAACGTAGCAAATCGTATCTTGGGGTTTGTGAATGCTCCATCGTTGACACAACGTGTTGTAGCAACGTGTATCGATGAAGAAGTAGATGTTGAAGTTTATAATAAGAATCGTGAGCTTTTATACATGGCTTTGCAAAGCTATGGGTTTGAATGTATTAAGCCGCAAGGTGCATTTTACTTATTTATAAAATGCCTTGAGGAAGACGATGTGGCATTTTCTCAAAGGGCAAAAGAACATAAGTTATTAATTGTCCCAGGATCATCTTTTGGATGTCCAGGGTATTGTAGAATTGCATATTGTGTAGATTATGAGATGATAAAGCGTTCTCTTGATAGTTTTCATAAATTAGCACAAGAGTATAAATAGTAAAAGTAAAAAGAATAGTATAGAAATATAAATTATAAATATGAAGTGAAATTTGAAAAGTGGCTTTAAATGATAAGTAAAAGTATAAAGCAACCTAAAAAGTAAGCAAATGGGTAATAAGATACGATAAATATATCATCAACGCTAGGAACTTAAAGAGGAAAATGTAAATAGCAGTAGCAGAATAGTTAAGATAAATGAACAGGAAAGTATAAGCGGATTTTTAGAATCCGCTTTGATTTTTTAGGCGGGAGGCAGTCATGAGAGCGTGGGAAAGTAATGTTAGAAGAGTTTCTCCTTATGTACCTGGAGAGCAACCTAATCTTCCAAATATGATAAAATTAAATACGAATGAAAATCCTTATCCACCGGCACCAGGAATACGAAATCTAGCAAAAGAAATAGATACTGATTTATTACGACTTTATCCAGATCCAGATTCAAAAGCATTAATAAAAGAATTAGCTGATTTTTATCAGGTTGAGAAAGACAACGTCTTTGTTGGTGTTGGTTCAGATGATGTTATTGCTATGGCTTTTTTGACTTTTTTTAATTCAAAGAGACCAATTTTGTTTCCGGATATCACCTATTCGTTTTATGATGTTTGGGCTAATTTGTATAATATTCCTTATGAAAGACCAGAGCTTGATGAAGAGTTTAGAATCCGAGCAAAGGATTATTACAAAGATAACGGGGGAGTAGTCATAGCAAACCCAAATGCTCCTACCTCGATTGCAGAAGGAATTGAGGTTATTGAAGATATAGTAATCCATAACCAAGATGTAATTGTAATTATCGATGAAGCTTATATTGACTTTGGTGCAGAATCAGCGATTTCTTTGACAAAAAAGTACGATAATTTATTAGTTATTCAAACCTTTTCCAAGTCTAGATCAATGGCTGGAATGAGAATCGGATATGCAATAGGCAATAAAGATTTAATTCAAGCATTAAACGATGTGAAATCTTCTTATAATTCATATACAATGAATCAACTTTCAATCGCATTTGGTGTAGAAGCGGTACGTGATAAGAGCTATTTTCATGCGTGCATAGAGAAAATTAAAGAAACAAGAGAAATTGTTAAAGAAGAATTATCGCGAATAGGATTTACCTTTCCAGATTCGAAAACTAATTTCTTATTTATAACACATAAAGATATTAAGGCAAAAGACTTGTATTTATCATTACGTGAACACGGTATTTTTGTAAGATACTTTGAAAAACCTCGAATTGATAATTTTTTAAGAGTTACCATAGGAACAAAAGAGGAAATGCAAATATTCATTCAATTTATTAAGAAATATTGCGAGGATTTCTATAAAGGATAGTGTTTGAATTGTTCAAAAAATTCAGAAGAAATGTTCTAATAAAATATTTTATGGGTATTTGTGGAAAACACTAGAAATATCTTTCTAAATCCGTTATAATATGGATGGTGCAAAGCATAAATGTAAATTGCTACTAAAGGAGGAGAGTTCATGAGAATACTTATTGCCGAAGATGATTTTGCAAGCAGAAAATTCATGCTACGATTTTTAGCAAAGTATGGCGAATGCGATGTCACAGTAGATGGAATGGAAGCTGTTGATGCTTTTACTATGGCACTTGAGGTGAATGAGGGTTACGATTTAGTATGCTTAGATATTATGATGCCTATTTTGGATGGATACCAAGCCTTAAAGGCAATCCGTGATATTGAAAAGGAAAAGGGAATACCTGAATCCATGCAATGCAAAATTATTATGACGACAGCCTTAAGTGAAGGTAGGAATGTTCAAAAAGCTTTTGAATTAGGCTGTGTTGCATATGCAGGTAAGCCGATTGACCAGCATAAATTTGAGAATGTTTTAAAGAAGTTAGAGTTAATTTAAACCGTGCTTGAAATAGAGCGTAAATGAATAGATAGGATGGGAAAACTGTTGAGTTTAAATTCAAGTATATTATCTTTCGATAAATACTTGAATGGATGATCAATGGTTTTTTTATGGCTCTTTGTCAAGTGTTGGGGTGCGAGGTGCGTTGCACCCGCACCAACACTGACAAAAGAGCTATTTTTATGTTAAGGTTCTATAATAAGAATTTTAGGGCATGACAAATAAACCTCAATGTTGAT
>OJJJ01000547.1_pt1 | contig 16725 bp, 18 predicted proteins | sample 1596311 | NCBI WGS metagenome assembly OJJJ01 (sample SAMEA4350140, study PRJEB24818) | metagenome | biome: human; feature: gut; material: faeces | place: Denmark | collected 2013-09 | reverse complement strand
TTGACACGATTCCGCTTGACGCTGCGTAAGGTTTTTGTAATTTTACAGGCAACCTTTTATTCACTAACAAATAGCTGGTGGAATATATGACTATCAAAGTAGGTATCAACGGTTTTGGCCGTATCGGCCGTATTGTTTTCCGTGCTGCTCAGAAACGTTCTGACATCGAAATCGTTGGTATCAACGATCTCCTGGACGCTGAATACATGGCGTACATGCTGAAGTACGACTCAACTCACGGTCGTTTCGACGGCACCGTTGAAGTGAAAGACGGCCACCTGGTTGTTAACGGCAAAACCATCCGCGTTACTGCTGAGAAAGACCCAGCTAACCTGAAATGGAACGAAATCGGTGTTGACGTTGTTGCTGAAGCAACCGGTATCTTCCTGACCGACGAAACCGCGCGTAAACACATCACTGCGGGTGCGAAAAAAGTTGTTCTGACTGGTCCTTCCAAAGACAACACCCCAATGTTCGTTCGTGGTGCTAACTTCGAAACTTACGCTGGCCAGGACATCGTTTCTAACGCATCCTGCACCACCAACTGCCTGGCACCGCTGGCTAAAGTTATCAACGACAACTTCGGCATCATCGAAGGTCTGATGACAACTGTTCACGCGACCACTGCGACTCAGAAAACCGTTGACGGCCCGTCTCACAAAGACTGGCGTGGCGGCCGTGGCGCGGCTCAGAACATCATCCCATCCTCTACCGGTGCTGCTAAAGCAGTAGGTAAAGTGCTGCCAGAACTGAATGGCAAACTGACGGGTATGGCGTTCCGCGTTCCAACCCCTAACGTATCCGTTGTTGACCTGACCGTTCGTCTGGAAAAAGCTGCTTCTTATGAAGAAATTAAGAAAGCGATCAAAGCTGCTTCCGAAGGCCCAATGAAAGGCGTTCTGGGTTACACCGAAGACGACGTTGTATCTACCGATTTCAACGGCGAAGTGTGCACTTCCGTGTTCGATGCTAAAGCAGGTATCGCACTGAACGACAACTTCGTTAAACTGGTATCCTGGTACGACAACGAAACCGGTTACTCTAACAAAGTACTGGACATGATCGCTCACATCTCTAAATAAGTTGAGATGAGAATCTGATCCAAAAAGGCGACTTCGGTCGCCTTTTTTATTGTTTCAAGACAGAGGATTGCTTAATGATTAATAAAATTTTTGCACTTCCGGTAGTCGAACAACTTACCCCTGTGCTCTCCCGCCGTCAGATTGACGGAGCCGACATTATCGTCGTTGACCACCCGCGCGTAAAAGCCTCCGTAGCGCTGAATGGCGCTCACCTGCTCTCCTGGAAACCAGAGGGTGAAGAAGAAGGGCTGTGGCTGAGCGAAGCGACCTCATTCAAAAAAGGGGCAGCAATCCGCGGCGGCGTACCGATCTGCTGGCCGTGGTTTGGCCCGGCTGCGCAGCAAGGTTTGCCTGCTCACGGTTTTGCGCGTAACCAGCAGTGGACGCTGAAAGCACACAACGAAGATGACAACGGCGCAGTGCTGACTTTTGAACTGCAGGCGAACGATGAAACCCGCGCGCTTTGGCCGCATGATTTCACCCTGTATGCCCGTTTCAAGCTGGGTAAAACCTGCGAAATCGAACTTGAAGCCCACGGCGAGTTTGAAACCACTTCCGCCCTGCATACCTACTTTAACGTCGGCGACATCAGTGCGGTAAAAGTGAGCGGCCTTGGCGATACCTTTATCGACAAAGTGGATAACGCGAAAGAAGGGAAACTGAGCGACGGCGTGCAGACGTTCCCGGATCGCACCGATCGCGTCTACCTGCATCCGGAAGCATGCAGCGTGATCCACGACAGCGCCCTGAACCGTGGTATTGAGGTGGTTCACCACCATCACAGTAACGTCGTGGGCTGGAACCCTGGCCCGGCGCTCTCTGTCAGCATGGCGGATGTACCGGACGACGGCTACAAGACGTTTGTCTGCGTGGAAACCGCATGTGTGACTGCGCCGCAGAAAGCGAGTGAAGAGAAACCGTCTCGTTTAGGGCAGACAATTAGCATTGTAAAACGCTAAGACACCGCTCGCCCTCTCCCCAGTGGGGAGAGGGGATAATCCGTACAGATTTAAACGACATCTAATGGCGTTTTGACTGCAGGGGCCGGAAAAGCCCTGTCCAACAAAAGCAGTTCTTCAGCAGTAAGCGTAATGTCTAATGCCCCCGCGTTTGCTTTTACGTGTTCAATGGATGCCGCTTTCGGAATGGCGATGACGCCTGGATGGCTAATCACCCACGCCAGCAGAATTTGCGCGGCGGTAGCATGATGGCTGCGCGCGATCTCATTGACGACCGGGTGGTTCATCAGCCCTGAACGTAAACGCCCGGCCTGTGCAAGTGGGCAGTAAGCCATTACCGGCATCGCCTGCTGCTGGCACCAGGGCAGGAGATCGTATTCGATGCCACGCGAAGCAAGATGGTAGAGCACCTGATTGGTCGCGCAGGCAGAACCGCCCTTCACACTCCAGAGCGCCTGCATGTCATCGTAATCCAGATTCGACACCCCCCAGCGCCCGATTTTGCCCTGCTGCTGAAGTTTTTCCATCAGTTCCACGGTTTCAGCCAGCGCGTAATTCCCGCGCCAGTGAAGCAGGTAAAGGTCGATATGATCGGTGCCGAGACGCCGCAGACTCGCTTCACACGCGGCCAGGCCTTTCTGACCACCTGCATTCCACGGGTACACTTTGGACACCAGAAAAACCTTATCACGCTGGCCCTTAATAGCCTCGCCGACCACCTCTTCCGCCCCGCCTTCGGCATACATTTCAGCGGTGTCAATCAACGTCAGCCCCAGGTCAATGCCCGCACGCAGTGCATCTGCCTCGGTTTTACGCAGGCCAGCCTTTTCGCCCATATACCAGGTGCCCTGTCCGATTGCGGGAAGCGGGCGGCTGCCGGAAAATGTTACGGTTTTTACGCTCATCTCACTCTCCTGTTTTGTTGCACCAGGTTAAAGCAAACGGGGCGCAAGCGCCCCGTTATCATGCACAGATTGCACTGTAATAATGCACAATCAGAACTTGTAGGTTACACCCACAGAGAAGATGCCGGACCAGGACTTATCGACCATCGGGCTATCTTTCACTTCATCGCTCAGACGGATATAACGGCCGGTGCCGTAAACGCTCCAGTCACCGAGGAAGTTATAGCTCGCGCTCAGTTCCAGGTACGGGTCCCAGCCATCATCAGCGCTGTAACTGTTCAGACCACTGTGGCGAGATTCTTTTTTGGATACGCCATAATAGTAGTCGTTATAGTTTTCGCTGCTGTACTGCACACCAATACCTGGCGTCAGCGTCAGCGCCCCGTTGGTGTAGCGATAAAGCCACGCCAGATCCCAGATAAAGCCGTCGTTGTTATCCAGAGTATCGCCCGCCAGTGCGGTACGCAGGAAGCCATACTCGGTGTTGTGGACGTAAGAGAGACCCGCCATCAGTGAGCCTCTGCGCTTGTCAAGCTGGCGAAGCGCATGGCTGTCGCTGTCGCCTGGCTTGAAGTGCGTCGGATCATAGTACGCCATGATCGAGAGCTTATCGGCCGTATCGTTCCACAGATAGTATCCGCCGCCCAGGCCACGGAACCAGAAGTTATCGCCTTCATAGGTGACAACGGGAACGGGATAAACATCGCGGTCATACTGCTTGTACGGGCTATTAATCACGCCAGCGCCCGCGCCAACAGTCCACTGACCTTCCGCTTGTGCGGTGCTAACGGCGGTAGCGGCAAGGATGCCTAATGCCAGAAGTTTGAGTTTGGTCACAATCCATTCTTTCCTGTAGTCAAATAATCAGCGGGTGAAGTGTAACCGCCATTCCCGAACATCCCAAAACTTTTTGCCTGCTAATGAGTTTGATTAACCCGCTATTTTTCACTTTTCAGATGACAGCCCGCTTTCATTTATGTGACTGCAGCATGAAAAACACACTTTCACCTTATAACAACAGTGGATTTTTTTGGATGAGTTATTGATATGTCATTGAAATTAGATTTTCCCGGCATGCAAGTTTTGCAAATGCCATCTACGCTTTAATTTAAGAAGAGATTTTGCAAAACACCCTGCGGTTCTTAGCGTCTGACCTGGCACACAGGTTGCTGCTCTGGCAGTGAGGTGCGAGAAATTCTCTTCCGGGAGCCTCCACTACTCATACGAACGGCTCTTTTCCTGTGCTAAAAAACGAAAGGACGGCATGCCATGAATATATTCGATCACTATCGCCAGCGCTATGAAGCTGCCAAGGACGAAGAGTTCACACTGCAGGAGTTTCTTACCATTTGTCGGCAAGATCGCAGTGCCTATGCCAATGCGGCAGAACGGCTATTGATGGCTATTGGTGAGCCAAACATGGTTGATACTGCCCTGGAACCACGGCTTTCCCGTCTCTTTTCGAATCGGGTGGTTGCCCGATATCCTGCGTTTGAAGAGTTCTATGGCATGGAAGATGCCATTGAGCAGATCGTCTCCTACCTGAAGCATGCCGCTCAGGGCCTGGAAGAGAAGAAACAGATCCTCTATTTGCTGGGACCTGTGGGTGGCGGTAAATCCTCTCTGGCGGAACGCCTGAAAGCCCTGATGCAGCGCGTGCCGATTTATGTGCTGAGCGCGAACGGTGAACGCAGCCCGGTAAATGACCATCCCCTGTGCCTGTTTAATCCGCAGGAAGATGCGCAGATTCTGGATAAAGAGTTTGGCATCCCGCATCGCTATCTCGGTACGATTATGTCGCCGTGGGCCGCGAAACGTCTTCATGAATTTGGTGGGGATATCACCAAATTCCGCGTGGTAAAAGTGTGGCCGTCCATCCTGGAACAGATCGCCATCGCCAAAACAGAACCGGGCGATGAGAACAACCAGGATATTTCGGCGCTGGTTGGTAAAGTCGATATCCGTAAACTGGAACATCACGCGCAAAACGACCCGGATGCGTATGGCTATTCCGGTGCCCTGTGCCGTGCGAACCAGGGGATTATGGAGTTCGTCGAGATGTTTAAAGCGCCAATTAAGGTGCTGCATCCGCTGTTGACCGCCACCCAGGAGGGGAACTACAACGGGACAGAAGGCATCTCTGCCCTGCCGTTTAATGGGATTATCCTGGCGCACTCCAACGAATCTGAGTGGGTGACGTTCCGTAACAATAAAAACAATGAGGCGTTTCTTGACCGTGTTTATATCGTCAAAGTGCCTTATTGCCTGCGGATCTCAGAAGAGATCAAAATTTACGAGAAACTGCTTAACCACAGTGAGCTTATGCATGCGCCCTGCGCGCCTGGCACACTGGAAACACTGTCACGTTTCTCTATCCTGTCGCGTCTGAAAGAGCCGGAAAACTCCAGCATCTACTCAAAAATGCGCGTCTATGATGGCGAAAGTCTGAAAGATACCGATCCAAAAGCGAAGTCATATCAGGAATATCGTGACTACGCCGGGGTCGACGAGGGGATGAATGGTCTTTCCACGCGCTTCGCGTTTAAGATCCTCTCCCGCGTCTTTAACTTCGACCACGCGGAAGTGGCGGCGAACCCGGTTCATCTGTTCTATGTCCTGGAACAGCAGATCGAGCGCGAACAGTTCCCACAAGAGCAGGCTGAACGTTATCTTGAGTTCCTGAAAGGCTACCTGATCCCGAAATATGCCGAGTTCATTGGCAAAGAGATCCAGACGGCCTATCTGGAATCCTATTCGGAATACGGGCAGAACATTTTCGACCGTTATGTCACCTATGCCGACTTCTGGATACAGGATCAGGAATATCGCGACCCGGATACCGGCCAGCTGTTTGACCGTGAATCCCTGAATGCGGAACTGGAAAAAATCGAGAAACCTGCCGGGATCAGTAACCCAAAAGACTTCCGTAATGAGATTGTGAACTTCGTCCTGCGCGCCAGAGCGCATAACAACGGACGTAATCCGAACTGGACCAGTTACGAAAAACTGCGCACGGTTATTGAGAAGAAAATGTTCTCAAATACCGAAGAGCTGCTGCCGGTCATTTCGTTTAACGCCAAAACCTCAACCGATGAGCAGAAAAAGCATGACGATTTTGTCGACCGTATGATGGAGAAAGGCTATACCCGCAAACAGGTTCGCCTGCTCTGCGAATGGTATCTGCGCGTGCGTAAATCGTCTTAAAACAAGTGCCCGGTGCGCGAATGCTTACCGGGCCTACAAAATGCAAGTTGGCAAATGCAGTACGGGGGGCATATGACCTGGTTTATTGACCGGCGTCTTAACGGCAAAAACAAGAGCACGGTAAATCGCCAGCGCTTCTTGCGTCGTTATAAAGCGCAAATTAAACAGTCGATCTCCGAGGCCATCAACAAACGCTCGGTAACCGACGTCGACAGCGGCGAATCTGTCTCCATTCCCACGGATGACATCAGCGAACCGATGTTTCATCAGGGGCGTGGCGGGCTTCGCCATCGCGTCCACCCAGGTAATGACCACTTTGTGCAGAATGACCGAATCGAGCGTCCGCAAGGCGGAGGCGGTGGTTCAGGAAGCGGTCAGGGACAGGCCAGTCAGGACGGCGAGGGCCAGGATGAGTTTGTCTTCCAGATTTCCAAAGACGAATATCTCGACCTGCTGTTTGAAGATCTGGCACTGCCGAATCTGAAAAAGAACCAGCACCGCCAGCTTAACGAATATAAAACCCATCGCGCCGGTTATACCGCTAACGGCGTGCCCGCCAATATCAGCGTTGTGCGTTCGTTGCAAAATTCACTGGCGCGCCGCACGGCAATGACGGCCGGCAAACGACGCGAGCTGCGTGAGCTGGAAACCAGCCTGAAAGTGGTGGAAAACACCGAACCGGCGCAACTGCTTGAAGAGGAGCGGCTGCGTAAAGAGATTGCAGAGCTGCGGGCGAAGATTGATCGGGTGCCGTTTATCGACACCTTCGACCTGCGTTATAAGAACTACGAAAAACGTCCTGAGCCTTCCAGCCAGGCCGTGATGTTCTGCCTGATGGACGTTTCGGGTTCGATGGACCAGGCCACTAAAGATATGGCGAAGCGTTTTTACATTCTGCTCTATCTGTTCCTGAGCAGAACGTATAAGAACGTGGAAGTGGTCTATATTCGTCACCATACTCAGGCCAAAGAGGTGGATGAACATGAGTTCTTCTACTCGCAGGAGACCGGTGGGACCATCGTGTCAAGCGCGCTGAAATTAATGGATGAGGTGGTGAAGGCGCGTTACGATCCGGCACAGTGGAACATTTACGCTGCGCAGGCATCGGACGGTGATAACTGGGCGGACGACTCGCCGCTATGTCATGAGATCCTGGCGAAGAAAATTTTGCCGGTGGTGCGTTATTACAGCTATATCGAAATCACGCGTCGTGCGCACCAGACGCTATGGCGCGAATATGAGCATCTGCAATCGATGTTTGATAACTTTGCGATGCAGCACATTCGCGACCAGGACGACATCTACCCGGTGTTCAGAGAGCTGTTCCACAAGCAATCGTCCACCAGCAATGCATGACTGAGCAGCCAGCGATCCCGCTGGCTGTTTTTTTAATTGCTGACGTTAATACAGTCGAGGTTTTTAGTAATGAGCATGGTGCAGTTTCGCCCGCCGTGTTTGCCTCTGTACAACGCTATATCGGCCCTTTCCAGCACTTCGCGCAGCGATTCCCCCTGATGAACCCGCGTTAAACCTGACGTAAAGGTAATGCGCAAAGTATGTTCGCCGGACACGGTCTCTGTCCCGGCAATGGTCCGCCGTAAACGTTCGGCTACCGCGCTGGCTTCGCGATCGTTTTTTGCCTGCAGAAGAATGATAAATTCCTCCCCGCCATAGCGATACACCGACTCCGAACGGCGGACGTTGTCCTCAAGGTGCAGCGCAAGCGAACGCAGTACCGCATCCCCCGTCAGATGGCCGTAATTGTCATTCACCTTTTTGAAATGGTCGATATCAAGCAGCAGCAGGTATAACCCGGCATCATTCTGCCCCATGTTCAGGGAGTCGAAGGATTCATCGAGAATTCTGCGCAAGGGTAAACCCGTCAGCGCATCGTAACTGGTTCTCAGCTGGAGCAAATGCACTTTAAAGCGCGACAACGATTCGGTAAATGCCAGCAACGCAGCTTCAAACGCATCATAAGATGGCGAAGCAACTTCCCGCCGGTCTATGGAGTCCATGATGTCACGACAGGCCTGATGAACGCGCTGGTGGCGGGCTGAAATATCGACCAAAAAATGACGGTCATCCCTCTCCTCCTGTAACTGAATATTCAGCCATTGCCCAAATTCACAGCGATGATGCGCGTCATCATGCGTGATTTCGGGTAATTCAACGTCCCGGTTAGTCACATACCGTAATACAGTGACCAGCCATTTAAAATGCGCATCCGTTGAATGATTTAAACCGTTCAGGGTTTCGTCAATATCTCTGAACTTCCTGTTCACAAGCACTCCTGTTATTGAATTTGTCACCAGCAATGATAATAACAAGGGGTATCTTTATATTTGTCAATAAGGCGTATATAACCTTGAGGGTGAATGCCCCGCAGTCGAAATGAAATGTGCTACTGTAAAAGCCCGATATCATCTGCTACAGGTAATACTCGCATGTCTGAAGAGGTAAAAGGCACCGCCACCCATCGGCAGTTAATTTCGCTATTGTCTGACCAGGGGGCGAAATACCGCGTTGTGGACCACGAACCGGTTGGGAAATGTGAAGCGGTGAGTAAAATTCGCGGTACAGCGCTGGGACAGGGCGCAAAAGCGCTGGTCTGTAAAGTGAAGGGAAACGGTGTAAAAAAACACGTTCTGGCGATCCTGGCCGCCGATCAGCAGGCCGATTTAAGCCAGCTTGCCAGTCATTTTGGCGGACTCAAAGCCTCTCTTGCCAGCCCGGCGGAGGTCGATTCCCTGACCGCCTGCGTGTTTGGCGCTATTCCGCCTTTTAGCTTCCATCCCGATCTCACGCTGGTCGCCGATCCGCTGCTGTTTGCACGTTTTGATGAAATCGCGTTTAACGCCGGTCTGCTGGAAAAATCCGTCATTATGGACACGCAGGATTACCTGCGTATTGCCCGCCCTGAGCTGGTGTCATTCCGGAAAAATTAAATCGCAAGGCTGGCAAATTTGTCAGCCGTTTTTTTCCAGGAACAGCACCGACGCGACCAGAATAATGGCAATGGTAAAAAACGATGAAGAGATAATCAGCGTTTCAAGAAACATTTGATCGTTCATCATGCATACCCTTTTGCTGTGTCTGGTGCTGTTTTATCTCTCGCAAATGACAACGACATGACAGAGATAAGATCCTTTTTTAACAGCTGCCAGCATCCGGTTTTACACGTAAAGTAAGCAGGCTGACTTTTTTCTGGCAAGGATGACTCATGTTTGATCCAACCCTCTTAATACTTATGGGACTCGCGGCGCTGGGCTTTATCAGCCATAACACCACCGTTGCCGTATCCATACTGGTCCTGATTATCGTGCGCGTGACACCGCTGAACACCTTTTTCCCCTGGATTGAAAAGCAGGGCCTGACGGTCGGGATTATCATTCTGACAATCGGCGTGATGGCCCCCATTGCCAGCGGCACATTACCTGCCTCAACGCTGCTGCACTCGTTCGTCAACTGGAAATCGCTGGTCGCTATCGCGGTAGGTATATTTGTCTCCTGGCTCGGCGGGCGAGGTGTCACATTAATGAGTTCCCAGCCGTCGCTGGTCGCCGGATTGCTGGTGGGAACCGTACTGGGCGTGGCCCTCTTCCGGGGTGTGCCGGTTGGCCCGCTGATTGCTGCTGGTCTGGTTTCACTCTTTATTGGGAAGTCGTAGACAAACTGGCGACATAGCGAGCAGGGGTTTGCCCTAACCCCTTTTTGAACATGGTGATAAACGCGGTGGTTGAATCATACCCCAGTGCTTGCGCTACCTGCTGGACTGACTTGCCACCAATCAATAGCTGCAGCGCCACAATCAGTTGCAGCTGATGTCGCCAGCGACGAAAATTTAACCCCGTCTCTTTTACCACCAGCCGTGCCAGGTTGCGCTCGCTCATGGCAAAGTGGCTCGCCCATTGCGCCAGCGTCTGCCAGGCGGCGGGTTCCTCAGCCATTTTCTCGCTCATCAGACGGATTCTGGGATGGGGAGAAACCGGCAACTGTAAATGTTCCTGGGGCTGAAGCGGCAGCTCATCAAACAGGACATCGACCAGACGCGATACCGCGGGCTGGTGCAACTGCTCAGGCGATTTTCCCGCCAGCGAGAGAATCAACTCCCGTACAAGCGGCGAGATTTTTAGCGTACAGCACCGATCCGGCAGAGCGACAGCACCGGGTTCAATAAACAAAAAGCAGAGTTGCGCGCTCGGCGTGGCCTTATTGCTGTGCGGTAGCTGGCCGGGTATCCACACCGCATACTGCGGGGGCACCATCAGCATGGCGTTTTCCACTTCGCAGGTAATCGCGCCCGCCAGAGCCAGAATCAGCTGGCCTTTTCGGTGCTGATGCAAGGGGATGTATTGCTCCTCTGCGACAACGCGAATACGAAACGCCACCGCTGCATCATGTTGACTATCGGGTTCATAGCCATCCAGTCCCAGACCGATCATTAATTTGTCCGATATTAGCGATAAACTGTCATTTTAGCCTGATTTCAACCGCCAGGAAAATCGGTATTGTGTGCGCTCGCTTGAACGTAAGAGATAACAATGACTACTGCTATTCGACCTTCAGGAAAACAAGGCGCGCTGCTGATTGCAGGCATCCTGATGATTGCCACAACGCTTCGCGTCACCTTTACCGGTGCCGCCCCACTCCTCGACACCATTCGCCATGACTATGGCTTAAGCACCGCGCAAACTGGCATGCTGACAACACTGCCGCTGCTGGCCTTTGCATTCATCTCCCCGCTTGCCGCAGGCGTTGCCCGCCGCATGGGTATAGAGCGAAGCCTTTTTGTCTCCCTGCTGCTGATTTGCGCCGGGATTGGCATTCGCTCTATGCCGTCCGCCGCGATGCTGTTTACCGGTACGGCGGTCATTGGCTGCGGTATCGCTCTGGGAAATGTACTGTTACCCGGTTTAATCAAACGAGACTTTCCGGGCCAGGTGGCTAAACTCACGGGAGCCTACTCCCTGACGATGGGAGCAGCGGCAGCATTAGGTTCAGCGCTCATTGTACCGCTGGCTCAGGGTGACGCAGGCTGGCACGGCGCGCTGCTCATGTTGATGGTCTTCCCGATAGTGGCACTGCTGCTCTGGCTGCCGCAATGGCGTCAAACGCCTGCCGCGACGGTGACGGGCGCGGGAACGTTGCACAACCGCGCAATCTGGCGCTCCGCCCTCGCCTGGCAGGTAACCCTCTTTCTGGGCATTAACTCGCTGATTTACTACATCATTATCGGCTGGCTACCGGCAATTTTGCTCAGCCAGGGCTACAGCGAAACGCAGGCAGGCTCCATGCATGGCCTTCTGCAGCTGTCTACCGCTGTACCCGGCCTGGCCGTTCCGTTGATCCTTCATCGGCTTAAAGATCAGCGCGGGATCGCCGGGCTCGTTGCCCTGATGTGTGCCGTCAGCACCGCCGGATTGTGGTTTGCCCCTGGCCTGGCCGTCATATGGTCGCTGGTGTTTGGCTTTGGCTCCGGAGCCACGATGATCCTCGGCCTGACATTCATCGGCCTGCGCGCCAGCTCTGCGCATCAGGCTGCGGCTCTGTCGGGAATGGCGCAATCAATTGGCTATCTGCTGGCCGCCTGCGGGCCGCCGTTAATGGGGAAAATACACGATACCGCAGGCGACTGGCGTATTCCGCTCATCGTCTGCGGGCTAGCCGCCGTGGTAATGGCCGTTTGCGGGATGCTTGCCGGGCGTGAACGGGAGATCACGCTCCATTAAAGACGATGGCTGACGTTAAAGTCTGCCCTTTTTTATTCGCGCGCCGCGCGTAGCATCGCCTGCACCAGCACAACCGGCCTGCCTTCCAGCGCCGCACGTTCATGCTGGAACAGGGTAATAACGAAGAACGGATGGGTAACCAGCTCCGCGGCACGAATCTCGCCCTGCTCGTCCCAGCCCGTCACTCGCATATCGCCACTTTCAAGCGCCTGCGCAAACGCCGGTGATACGCCGTAATTGCAGTGATATCCCTCTTCAATTTCGGGTTTGCCGTAAGCTCTGGCGATCAGCGTATTGTTACGCAACTCAATGACGTCGGTTTTTTCCACCAGCGAGCAGGCCAGTGGTGTAATAACCAGGGTGCCTTCAGTGTCGGTTTCAGCATGCCCTGCATCATGCCAGCCCAGCACATTGCGCGCGTACTCAATCAGCGCATGCTGGAATCCACCGCAGGTCCCCAGGAAAGGAATACCGTTTTCACGGGCATAGCGTGCGGCAATAAAGGCCGCCGCGGCGTTTTTATAGGGGCTTGCAGGAACCAGCCAGATGGCATCGTAACCCACCAGATCTTCGGGACTGGTTAGCTCGGTCGTGGCAAGCCAGTCATAATCAGCAGTGAGATCCAGTACAGCAGCGGCGTCGTCAATGGCCAGCGGGATCGCCTTGTGCGCAACTACATCGGGATTGTAATCACCCACCAGCGCAATGCGCAGCGTCGTTTTAACCGGGGAGAATTCCATGAAAGGTTCCTTATGCCAGAATATTATCAGACAACATAAGGAACCTCAGACTACCGATCTTCTGCAATTATCACAATACCTTAAATTGGGTGGGTAAAAACGAAGTGCTATAGTAACCAGGCTAAGGAGGGAAAATGATTCAATGCAAACGCGTATATGAACAGGCAAGTCCTGATGACGGATACCGTGTCCTGGTGGACAGGCTATGGCCGCGAGGGATGAAAAAAACCGATCTCATCTTCGATGAGTGGTGCAAAGTGCTGACGCCGTCCAGCGAACTGCGCAAAGCCTTGCATAGCGAGACGATCGATTTTACGACCTTCAGCAAGGCGTACCGGGACGAGCTGGCGCAGCAGCAGGAGGAAGGGAGACGTCTTGCGGAACGCGCTAAAAAGCAGACCGTAACGCTACTTTATGGCGCGAAAGACACGCAGCAGAACCACGCACGGGTACTCGCTGACTGGTTGCGCCATTTGTAATCAAGACAACATCATTTCGTCGAGCGTTTGTGACGCCTCGTCCGGTGAAATCGGCATCAAATGTTCCGGGCGAACAAAGGCAAAACCATGCTGATTATCAAACGCGTAAACGTCCCCTGTTACCAGCCACAGCGCACGATCTGCCGTGACGGGCAACTGAGTCATTACGCCATTCACCGGGTTAACAAAACGCAGGCCAGGCTGGCAAAGACCAAACAACTCTACAGATTTACCGATGTTACGACGGCCTGCCGTCGTGCGGGCACCAATGATCATTGCCAGGCTGCCCGGTTTTAACTGAAACATACTTCTCTCGCGGTAAGTAACGCCAGAAACTGGCTAAGAATAATCCTAAAGAGAAGTGTATCGCAGTCTCTGTATCGCTGTCACCTGGCAGGTTGTGGATGATCGCGGCGATAGAGATCCCATTCATCAATCACTTCACCACCGGGCAATTTGCACTCAGTACGAACACCCTGCGGGCTTTGAATGGGGATTTGCTCTCCCCCTTTCTCAAGGCAATAGACCGATGCAGGGTTTGCCATACCGAGCTGTGGGGGCGCTGGCGCATCGGGTGGTGTTTTCGTTGTTGTGCATGCAGCAAGCGGTAGTGCCAGCACGAGTAACAGATATCTCATTGCGTTGCTCCTTTAAAAATCCTGTAACCCTTAGGGTAACGGCTCATCAGTGCTTTCTCCATGTTTTCTCCATTAATCCTGCACTTTTCAACACTATAGTGTGCTTGTTCTCGATTTGACCAGAGAACATCATTCCGTAATCAAGATGTTTTTGCCCCGTCTCAACAACGGGGCTTTTTTTTGCTTCTCTGCCAGCCCCCTGCAGGCAGCGCTATATAGCGGGCAAAAAAGGAAAAATCAAAACACGCTTTCTCACGGCGGATTAACCCCGTACACTTTACGACATTACGTAAACCGAAACAGGTGATGGCATGAGAACAGGAATCCTCTTCCCGGTCGTTATTTTTATAACGGCACTGGTTTTTTTGGCATGGTTTTTTATTGGCGGTTACGCCGCGCCAGGGGCATAAATGAGAAAAACAACCCTCATTATGTTGATAGTGGCTATCGTGGCTGTTGCCGGTACACAGCTTGGCTGGTGGTAATACCCCAATGTAAAAAGGCTGCCTTCAGGCAGCCTTTTTCAATGCATATCAGGTTTAGCTTTTGATTTTTCTGTAGATAAACAGAACGACCAGGGCACCGATCACTGCGACAGCAAAGCTGCCAAAGTTGAAGCCATCGACTTTGCCAAATCCGAACAAGGTACTGATCCAACCGCCGACAACGGCACCGACAATCCCCAGAATGATGGTTACGATAAATCCGCCACCGTCTTTACCTGGCATAATCCACTTCGCCAGAATCCCCGCAATCAGCCCAAAGATAATCCAGGATAAAATTCCCATAGCTTTCCTCTCCGTATGGTTTTTGTCATTAAATCAACGACACAGAAAAGGATAGCACAGGATCACAGAAAGGAAATTCGTGATGAAGATCACGTCACTGACTTGCTCACTTTTAAACCAAAAAAAATCACGTTCCACAATAAATGTAGGGTTGCATCTTTTGTTGAGAAAGATTATCTTTCTCAATACTGAATAGTTGAGCAAAACACTCAGGTATTAAGTACGACATTGCTCACATTGCTTCCAGTATTTCTTGCCCACTTTTTAGTGGGCTTTTTTTTGGAGGTTACTCCCCCATTATGGTCAGGGTTGTACCTTCAACAGCCTGTGGTAAGATCCGTGAGGTTCAAGGAGCAGACAGGAACCAGGAAATGAAAAAGAATGTTGCTGTTGCAGTTATTTCATCCTTCCTTGTTATCCTTTCTCTTTATGCGGTTAATGCCATCATTATTGAGCAACAAAAGAATAAGCAGCTTGAGATATCCACCACACTTTTGCATTATTCTGAAAACTTATCGCTCAGTTTGGCGACAGCCCTCAAAGAGATGACTGCTCAGGGATGTGGTAACACCAGCCTGAATCACTACAGAACGTTAAAGCGCGACAATCTCTATTTTGATGACATCGGCTTCATTGAAAACGGGAAAATAGTCTGTACAGCCTTTTGGGGCAAACTGGCAACACCCGTCGCCCTTCCCTCTGAATTACATAAAACGCCACAGGGATTTATTTTAGCGCAGTTCCCCCCATACGGTTTTTTCACCGGCAATGCGGCCATATATAATAATGTCATAATCTTCACGTCCCGCTATGCATATGACAAATTTACACCGGTCACGGAAAACTACTCACTCAGTTCAACGACGAAAGATCATGGCAGAACGTTTTTTTCTGTTTCCCCTGCTCCGGATAAACATAACTGGCGGCATTCAACCTTATTTACGTTAACTATCACGCAGTGCAGCTCAAGATGGGATCTATGCGTTATAGTGAAACACTATGGCGCGGGTCTCGCATCCTTATCCTCTGTGGTCTTTATTGTGCTGTCAGCCATTCTGGCTCTCATCGGAACAGCGCTCGCGCTTTTTTCCATCAGACTCTACGAAGACCGTTTTTCGCTGGAGCGAACGTTGGTCAGGGCGGTCAAAAGCAATACGATCGGCATAAATTATCAGCCCGTTATTCGCATTGCTGATAAAAAAATTGTCGGTGTTGAAGTCCTGTCGAGATGGCGTGACGCGAACCATATGAATGTCTCACCTGAACTTTTCATCCCTCTCATTAAGAAAATTGGGCTCTATAAAACATATTACGTTAACGTCATTAAAAAATCCCTTGCTGAAATAGCCCCGCTGACAATTAAGCATCAATTGATGGTGTCGTTAAATGTTGGCAGAACAGAGATTGAGGACGGGCAATTTATCAATCTTTTACGCCGGGAATGTTTACTGAACAATATTCCTCTGTCACTGATAAAAATTGAATTATCTGAAAACGCTGTCGCCAGCGCAGGTATCCTCGAAGAGTTTTGTCAGGAGTTAACGCTCATTGGCGTTAAGGTGTCGATAGATGATTTTGGTGTACAAAATTCAAACCTGGCGAGGCTAACCAACCTCGAATACGATGAAATTAAAATAGACAAATCTCTGGTTGATGGCATCAGCGAGCACTATAAACAGGATATCTTTGTCATCTTTTGTGATGCCCTGGCGAAGATGAACAAAACGCTTGTTTTTGAGGGTGTCGAGAATGAAACGCAGTATAACTTTATCGCCGAAAGATATCCTGACGCCCTGATTCAGGGTTGGTATTTCTCAAAATCACTGAGCCGCAGCGACCTCGCTAAAATGCTTGCGGGTTTAGTGCATTGACTCCCGTTAGTATCATCACGTTTCCCCGGTTCATCTCATAAAAAACGGGAGCCTTCAGGCTCCCGTTGTCACTTAACCCGTAATCCGGATTACATGTTCGCGATAATCGCGTCGCCAAACTCTGAGCATTTCAGCAGCTTAGCGCCTTCCATCAGACGTTCAAAGTCATAGGTCACGGTCTTGTTGTTGATCGCGCCTTCCATCCCTTTCACGATCAGGTCTGCGGCTTCGAACCATTCCATATGACGGAGCATCATCTCTGCGGAGAGGATGATAGAGCCAGGGTTCACTTTGTCCTGACCTGCGTATTTCGGTGCAGTACCGTGG